>ERZ1026966.1141-NODE-1141-length-10716-cov-3.687459_pt1 | contig 10716 bp, 8 predicted proteins | sample MGYA00519296_ERZ1026966 | MGnify/ENA primary metagenome ERZ1026966 (study PRJEB26926, sample SAMN06164478) | human gut metagenome | biome: ENVO:00009003; feature: ENVO:2100002; material: ENVO:00002003 | host: Homo sapiens | place: USA | collected 2012 ... | reverse complement strand
CGGCATACGAGATTCATGAGTGTCTCGTGGGCTCGGAGATGTGTATAAGAGACAGGTGTAATATCTGCGTGTTTGCCGGCACCACGGAGGGCCGGGAGCTGGTGGAATTCCTGGTCGGACAGCCGGTGCAGGCTACGGTATGCGTAGCCACGGAGTACGGCGAAACGCTGCTGCCGGAAGCGGAAAACATTACGATTCTGGCGGGGCGTATTCCGGTGGAGGACATCATCCGGATGCTACAAGGGACGCGGTTCAATCTGGTCATCGACGCTACCCACCCCTATGCCACCTCCATCACCGAGAGCATCTGCACAGCTTGTCGGGAAACGGAGACGGAGTATCTGCGTCTGCTGCGGCAATCCTCCGAACAGGCGGAGGATGTGGTCTGCGTGGAGAATGCGGCGGCCGCCGCTGCATTTCTGGAGACTACGCGGGGCAATATCCTGCTGACCACCGGCAGTAAGGAACTGGCGGCGTATAGCAGCATCCCCGATTTTACCCAGCGGGTATACGCCCGGGTGCTGCCCATGGATGCCTCGCTGGAGGCCTGCCGCGCAGCGGGGCTGAAGGCCGCCCATGTCATCGCCATGCAGGGGCCTTTCTCCGAGGAGATGGATCTGGCCACACTGCGGTTTGCCGACGCCGCATGGATGGTGACCAAGGACGGCGGCGAAGCCGGCGGCTTTCCCGCGAAGGCGTCCGCCGCCCGAAAGGCGGGCGCAGGTCTGGTGGTCATCGGACGTCCACCCCAGCGGGAGGGTCTTCCCTTTGCGGCGGTGCTGGATGTGCTGTGTAAGCGGTTCGGCTGCACCGTCCGGCCGCAGGTACGGATCGTCGGCATCGGTCCCGGCAGCCGGGAGGCTATGACCCATGAGGTCAGCGAGGCCATCGAGACGGCGGACTGTCTCATCGGCGCAAAACGGATGCTGGAGGCTGTGGCGCGCCCGGGACAACACACCTGCGACGCCATTGCGCCGCAGGATATTGCGGACTTTATCCGCGCCCACCGGGAGTTCCGCCGCTTCGCGGTGGTCATGTCCGGCGATACCGGCTTCTTCAGCGGCACAAAAAAGCTGCTGCCGCTGCTGGAGGGCTGCGACACGGCGGTGCTGCCGGGTTTGAGCTCGTTGTCCTATCTGTGCGCCCGGCTCCGGACCTCCTATGAGGATGTCCGGGTGGTGAGTCTCCACGGGCGGCAGCGCAACATCCTGCCGGAGGTGCGGGCGACCAGCCGCCTTTTCGCGCTGGTAGGCGGCGAGCGCGGCATCAATGACCTGTGCCGCACGCTGACAGAGGGTGATCTGGGCCACGTCCTTGTGTATGTGGGACAGCGTCTGGGCTACCCGGATGAGCGCATCGTGCGCGGCACGGCGGCGGAGCTGACGGATGGTGTCTATGCCCCTCTGAGCGTGGCGCTTATCGAAAACCCCCATCCCGACGCGGTGGTCACACCGGGTCTGCCGGACGATGCCTTTCTCCGCAGTGCGGAGGGAATGCCCGTGGTACCCATGACCAAAAGTGAGGTGCGGGCGGTGTGCCTTTCCAAGCTGCGGCTGACGGAGCGGAGCGTCTGCTGGGACATCGGCGCCGGTACTGGCTCGGTGTCGGTGGAAATGGCCTTGCAGGCAAAGCAGGGGCTTGTCTGCGCCGTAGAGCGGCGGGAGGATGCCGCAGCGCTGCTGGAGCAAAACCGTAATCGGTTTGCATTGGAAAACTTACAGGTGGTCTGCGGCGGCGCGCCGGAGGCCTGCGTCGGTCTGCCGGCCCCCACTCACGCATTCATCGGCGGCAGTGCCGGCAATATGCACGAGATCGTGGCGCTGCTGCTGGCAAAAAATCCCCATGTCCGCATCGTGGCCACGGCCGTTTCGCTGGAGTCCGTGGCTGAGCTGACGGACTGTCTGACGGCGTTCCCCCTTGCGGAGACAGAGGTGGTATCCCTACAGGCAGCGCGGGACAGAAAAGCCGGCAGCTACCATCTGATGAGCGGACAGAATCCCATTTATATTTTTACGATGCAGGGCGGAGGAGAAACGGCATGATGTGGTCGCTTGCGGCACTTGTTATCGGCTTTTGTATAGACCTTCTGGTGGGTGACCCCCACGGATTTCCCCATCCGGTGGTCCTGATCGGGAAGTGTATCAGCGTGTTGGAGCGGGCGCTGCGGTGCATATGCCCCAAAACGCCGTCCGGAGAGCGGGCGGCGGGCGCCATCCTGTGGGGCGCGGTGGTCATCGTATCCACCGCCGTTCCGGCTCTGCTGCTGTGGCTGAGCGGTCTGGTCAGCCCATGGCTGCGTCTGGCGCTGGAGAGCGTGATGTGCTGGCAGATCCTGGCCGTCAAGTCCCTGCGGGATGAGAGCATGAAGGTCTATGACGCGCTGGAGAGCGGCGATCTGGCCGCCTCCCGCCATGCTGTTTCCATGATCGTGGGGCGGGATACCGACCGGCTGGACGATGCCGCCGTGACCCGTGCCGCCGTGGAAACGGTGGCAGAGAACACCTCCGACGGCGTGGTGGCGCCGCTGCTGTTTCTGGCCATCGGCGGCGCGCCGCTGGGCTTTTTCTACAAGGCGGTGAACACCATGGACTCCATGCTGGGGTATGTGGAGCCGCCCTATAAGAACATCGGTCTGGTACCCGCCAAGGCCGACGACGTGGTGAATTACATCCCGGCGCGGCTGTCGGCGCTTCTGATGCTGGCGGCGGGCGGCCTGATGGGGCTGGATACGGCGGCAGGCTGGCGGATCTTCCGCCGTGACCGCCGAAAGCACGCCAGTCCCAACTCAGCCCAGACAGAATCTGTCTGCGCCGGGCTTCTGGGCCTGCGTCTGGCCGGGGATGCGTGGTACCACGGCGTGCTGCACAAAAAAGAGTATATCGGCGACGCATCGCGGGAGATCACCCACGAGGACATCCCCCGTGCGTGCCGCCTGATGACCGTCACGGCGCTCCTCGCCCTGCTTTTGAGCTGTGCGGCCAAGCTGCCCTTTGCACTGTAAAGGAGACATAGATGCTGTATCAAACAGAAAATCAACATGGCGGCGATGTATACGGCGGCGGTATCACGCTGGATTTTTCCGCCAACACCAACCCCCTGGGTACGCCTCCCGGCGTACTGGAGGCGGTGTGCCGGGATCTGCCCCAGCTGTACCGCTACCCCGACCCCTACTGCCGGCGGCTGGTACAGGCTATCGCAGACCACGAGCAGGTGCCGGCATCCTATATTCTCTGCGGAAACGGCGCGGCAGACCTGATCTACACATACTGCGCCGCCCTGCGGCCCCGGACGGCAGTGGAGCTGGCCCCCACCTTTGTGGAATATGGGTCTGGTCTGGCACAGGCGGGTTGCCGCGTAGAGCGGTATTTCCTGCATCAGGCGCAGAATTTTGATTTGGACGATAGATTTCTGTCCTTCTTAGAGGAGAAAAAACCGGAGGTGGTATTCCTCTGTAACCCCAACAACCCCACCGGACGGCTGCTGCCGCTGCCGCTGCTGGAACAGATCCTGCAAGTCTGTGCGGCGTGGGGTGCGCGGGTGTTTCTGGATGAGTGCTTCCTCGATCTCACGGAGGACGGCATCAGCGCCAGGTCCCTTCTGGCAGCGCACCCGGCGCTGCTGATCCTGAAGGCCTTTACCAAGAGCTACGGCATGGCCGGTATACGGCTCGGGTACTGCCTGTGCGCCGACAATGCGCTGCTGCACGACATGGCGGCCACGTCCCCTCCGTGGAACGTATCCTCGCTGGCGCAGAGCGCCGGTGTTGCGGCGCTGGCGGAGCGGGACTTCCTGCAAAGGACGCTGGCTCTCGTCCGCAAGGAGCGGCGGTGGCTCACGGATAACCTGACGGCGCTGGGCTTCTGGGTATGCCCGTCCCACGCCAATTACCTGCTGTTCCGTGGACCACTGGGGCTGCGGGAGAGGTTGCTGCAGCAGGGTATCGCCATCCGCGGCTGTGGGAATTACAACGGGCTGGACGACGGGTGGTATCGCATCGCCGTGCGGCCTCATGGGGAAAACGAGGCGTTGATAACGGCCATTCGGCAATTCTGCAAGGAGAAATCACTATGGCAATGAATATTATGATACAGGGGACCATGTCCAATGCGGGAAAAAGCCTGCTGGCGGCGGGACTCTGCCGCGTTTTGAAGCAGGACGGCTACCGCGTGGCGCCGTTCAAGAGCCAGAACATGGCGCTGAACTCCTTCATTACCAGGGACGGCGGCGAGATGGGCCGGGCGCAGGTGGTGCAGGCAGAGGCCGCCGGGATCGAGCCGGATACCCGCATGAACCCCATCCTGCTCAAGCCCACCACCGACGTGGGCAGTCAGGTCATCGTCAACGGACAGGTGCGGGGTAATATGCAGGCCATGGAGTATTTCCGCCGCAAGCGGGACTATATCCCCGCCGTGCTGGAGGCCTACAACAGTCTGGCAGCAGAGTATGACGTGATCGTCATTGAGGGGGCAGGCAGTCCCGCGGAGATCAATCTCAAGCAGGATGATATCGTCAATATGGGCCTTGCCAAGCTGGTGGACGCGCCGGTGCTGCTGGTGGGCGACATCGACCGAGGCGGCGTGTTCGCCCAGCTCTACGGCACAGTGGCGCTGCTGGAGGAGGACGAGCGCCGCCGCATCAAGGGCGTGGTGGTCAACAAGTTTCGGGGCGACCGGGCCATTCTGGAACCGGGACTGAAGACGCTGGAGCAGCTGTGCGGCATCCCGGTGGCGGGGGTCATCCCCTACGCCCATGTAGATATCGACGATGAAGACAGCCTGACCGAGCGGTTTGACCGCTCCAAAGAGCGAAAACTCTTGGATATCGCGGTAATCCGTGTGCCGCGCATCTCCAATTTCACGGATTTCAGCCCCTTCGAACATTACGGAAACGTGTCGCTGCGCTATGTGGATCAGGTGAGCGACCTGCACCAGCCGGACATGATCCTGCTGCCGGGTACCAAGAGCACCATTGCCGACCTGCGCTGGCTGCGGCAGTCCGGTCTGGAGGCGGCCATCCTGAAGGCAGCCGACGCCGGTACGCTGATCTTCGGCGTCTGCGGCGGCTATCAGATGCTGGGGCGCACCGTGTCCGACCCGGAGCAGGTGGAGTCCGCCGGTGTCACGGAGATCAACGGTTTGGGACTGCTGGAGATGGACACCGAATTCCGAGGTGAAAAGGTGCAGACCCAGACGCGAGGCGTCTTTCACGGTGTGGAGGGAATGCTCTCCGGCCTGAACGGCCTGACCTACGAGGGCTACGAGATCCACATGGGCCGCAGTCAGCAGCAGATGCCCGCCCTCACCGGCAGCAGAAACGTATACGGCAGCTATGTCCACGGCATTTTTGACGCGCCGGGCATCGCCGATACGATCCTGAAAGCACTGTGCGCCAGAAAGGACGTGTCCTTTGACGCGCTGGCGACCTTTGACGCCTACGGCTACAAGGAACGGCAATATGACCTGCTGGCGGATGTGGTACGCGGCGGACTGGATATGTCCTTTGTCTACCGAGTGCTGCGCCGGGAAGTATAACGAAACAACTTCCGATGGAAAAGCGGTGAGAGGCTCGAGCAGGGTCTTACGCCTGATTGACGGCATGACGGATCTGCCGGTACACCTGCGGGGCTATCTTGCTGCATCCCGGCAAAGGTAGAGGCTGCCGCATTTACCTGTTACCGGCTGGGCGGCTATCAGACACTGCCGGTATTCCCCTACATGGCACATAGCCTTTGAAAGACTGCTGACGAAAGAGCGATGTATGCTTCTGTAAGGCAACATCCGCAAGCGCAATAATGGTCGGCGGGAGGGCCGGTACACAGTCGCCCATGATACGGAGACCGGCAATCGCCGCGGGGAGTTGGCTTGGTGTCTGGATGGAGAACTACGCAAAATCAAACTGCGGTCATCCACATTCAAAACCTCGCAAGGCTTCCTCAAGAACCACATCAAGCCGCAGATCGGCAGCATCCCGGTGTCCTCGATGCTCGGTCACTACTCCGCAGGCTTTACGCTGGACACCTACGCCCATGTCACCACTGACGCCCAGCTCAAGGCGGCGCAAACGATGGGGAGCATCCTCTCCCATGCGGTATAGACCTTTCCGCTATCCGCTCCCGTTGGGGTCAGCGTTTGGGTCAGAAAAAAGCAGCGGGAGAAAACAACAACTTATACAAACAAAAAGACCCGAAGCCTTACGGTTTCGGGTCTTTTTGGCACGCCGTGAGGGATTCGAACCCCCGGCCTTCTGGTCCGTAGCCAGACGCTCTATCCAGCTGAGCTAACGGCGCATGTCTCAACGACAGCTTAGTTATAATATCACACTGCTCCACAAAATGCAAGAGAAATTTTCTCATAATTTCAAAATTTTTATCCGCAGACACCAAAGCCTCCCTCCTGCCCCCAAATCACTTGACGCGGCCCGCCTTGAACCGTATAATTAGTTGTATATGTGCATTTTGCCGTCGTACCGACAGCTTTCTGCCTATCCAGACCATTTTGGGGAGGAATACTATGCCCCGTTCTGCTGCGCCGGCATCCGGCGTCATCCGTTGGATCGCCTCGGTGGCGGGCCGTGCCGGATACCTCACCGCCCTGCTGCTGGCGGTGCAATCTGTTCTGGCCCTGTGCGGCGTAGGCTACGCGCTGATCCTGCGGGCGCTGATCGATGCGGCCACCGCCGGCCAGACCCAGACCTTTGTCCGCAGTGCTATCTGGCTGGTGAGCCTGATGGCTTTCCAGATCGTTCTCCGCGCGGTGGACCGCCATCTCAGTGAGTACACCCGCGCTACGCTGGAAAACCGCTTCAAGGCCCGCCTGTTCCAGACGCTGCTGCGAAAGGACTACGCCGCCGTATCCGCCGTGCACTCCGGCGAGTGGCTGAATCGCCTGACCTCTGATACCGCCGTGACGGCGGACACGCTGGCTCAGGTAATTCCCAATGCCGCGGGCATGCTGGTCCGCCTGATTGCTGCGGCGGCGGTGCTGCTGCGCATGGAGCCGCGGCTGGCCGCCATCATCCTGCCGGCAGGCATCGTACTGGCCTTGTTGGCCACCGTGTTCCGCCGTACCCTCAAGCGCCTGCATAAACGGATACAGGAGGCAAACGGCCGTCTCCGTATCTACCTGCAGGATTGCCTGTCCAGCCTGCTGGTAGTCCGTATCTTCGGACGCGAGAAGGCCGTATCGGCGGACGCCGATGCCCGCATGGACGCCCACCGTCAGGCCCGCATGGCCCGCACACGGTTCTCTAACCTGTGCAACGTGGGCTTCAGCGCCGCCATGTACGGATTCCTGCTGGTAGGCGTCATCTACTGCGGCAGCGGCATCCTCCACGGCACCATGAGCTACGGCGTGTTCGCCGCCGTGCAGCAGCTCATTACCCAGATACAGGGTCCCTTCGCCAATCTCACCGGCTACCTTCCCCGCTTCTACGCCATGCTGGCCAGCGCCGAGCGCCTGCGGGAGGCGGAGCACTTCCCTGACGATCTCACAGTCTCCCCCGTCCCCGCATTGGAGATACACCGCTTCTACCAGCAGGAGCTGCACGCCTTTGGCCTGCATGATGCCTGCTTCACCTACCATAGCCGCGGCAATGAGACACCACCGTCCACTGTCTCCCACTTGGACCTCACTGTGGATAAGGGCAGCTGCATCGCCCTCACCGGCCCCTCCGGCTGCGGCAAGAGCACCATCCTGAAGCTGCTGATGGGCATCTACCCTCTGGACAGCGGCGCATGCTTTCTGCGGAGCGCCGACGGCGACCGCCCCCTGGACGCCGGCTGGCGCGGCCTGTTCTCCTACGTGCCCCAGGGCAACCACCTGCTCAGCGGCACCATCCGCCAGATCGTAGCCTTCTCCGATGCCCCCTCCTCCAACGATGAAGCCCGCATCCTGCGGGCGCTGCACATCGCCTGTGCCGACGACTTCACCGCCGCGCTGGAGCAGGGGCTGGATACTCCCATTGGCGAGCGGGGTGCGGGTCTGTCCGAGGGCCAGCTCCAGCGTATCGCCATCGCCCGGGCCATCTTCGCCGACCGCCCCGTGCTGCTGCTGGACGAAGCCACCAGCGCGCTGGACGAGGCCACAGAGGCCCGTCTGCTGTCCAACCTGCGGCAAATGACGGACAAGACCGTGCTCATCGTCACTCATCGTCCCGCCGCGCTGTCCATCGCGGACCGCACGGTGGCGCTGGTGCCCCCGCAGGACGCCTGAAAGGAGACCCCATGGAACATTTCTGGATCGATGCCGCGGGCCTTCCTGCGGAGATCACAGCCCAGCATCCGCTGACGCGGCGGCTCTGTCAAGATTACGAGATCGCGCCGCCCCAGTCCCCCGCCGTCCTCACCGCCTGCGCCGAACCCGAGACGGCGATGCGCCTGGCAGACGGCGCAGCCTCCCCTGCCTATCTGGAATTCCTCTGTATCCACGACAGTCTGGCCGCGCAACTCCCCGCCCACCACCGGTTTCTGATGCACGGCGCCGCCATCGCCTTCGACGGTGCCGCCTATCTGTTCACCGCACCCAGCGGCACCGGCAAGACCACCCATGTCCGACTGTGGCGGCAGTACCTGGGCAGCCGCGTCACCGTGGTCAACGGCGACAAGCCGTTTCTGTCGCTGGAGCCTGACGGCACCGTCCGCGTCTGGGGCTCCCCCTGGGCCGGTAAGGAGCGGTGGCAGAGTCCCATCAGTGTCCCGCTCTGCGGTGTCTGCCTGCTGGAGCGCGGCACGGACCGCATCTGCCGCCTTCCGCCGGAGCAGGCGCTAACACCCCTGTTCCGCCAGACGTACCATCGGGACGATCCCGCCCTGGAGTACCTCACCCTTGGCTTTCTGGACGCACTGCTGCGCCGTGTCCCCGTGTACCGGCTGACCTGCGGCATGACGGACGACGCCGTCCGCTGCAGCTTCGAGGCCCTCACCGGTCTCCCCTACGAAAATTACCGCCGCCCTGATGGCTGTGGCGAAGAAGGAAGTGCATTGTGATGAAACTCAGATCCGGATTCATTCTCCGTGAGGTGCTGGGCGCCCCCGTGGTGGTAGCCACCGGCGACGCCGCCCGCCACTTTCACGGCATGGTGAAGCTCAACGAGACCGGCGGCATCATCTGGAAGGGCCTGCAGGAGGGCCTGACGGAGCCGCAGCTGGTGGAGCGCCTGACCCTGACCTACGACGTGACACCGGAGCAGGCCGCCGCCGATGTAGCCGCCATGCTCCGCCAGATGGCCGATAACGGCTTTCTGGAGCCATGACCCCCTGCCGCATTGAGGACGTGCTGGCGTCCGAGGGCGTCTACGCCGCCACCACGTGGGGCACCAGCATGTACCCCATGCTGCGCTCGGGCCGCGACACCGTCATTCTCCGCCCGCCCCAGGGCCGCCTGCGCTGCTACGATGTCCCGCTGTATCGCGTGGGGGAGAAATATGTCCTGCATCGGGTGATACGCGTCCTGCCGGAGGGCTACCTCATCCGCGGTGACAACTGCCTGACCACGGAGCGGGTGCAGGAGAGCCAGGTCATCGGCGTGCTTACCAGCTTCTACCGCGACGACCGTCCGGTGGACCTGTCCGGCACCGGCTACTGTCTGTACTGCCGCATCTGGTGCGCCCTGTCGCCGCTGTGGCGGCTCTATCGCCGCGTCAGCAGCGCCGCCGCTTCTCTGCTCTGCCGTCTGCATAAAAAACGCCCTGCGGATTGACCGCAGGGCGTTTTTTCGATGTACCTTCAGCTCTCCACGCTGTAAAGGCCCGCTACCTCGTCCAGCGCCACGGAGAACACCACAGACTGGGCCTCCGACTGGGCTCCCGCCTTCTCCATGATGGCCTGCATGATGGCGGCACGCTTCTCCGCCGGCGTTACCAGCAGGATCATCTCCCGCTCCTCGGTGATGGCCATACCGAAAAACTTATTGCCGTTGGCCGCATCGGCGGCGCGGGTGTGCAGCACGGTACCGCCCTGTGCGCCTGCGGCGGACGCTGCCTCCATCACCATATCGGAATAGCCGCCGTTGGCGATGGCCACCACCAGCTCATAACCGGAATTGCTCATACGTTCCTCCTCCTTTACCGTCAGATCCGGCTCCACGCCTGTGCCGCCGGAGATGAGATACTGCATAGCGGATCTCCCGCCCACGCTGCTCAGATGCAGGCATACGGCGATACCGCTGCCCGGCCGGTCGATGTGCATGGTGTCCACCAGCTCCCGCATCAACACGTCCTTGATCTGCGGCGTCACCACGGAGAACAGTACAGATTTCTCCGTGGCCTCCAGTCCCAGATAGCTGAGCACGTCGTCGCTGGCGGTACCGCGGCCCAGCGCCGAGAATACCACCGGCGCGCCGAAGGCCCGATAGAAATCCAGAAAGTGCTTGCTGCCCATCACCCGATTGGTGATGGTAATGATATAGTACAGTCTCTTATTCATCCCGTCACCCCCGTCAACACAGCTCGATGATGGGCTCCGCCGTTACGGGAGCCGCCGTTGTCGCCTTGGCCTGCTTCAGCTTCCGCTGATAGCTGACGCCCAGCAGTTGGATGGTCACCAGCGGTGTCATGGCCACCATGGCCACCACGCCAAAGGCATCGGTGACGATGTTGCCGCCCACAGCCACGCAGGCGCCCTGTGCCAGCGGCAGCAGGAAGGTGGCCGTCATGGGGCCGGAGGCCACGCCGCCGGAGTCGAAGGCGATGGCAGTGTAGAGCTTCGGCACCACAAAAGAG
>ERZ1026966.1140-NODE-1140-length-10720-cov-6.668073_pt1 | contig 10720 bp, 9 predicted proteins | sample MGYA00519296_ERZ1026966 | MGnify/ENA primary metagenome ERZ1026966 (study PRJEB26926, sample SAMN06164478) | human gut metagenome | biome: ENVO:00009003; feature: ENVO:2100002; material: ENVO:00002003 | host: Homo sapiens | place: USA | collected 2012 ... | reverse complement strand
CTCTCTATTCGTCGGCAGCGTCAGATGTGTATAAGAGACAGTCTATATAATATCCACAAATTACACAGATAAAATAACCAGCAAAAGCATAAAATATTTGATATTGGCGTTCCAACATTTTAAGTTAAGAAGAATAACGTTCGCAGCTTGTTTTTATATTTCGTCTGCATTTATAAGGTACGCATTTTCTACTTCATTGCATGCTGATATTCATTCAGCGAGGGACAGGCTTGCAGGATCATCCTGTCCTGTTCTCTCAGCTTCGCCCTGACACTCGGGATATGGTGTCTTGCCATCCGCGTGAGGATACCGGGCAGGTCACCGTCCACGATGGGCAGGCGGGCGGAGAGGCACGCCGCCAGCATGTCGGATATGAAGCCATGCACGGGATCGCCCTTTTGGGCGCTTTCCCATCTGCGAGAGTCCACATACGTGCCGTCCTGCTTGGAAAGCAGGGTGTGACACAGGAACTCGGAGAGCATGTCGTCATCCACGCGGTCGAGCCGGCTGATGAGTTGACCGGGAAGGCACATGCGTCTCCGGAAATCTTCACGGGTGATCACGCGTACGGGGCGGTTGTCTATCTCCTTGCGTACCGACTTTAGGAGGGCATCGTCCTTTTCGGGTTCCTTGCCGGAAAGGAACACCCATACCGGCGAGCCTGCCGTGAGGAATCCTGTCGGGCAGGGACAGTCCTTGTACCACCTCACGATTTCAGAGAATTTGTGCAGCAAATAGTCACTCACTTCATTCTCATAAAATATGCGGCCCGTATCGGGGGAAAACGTTTTCATCATGATCCCCGCACTTACCGGGAAGCCACAACGCACGAGGGCGACCAGCGCTCTACCCGGCAAAAGTATGAATTTGTTCAATTTTAATGTTGCCATATTATTCTTGTTTTTGAATTTACTCTGTTCCATATACAAAAAACGGAAGCTTCGGACTGTCACAGGTGGAAGCTTCCAAACATTTTAATTTCATTCACTTGTACCGCATCCGCCGATGCGAAGTGAACTAACTTCGAAAAAATATCTCCATGGCATGCCTGCCGGGGTAAAGCTGGCAGGCTGCCATGCTAAAGTACAAGCTCCGGGCTTTCACAAGTGCGGGCCTTGTCTTCTCGTGTAAAAAAGTGGTTTCCCACTTAATAAATCCAATCCCTTTTGGGGATTGAACTTTCCTAAAAATTCAAAAAACTGTGTCCTACGGGCATTGCTGCCCTTCGGCGGACATCTGGCGACCTTTCACAAGGACGCATTCCGTTTTCTTCATCGTAACTCTTCGTATATATGTCTGAATTGCACTTTTTCCTTTTTTACTTCCACGCTTTCCTTTGTCCGCCCAATAGAGGAATGTGATGAAAGGAAGCGTTGGCTGTATCTCGTTTAATCATAAAGAAGGCCCCAGGATGCCCGAACACAACTTAAACAGACAGCAGCCCACGCTTGTAGTAGCTGTATAGGAGTCAGCCCTGTTCCTTAGCAGAACCAGCTTCGGTCGATGGCCGGCAGCTCCTTTTTCCAATACCATTTGCTCCATGCAAAGCGTTTTCTCACCACGAAGTAGCTTACTTCCTCGCTCTCTTTTTCTGCCTCGTAGTCAAACGCTGAATGGCCGACAGCCAGGCGTTCAGCCCAGTAAAGGAGGTAGTAAGCGAACAGTGGCAGGAGGGCAAATCCCCAGCACACTTGCCAGCCCAGAAGCAGGGACGGCAGCAGTGACGCAAGGAAGCATTCGGCATACTGGCGGCGGTGGATACGCATCTCCATCTCCTCCCAAATGCCTATTTCACCGTAAGGGAGGGCGATCAGGGTGACAATCGGGAGGGTCACGTAATCGTAGGGATTCAGCCGGCCTTGCAGCAGACGGGCGATTTTGCTGTCATAGATGATCATAGCTCTTTAGTTATTGGTGTTTCATGCAGTTTTACCAGTCCCTTTCGGCACGGATGAACGTGCCTTGATAGTTGTAGTACAGTTCCCAGCCGGGGATGTCTATCTCGTAACCGCCCGGTTGTTTCTCCACCTTGTAAGGTACGGCATCGGGGTAACGGGCGGCGATGTCCGTCGCGATAGATTCCGGCAGGATGCCGTCCGGCAGCGCGGAGAACTTGCAGTCCACGCTCGTCCAGTCGCCCTGTCCGTCAAAGTCCAATTCCGTCCCGTCCGAGAGCCATGCCTCATATTCGGTCGTGCCGTCGTCCTTGTCACGCACCGCACGGATGCATTCCACACCGGGGAAATACTGCGCAATGAACTGCTGCGCCTTTTGGGGCAGCGCGTCGTAGCCGATTTCCTTCTCGTCCTTGTCGCAGGATGCCGCCGCCAGTATCACGAGCAGCAGCAACAGAGGTTTGACAAATACCTGTTTCATTGTCCTTTTCTATTTAGGTTTCTGTTTGTTATTATTCAATTCTTATCCTTCTCAAAGCGTCTTTTTGTTCCGCCCTCCGGGGCGGTTGTTCAGCGGGCGGTTCATCCGCCTGAGCAGTGCGGCCTTCAGGCTGTCAAGGAAAGGCGTCTGCCGATTGCGGATGCGCAGGTCGCCGAATGTCCGGGACAGGTTCTTGTCCAACTCGATGTTGAATGCCCTCTGCACATACTCCGACAGCCTTGTCAACGGGACATCCCCGAATGCCTTGCGACTGTCCAATGCAAATAGTAGTTCGGTCAGTTCCGTCTTCGTCGCTTTCCACGTCAGGCGCACCTTCAGCAAAGATTCTTCGGCTTGCCGCAGCTCGAACACCTCCAATTCTTTCGTCAGGTAGCGGATCAGCCGCTCGTTGGCGAGAAGCCGTGCCGCCATGAAGTCACAGTTGGTCGAGAAAGACGGATCACGCTCGTGATGGAACGACTCCAAGTAGAGTGCCGTGTCAAGGTTACCCCGCAGGTAATAGAGTGCGTCCAAGTGGGTCAGTCCGGAGCGGTAGTAACGCACGAAGTCCGAACGTTTCTCGTTGTAACGGTTGATGCCCCGTATCTCGTCTATCAGGTAGCTTCGCTGCGACTCGCTGCCTACGGGACGGTTCATCTCGATGTTGTATATCTTGCGGTAGTAGATGAGCCGGTGGCAGATTCGGGGTTTGACCGTCTTGAAGAACTCGATTTCCTCTGCCTCGTCACGGAAAGTATAGTCCGCGATGAAGGCTTTCAGTTGCAGGAAAGCGTCCGCGAGCACCAACGAGGCTTCGAATGATTTCTTGATCATGTTCAGGTCTCCGGCCTCTATCTTCTCCACCTTCTTTTCCGCCTCTTCCTCAAGCCTTGCGGCGAAGTCCTTCATGTCCGTTCGTTCAGCCATGCACGGGTATCTTCAGTTTCAATCTCTCGTCGTCCACCGCCACGCAGTAGTCGGCAAGGCCGTACCGCTCGAACTGTTCGGTGGTCACTTTCAGGTGTGTCACCTGCATACCATCCAGATCCACCTTGTCCGTCAGCGCACGGAGTTCCGGGTTGATGCGTAGGGCATTCTCCACCGACGTGCCGTAGGCGTTCCAAGTCTCGTCCGCTTCGTTCCAATAGAGGTGGACGGCATCCTTGTTTTCTTTTTCTGTCTCCAATATCTTCGTTGTTTCCATCTGTATTCAATTTTATTGAAATAAAGGGTAACTTGCCGGTCTTTCACAAGGGCGGCAAGTTGTTAGGGTTATTATACATAATCCCTCCCGCTGTGCTGGGGAGAGTCTTGATGTAATTAAAGTGTATATATAATCTTGTTGGTTATTAAAGCGATTTGCCACTATTCGTTAACCGATGTTCCGGGAATGGGAGTGTCGTCTGTAGGGCGTGCGTTCAATCCGCAATGGGAGTCAGTGTATACTACCGGAATCCATACTGTAAGAGGTCCCGGATAGTTTTGCCAAGATGACCATCTCCAGTTACGACCATTTACGCCAATGGTGATGAATCGGCCGCCATTATAGACATCATTGTAATTGGGATTTTCAGGATCAGTAATGCAGTTTGCCTGATTGCATGCAATGTATGACCATCCCCCCGACGTACTATTGCGGTAGATGCTTCTATTATTCCATCCGTTCCACTGTCTGGCACTACAGAATATCATATATAGGGCGTTCCCCATTATATTTGCATCAGCGTTGTCCCTAATTATAGACCATCTGTGCAAGCCAAACATCGGGTGTTTCTGATGCACTTCATAATAATCCCGGACTATTGGAAGTGCACCATTATCCCAATTATTACCACGTCCGTGGTATTGGTTATATCCTATTGCAAAATTATTTCCCCACGTGAACCTATCACTCATCAATCCGTCAGGTCCGCAATCGTACCACTCGTCCAAGTTGTCATTTTTCACCTGTACGTTTACCTTGCGTGTTCCATTGTTAGCCGTATTGTTTTGCAAGTTATCCCAACGTTTCTTCACGTAAGGAGTGGCAGATACACCTGTCGATGTTGCCTTATCCACAGATATGGCTACCGGATCACCGCAAGTAAGGTCACGTCCCAAATCTGTGATTTGCGTATCGGGAACATCGGACGAGATTACCACTCTGGCTTTCAGGTTTGTTACATCCTCCTTGAAATGTCCGCCGTTCAACACGATATTCCATTTCTCCGATTCGCGCGAGATATTGCGCTCGCAATCCTTGAACCCGAAATCGGCGGTAAAGGCTTTCTGCTCCACGCAGTACATCACATTTTGGTCAAAGTCCTCTTTGGTGGCAAGCAACGAGGCGAAGCGGTTCGCCGACGGGATGCTCAACGTCTGCAGGTAAATGTCGCCCTTTGAGGAGTTGTCATAAATGACCTGCGAATAATTGTCCTTCGTGTACGTAGGAGACGAGGTCATGGCTATCCAGTCCGATTCCGATGCGTTCTGCAAGCCGATGATGTCATTTTCCAAGTGCTGGCTGGTCGTCTCGGGCAGGGAATAGAGCCAATAGGCATCCCCTTCGGTGGGTGTCTGGCGGGACATAAGAATCTGTTTTTTCTTGCCAGCGAAAGAAATCTCCATGCTTACATGATTCCCCATGTCCTTGGGCCAAGTGACCTTCACGGAGAGGTTGGACGCTCCGCTTGCAAAAGTGGTGGGTGTAACGGTTACTCCAGCCGGGGCTAAGATTTCACCCGTAGTCCCGGCAGTAGTTGCGGACGCACTCAAGAAGAAAGCCACCTGATCCGTCAGGGTTTCATCCGTAAAGGCAACGAACTTGTCGTTGGTGGTAACCAGCGACACAAAATTGTTCGAGATGTGGTAGGTATAGGTCTTGCCCATTTCCCATTTCGTGCCTCCAATGGATGCGCCCACCGTAAAGTCGGCAGTTCCGTCATTCAGCACCACCTCGATCTTCGCGTCGTCGGACAATGTCTGCGGCATCATGAAGAGGGTCTCGCCTTTGCCATCCTCCGTAATGGCTCCACCGTTTCCTGCCACCACTTTGTTTAAACGCAGGGTAAAGGCTTGCGTGTCATCAGTCAATGTCCATGCGTCCGTTCCTAACGTGTAAGTACCTTTGTAGCGCACGCCATCCAGCTTGATGGACTTCACCACGCAGTTGGGCAGGTCATCCCCTGCCACGAACTTCACTGCCGAGAGGGCGTGGTTGAACGTCAGGCCGGTGGTGGCGAAACCGTCTACCGTCGGATTATCCTTTCCGATGACTACGGCACTCATCACATCCTGTTGCTTCTTCACGTCGTCGGGCACGATATAGGTCATCACGGGTGCGCCCGGATGGGTATTGTCGGTGAGCGTCATGCCGTCCGCCGCACTGGGAAACCATGCGTAGAAGCTCAACCGCTTCTTGGCGGGCCAGTAGTATGTCCCCGTGGGATACCAACGGCCTTCGTCCTTGTTTAAGGTGACCGTCTCGTTGTACATGAAGTCGGGCGTGCCGATGGCATTGGTGTAAGCCGATATGGCAAAGGTCTCCATATTCGTCTTGTTGGTCTCGGAGATTTGCGTGCCGCGCGTTATCGGGCGGTTGTCGCCGGGAAATCCGTCCGTCACTTCTGCGGTAAGGTAGACGGTCTTCCCGTTCACCTTGCCTTCCATCTCAACGGGTTCCAGCTCGTACGTACTCTCCCCTAAATCGGAAGCCGCACGAGTGCCGGCTGTCGGTTTCCATGCGTTCGTGCCCCCCATACTTACGGCGAAGCTCAAACGCTGGTCTCCCTTTCCTGGGTGAGTGCCGTTCTCCATCTCGTTGGTACAGGCGGAGAATACCGCCAGCGCGATGAGCGAAAGGCTCATTAGTTTATTCCTGTAGTTCATATCTTGTCTTTTTTATTGTTCAAACTGTTATTGATCTTGCCTTGCCTGTTTCTCAATTTGAGACCTTTTCAATGGAGTAGTAGCCGAACTTGTTATTCTTGATGGTGCGGTAACCGGGATAGCGGAAAGTAGAACTACTATAATCATACGCTTGGTCATATCCCCAGTTACCCATGGCAGTGCTTTGCCAAACAGACAAATCCATACCCATGTCGTCTACGTGAGTCTTCACATTATAGTTGTCTTTGGTCACCGTCCATGTGCTACCTATTGGATAGTAAGTTCCACCCCAAGTCATGAAGTTCTTTTCATCGAAAGTTGAACCGCCATAGTTCTCCAAGGTGATTCTGGAAAGGTTCACCAAGATGGTCGAACCGTCGGCTTTGGCTCTGCGGATACCGAAGTAAGTGAAGACGGCCGGATCGCCATCATAAGAAGTTCCTCCAGTTCTTGTCGCTACCAGTTCGCGACTATATGTCACATCGGCACCTACCACCTTGGCTATAGCCGTGGCAAAGTCGGCATTATCGGGCAAGGTGGGCGTATCGGTGGTCATCAAGTCGTGGCAACTCATAGACCCTTGGGACAGTTTGTACCAGATGTCACTTCCTGTCGGATATTCCACCATCAGACTGGAAGTCAGCGTCACCTCTTTCTCTACCGTCTTTCCCGGTTTGGAAGGGAACGTAAACGTGAGCTTCACCTTGCCCTTGCGCGTCTCAGTGTCGGTCGGTTGGATGGTTTCAAGGGTGAGTTTCGCGTTTTCATTATCGAAACTGTCCGACTGCACTCCGCTGGTGCTACCTTTCAGCGTCGGCTTGCACAAGGCCGGTGCGGCGCTGCCGGTGATGCCGTTCGGGTCGCTCAGTGTACACTCCCAGTCACAGTTGCTCTTCACATAAATCACGGCGTCGGCACCCGAAGCCACGAAGACATCCTTGTTCAATTCCAACTCGACATTCTGGTCGAGCGAGATATTATATGTAACCGTTGTTCCTGCTGCCCAATAGCTATAACCATACCCATCAGCCGTAATGTCCTTCAACTTTGCACTCAATGTCTGTTCTACCCCATTCATCTCCAACGTCACTTCCAAACGGGCTTCGCTGTCATCTCCAAATGTCTGCGGCATCATGAAGAAAGTCTCGCCCTTTCCCGTGAGTTCGGTCTCGGTATTCTCGGCTACCTCCTTTCCATTGGGAAAGTCCAAGGTGAAGTCTCTGGTGTCAGCATCCGGATCCCAAGATAATATAACGCTGTTATGTGCTTGCCAGTTATGATAGCCTTTGTATTTCACTCCTTTCAGGGAGATGGACTTGACGGTGCAGGCAGGGATGTTGTTGCTCGTCTTGAACTTCACCGCCGTGAGCATATGTCTGAAAAAAATCGGCACGCTTGATGTCTCGCTCACTTCATAGCTGTTGGCCATCATAAAGTCCTCTTGGTCGGCTACCTGTTCGGGTATCTCGTAGAACAGCTTTGTATCCTTGACATTGTTGTCTTTCGGGATGGTCAGGTTCTTCGAGTTGTAAGGATACCAAGCGAAAAAAGTCAGTTTCTTGCCGGTAGGCCAGTAATACGGCGTTCCGGTAGTCCATGTGGAAGAGGCGTTGTCTTTCGCCACCTTCACGTTGTACATCACATCCAACGTCTCGGGTTCAAAAACGTTAGCATCTAAAATAGCAGCCGACACGCTAAATTCATCCACCTGTGCGACCCCCGTCACCTGCGTACCTCGTGTCAAGGGTTGGTCGTCACCCGGGAGACCGTCAGAGACTTCGGCAGTGAGGTAGACGTTTTTTCCGTCCAGCTTGCCCTGCATCTCCACGGAATTGGTCTCGTATGATCCGGCGGCATCCGGAAGGCTGCCGTCCGCCCGTGTCCGGGCATCGGGGGATTCCGTGCCCACGGCAAAGGTGATGCGGTGGTCGTCCGTGCCCGAGTCACGTCCTCCGTTCTCCACATCGTCCGTACAGGCGGAGAACGCCGCCAATAGGATGAGCGACAAGCCCATCAGTTTGTTCTTGTAGTTCATATCTGTCATTCGTTTTTTATTCGTAATTCGTTTTCTGTCTTACAGATTCACGTCCTGATGGCGAATCACCCAGTTATTCACCGTAACCGTGAAGCGGATGGGCTGTCCCAGCACCGGTTCACCGGGATCGGGGCTGTCCGGGGGCATTACCCCTGCACCGTTACTCAAGTCGAGCGTGTAGACAAACTTGTCGCCCGGCTGCCAGAGGTTCTTCTTGCTCTCCGCGTGGCCTCCGATGGACACTGCCGCCCAGCCGTATTCACCCTCGGCGGAGGGATAGACCTGTCTACCCGCTTCAGTGGTTATCTTCAACAGCAGGGCGATATAGGAACCGTTCTTTTTGTTTTCCTTGTCGTCTTTCGTGTCCCATGCCGTAAGTTGTTGCGGAAGGAGCATCGCCGTGCCACTGTCGTCCATCAGTCCTTTCGCGTCAGACGTGAGGCGTATCGGATCTGTCAGCTCTGCGGTGGCATAGGAGGCGTAGCTTCCGTCCTTCAGTGTCCAGCTGCCGTTGGCATTTGTTTCCGAAGGGAACGTGTAGTCGCCCGTGGAATGGACGGAACCGATGCGTACCGCCTTCACGTCGTAGCGGTAGGTCGCATTGGTGTTCTTGGCACGTACCTCTACCTGCGTGAGCACATGGCGCAACTCTATCTCCGTCTTGGCGGCATTGTTCCTATCGCCCGAGGCATAACCTGCCAGCAGGTCTTTTTGTCCGGTGATGTCCGCTGCCGGACTGAAGCCGGTCACTTTCAGTTCACCGGGCTTGTCACCCTCATAGGTGCCTCCCCAGTCCGCGGCTGCGGGACAGGCGGCCACAAAGCGCAGCTCGCTGCCGTCGTCCGGCCAATACTTCAAGGGGTCGGACGTCCAGTCGTTCTCCGTGCCCGCCTCGTGCGTGAACAGCAAGCTCCGGAACCCATACTTCTCCTCATTGTCGGCCGTGGCGAACGCCGACACGCTGAAGCCGGTGGCTTTCAGCCCGGCGAGGTCAGCGGAGAGGGCACGGGTGTTCATATCCACCGCCATACGGAAACGGATGCCTTTCCCGGAAGCCACCTGCACCGTGTCGTCGTTGGAGCACGAGGCAAGAAGCAAGGCCGCTGCCGCCAATACATGAATCGCTTTATTTGCCATAGTTATTCTTTTTTTAGATTGTCTTTTCTGTGTGACCGGAAAGGGACATTCAACCCCGTCCGGCCTGGGGTGCACTTCCTGCCTTGGCTGAGTGTGCGGACAGCCACCGGGCGGAAGTGCGGTTTGATTATTGATTTTTGATTAAATGGATATCGGATTACATATTGATATTGTTATCGGTGGGATTCCAAGGAGTAACCGTAACGGTGAACTTGATCGGGTCACCCAAGATCTTGTCTCCCTTGTCCGGGTCTTTTCCGTCCGGTTGCGGTTTAACGTCTGGTCCGGGGGTTACAGGGTCAACACGTCCGGCACCGTTGGTGAAGTCCAAAGTATAGACATACTTGTTGCCCTTTTCCCAAGTGAATGAAGCAGGAACGGCAGCCCAACCGTAAGTATCATCACCTTCAGCAGGGAAAACATTTTCAGTACCTTTCTTGATTTTCAACAGTACAGAGATGTATGTACCTTTGTTGGTATTTGTCTTGTCGTTTTCAACGTCCCAAGCCGTCGTTGCTCTAGCCTGCGGAAGCAGCATGAGATTGTCACTGTAGTCAGTGCCGTTATCCTGCTTTTGTTCCATAATGCTCTGGGCAGTACCATTCAAAGTTACCGGAGTGGCATACTCCACTTCATAAATCTGGTCGTTTGCAGCGTTGTTGCTCCACGTACCATTTACGACATTGAAGTCGGCCTCTCCGTCAACATTTGAGATACGGATACCTTTCACCTGGTATGTGTAGACCGTATTGTCGCTCTTTGCAGAGATTTGGATCTGGGAAAGGGCGTGTCCCAATGTCAATGCGACACCGTTCGTTTCATTGACAGCCTTGGTTCCGGTCACGCCTGTAACGTATACCATGTCTTTTTGGTCAGCTACTGTACCTGCAATCTTCACACCAGCCACGCTGATGGTATTCTTGTCTGTAATGGTTTTCGTTCCTGTCCAGTTGTCAGAGAAAGCGGTGAAACTCAACACTTCATCTTTATCTTTTGGCCAGAATTTTGAATCGGCTGAATTAAATGCACCGCCATCCTTTACATAATCAACTTCAGTATCAAAACCGTCGTACTTGTTGTTGTTCTTATCCCAAAAGGCTGTAACCTTGAGGGCACTCAGGTTGGCTGTTGTCACTTCAGAGGCACGTGTGTTTAGTCCTGTTACGGCACGAAAACTGATGCCTTTCTGCTGTGCCACTTCCACAGTCTCGTCGTTTGAACATGATGCCAGCGTCAAAGCAGCCGCTGCGCACAAATAAATCATTTCTGTCTCTTATACACATCTGACGCTGCCGACGAATAGAG
>ERZ1026966.1119-NODE-1119-length-10833-cov-7.523752_pt1 | contig 10833 bp, 10 predicted proteins | sample MGYA00519296_ERZ1026966 | MGnify/ENA primary metagenome ERZ1026966 (study PRJEB26926, sample SAMN06164478) | human gut metagenome | biome: ENVO:00009003; feature: ENVO:2100002; material: ENVO:00002003 | host: Homo sapiens | place: USA | collected 2012 ... | reverse complement strand
CCACGTTTCCTGCGGCTGCACCCGCCACGCTGCCCGCCATGCTTCCGGCTCGTCCTGCCGTCTGGTTCACGTTGCGACCGTAGCTTCCCATGCCTCCGGCTTGGATAATCCAGCCTGCCACCGTCGGGATGGTGAAGTAACCGATGATGCCGATTATCATGAAGACGATATACACCCCGTCGCTCGAATCCAGCGAAAAGTTCGGGTCAGCCTGCATCCGTTCGATGTCGCTTTGCAGCATCAACACTTGGATTTTCGCCAGTATGGTGCTGAACATATCCGACACGGGCAGCCACAGATAGACCTGTATGTAGCGGCATATCCATTGCGTGAGCGTGCTTTGGAAGCCGTCCCATACCGATATGGCGAAGGCTATCGGACCGAGTATCGCCAGCACCACGAGGAAGAACGTGCGGATGGTGTCTATCACGAGTGCGGCGGCTTGGAACATCAGTTCCAATATCTCGCGGAAGAAGTCGCGGATGCCCTTCTTCATGTTGTACATCCCGCGCTCGATATACATCCCCGCCATCGTCACCATGTCGCCGGGCGACCAGCCCAGTTCCTCCAACTGTTTGTCAAACTCCTCGTTCGACACGAGGTAGGCGGTTTCGGGATTACGCATCATCGCCTCGTATTCCAGTTTATCCTTCTGCTCACGGTATCGGTTCATGTCCAGCGTTTCCGCCTCCAGCATCTTTGCCGTACCCTGCACGACGGGCGACATGATGCTGTTTATCGTACCTAATACCACCGTCGGAAAGAACATGATGCACAAGCCTATCGCAAAGGGGCGGAGCATAGGGAACACGTCTATCGGTTCGGCTCTCGCCAGCGACTGCCACACCCGGTAGGCGACGTAGAACAGCGCGCCCAGCCCGGCAATGCCTTTCGCCACACCCGCCATGTCCCCGCATAGCGGCATCATCTGCTCATAGAGCGAGCGCAGAATCTGGTGAAGGTTGTCGAAATTCATAGGCTACCAGTATCTTTCGTTCATGTTCCCGTACAGCCCCATGATGCGGTCGAGGTCGTTCTTCTTTTTTGCCCGCAGGTAGCTCACGCTGATGTTCTTGTTGGTGTAGTAGCTCACGAGGTTGCGGTAACGCTTCATCTTGGAGTAACAGCGTTCCACCACATCCATGCGCTCCTTGTCCGTCATGGAGAGCGTGGTGATGTTCACCACGTTCTTCAGTTCCGTCAGCACGTCGTTGGATTCCTCCAACAGCTTGGTGTAGCCAAAGGCGATGGCTCCCAGTTCCTCCACCGTGAAGTTGTCGTCACGCATCATCTTCTGGAAGCTGGTCACATAGGTGTCGGTGATGTCACCCACCATCAGGATGGTCTGCTGCACCTTCCGGGCGTCCTTTACCAGATTGTTCACGGATTTGAGCGCGTCGTAATACTTCTTGCCCTGCTCGTAAATCTTCACCGTCTCTTGAAAATTTTTTATCATATTCTGGGCGGTCGTGGAAGTGTGTACCACGTTCTTCGAGGTGTTCACGATGCTCTGCGCGATGTTGGACGGGTCTATCACCGCCCACTGTGCGCTTGCCCTGCCGACTGCAAACAGGCACAGGCAGATAATAAGTGTTATTCTTGTTCTCATGTTACTTTGGATTTTAGTGGATTTCATTATTTATTGCTTGCCTATCGGATGGTCCGGTTTCGGGTTCACGCGCACATAGTCCCCGTTGGGCGAGAAGGTCAGGATGTCCGTTGCTTCGTTGTAGGACACGTCGATACGGAAGCCGGTGTTCATGAACAGGTTGCCGTTCTCTTCCTGCAAGAGATAGGTTTCCGGCTTCAGTTTGCGGCGCAGCCCGCTACGCTTGAACACCGTCACCTTATAGGCTTCGCCCTCCTTGTAGATAAGCACGTCGGGCTTGCCCTCTACGCTTTCCCAGTTTCCGCAAAGCAGGTCACGGCGGTTGTCCGCTACATCGCAGGATTGCAACACCATGACCGCCAGCCCGATTAAACACTTGCTGACTTGCAGCATTTTCGTTCTTGATATACTCATACGCATTTTCTTTTTTAGTTGATGAATCTGTTTTTACTTATTGCCTATTCCTTGTTTCTCCGTCTTTCGGCAAGCTGCCGGATGGCGGCTTCAATGTCGCCGCCCAGCTGCTCCGCCAGACGGTACACCTCTACTTTTTCCGTTTCTTCGGTGGTGTACGCCAGATACTCTTCAGCACTAACTTCGGTGGCATAGACCGCCGACTGCGTGCCGCCCAGTCCTATCCACACTTCCTTGTAGAGCCTTGACGGGTTGTTCGCCATGTTGATGGAGAGTATCTGCGACTTCTCCTTCTCCGTCAGACCCAACAGGGACTGTATGGCATCAAACTTGTTCATGTACTTCCGCTGGTCGAGAAGGATTTTGCAATCGGAGTTGTTGATGATGCTTTCCTTGACCACGGGCGAGGAAATGATGTCGTCCACCTCCTGCGTCACCACGATTGCCTCCCCGTAATACTTGCGCACGGTCTTGTACATATAGCGCAGGTATTCAGCCATGTTCGCCGAAGACAACGCCTTGCCGGGTAGGTCAGGGGCATTACTGCCCCTTTCCCCCCTCAGAACCGTACGTGAAAGTTTCCAATCATACGGCTCAAGCGGTGTTAAATTTCTATTTAATAGAAACCAGCTCATAGTTACATCTTATTAGTTTGAATGACTTTTCTTCTACAACTGTCATGCAGCAGGAAATTTACTTTCTTGCCGTTGACTATTTGTTGGGAAGTTCCCCAAGGATGTTCCTTGTCTATGGGTTTACCACATACGGGACATAAATGGTTCTGCCTTTCCCACATGTATAGCAACGATTTTCTACCATTGAGCGACTGTAGCATCTTGTAAGTCTTGCGCTTTTCAAAATACTCTGTCCATTCGGGGTCAAAGGGATTTGCTTCACCTTTTACCTTGACATATCGGGTAATCTTTGTGTCATACAGCCTTTTCAGTGCAATCCTGTCATCGGTCTTGCCTTTCTTGAAGTTTGCCACGAAGCACCAGTTACGGTTTTTTACCCGTGTAAAGTATCGGTCGGCAATCCAATATTTGCCTTTCTTGGGGTGTCGTCTCTTAGCCCATTGCCATAACTTTTCAAATATCAGGTAGTCAGCTTTTCTGAATGTGTCAGAAGCCACACAATTCTTATAGTAGTTTACCCAGCCTGTTATCACAGGATTCAAGAGTCTTATAAGTGATTCCTGTTTGCTTCCTTTGTTGGAATCAACGATTCCCCGGATTTTCTGCATGAATTTCTTCAGGCTCTTTTTGGACGGTTTGATTAGAAGCACTCCTTTGTATTTTCGGATATTGTACCCAAGAAAATCAAATCCGTCATCAATGTGTGTAATCTTTGTTTTCTCTTCCGACAGGGTTAATCCCCTTTCTTTGAGAAAGTCCACTACTAACGGCTTGATTTCTTCCAAAGCTTCCTTGCTTCTACCCGTGATGATAAAATCATCCGCATAGCGTACAAGATGTACTTTGGGATAGTAGGTCGTTTTCCTGTTCACAAATTTCTTGTGATACTTCTCTGCAAGCATAGTTTGCAGTCCGTCCAGTGTCATATTCGCAAGAGTTGGTGAAATGATACCGCCCTGTGGTGTTCCCTCTTCCGTGGGGAATAGCTCCTTGTTGAAGACGAAACCGCATTTGAGCCATTTCCGCAACATCACTTTATCCATAGGGATATTGTTCAGCAGCCATTCGTGGCTGATGTGGTCGAAACAACCTTTGATGTCACCCTCCATAATCCATTCGGGAGAAGCTTTCTTTGCAAGGACACAAAAACATTGTTCCCTCGCATCTCCAGTACTTCTCTCTTTACGGAAACCGTAGGAATTACTGTCCGCAGTTGTTTCCGATACAGGTTCCAACGCAAGCAGATATAATGCCTGCATAGCCCTATCTTTCATTGTCGGGATACCTAAAGGACGTAGTTTTCCATTACTCTTTTTGATATTGACCCTTTTTAACGGCTGGGGCTTGTAGCCTCTTCTTTTCAGTTCACCGATAGCCTTGAATCTGGCATTGGGAGTTGACCATTTCACCTTGTCAACGCCTGCGGTGTCACTGCCACTGTTTGATGTAACACGCTTTACGGCTAAAGCCTTAGCGTAAAACGAATGCGTCAGCACCCACTGCAAGGATTTAACCCTGCCGTGTTTGCCCGCCTTTTGAGCTTTTACAATACGTGCTTGTAGCTTATTAACCGCTATCTCACACTTGTTCCAGTCTATGCTTTCCCAAGTACTCCATTTCCGGTCAGTAGATGCACACGATGTTTTAATTTCGTTCATTTGCTTTTCTCCTTTAATAAGTTCTATAAGTTTCTTGTAAAACATCCACCATGCGGAAGTCTGCCCACTTTCGTGTGAGGTGATGTTTCAACCTCTATCCGTCCCATTGCAGAACGGCATTCGCTTTCTCCGCATTCCTCTGCCCGCACTCCATTCGGCTTCACTTACGGTCTGCTTACCTGCTGTTACACAGGAGAAGTACGGGTTTACCATGTTTCTTGTATATGATAAACGAATGGGTTAGAATCCGTCTATCCGCCGGCAGTCGTTATGTCCGTGTAACCTTAGCATGGAGAAGGTTATCCGACTGCATCCCTTTTGGGTTAGAGCCCAGTATCATTAGCAGCTCATTCGAAGTTACGACGTTTATCAACGGTTCACATTACGTTATTCATACCATTCAGCCTAGCTCCCCTGTCATTCGATACTAACGGCAGTTGTCATCCCCTCACGGTTCAGACTTCTCCTTTCGGAAGGGCTTCATTGTTGGTTCTGTTACCGCACGGGTTCATTGCTTAATACCGCACGTTCCCATAGGCTACTGTTGACGGAACAACAGGTTCAATCGTTCTATTTCCAACTCGTGGAATGAAAGTTGAACAATCATATACAAGACTTACATGTCACAGCCAAGCCTCTTCCACAATCAGTTGTTTCCTTACGCCTTTCAGACGGCGCATCTTGTTGATGAAGGCTTCCATGATGATGATGGTCACGACCGGGAAAAGCTCGCGATTCTCCTTAATACTGTCAATCTCGAAGACGATGAACCGCTTGCCGAGCAGGTCGATGTTCTCCGTGGAGTTGAGCAGGAAGTCGTAGCGTCCGCCCCGGTAATACTGCCGCATGGTGGTGAGCATATTGTCGATGTTGAAGTCTGACTTCTCCACCTTTATCTCACGTTCCGCCAGTTCGCGGCGGTAGTCGTCGCGCATATACTCGTAGAAGGTGTTGAACGAGGGAACGATGCTCCGGTCAGCCCTGATACGCTCGATGTAGGCGTTCACCGCACTGCCCAGTTCGCCGCTTTCCGTCTTCGTCACTTTGTCATCCTCCGACTTCCAGAGCGTCAGCAGCAATGTCTTGATGCTGTCCTTCTTCTCCACGTCGAACACGTAATCATCGGTGTAGAACGGGTTGAACGAAATCGGTTTCTCCTCCGTGTAGGTGAAATACACGCCATCCGCCCCGTTTGTCTTGCGCCGGATCATCTCGCACAAGCCCTGATAGGAGTTTCCCGTGTCCACTAATACCACGTGCGTACCTTGCTCGTAGTATTGCCTCACGAGGTGGTTCATGAAAAACGACTTGCCACTGCCCGAAGGACCCAACACGAACTTGTTGCGGTTGGTCGTGATGCCCCGCTTCATCGGCAGGTCGCTGATGTCGAGGTGCAACGGTTTTCCCGTAAGCCTGTCCACCATCTTGATGCCGAAGGGCGATAATGAGCTGCGGTAGTTGGTTTCCTCCGTGAAGAGACACACCGCCTGCTCAATGAAGGTGTGGAAACTCTCTTCCGCCGGGAAGTCCGCCGCGTTGCCGGGCATCGCCGCCCAGTAGAGCGTCGGGCAGTCGATAGTGTTGTGGCGGGGGACGCACTCCATGCTGGCAAGCTGGCTGACTACGTCGTTCTTGATATGCTTCAGTTCCTCCGCGTCATCGCTCCATGCCATGACATTGAAGTGAGCCCGTACCGAGGTCAGCCCGTAGGAATGGGCTTCGTTCAGGTACTGGTCTATCCACTCGCGGTTGATGCTGTTGCTCCGGCTGTATCGGGAGAGCGACTGCATATTCCTCGCGGACTTCTCGAATTTCTGCAAATTTTCCTCGCTGTTGTCGATAATCACATACTGGTTGTAGATGTGGTTACAGGAAAGCAGCAGCCCCACGGGGGAGGCGAAGGAGAGGCGGCAGTCCGAACGGTCGGTGGAGAGTTTCTCGTAGCGGATGTCGGTAGCCACCTTTCCGGGCATATCCTCCGCGTTGGAGAGGGTGTGCAGGCACAGGCGGTTGTCACCGATGCGCATTTCCCTTGCCGAGAGGTCGATGTCTTGCAAGGCCGTGTCGCCTTCGGGCATGAGCGAGAAGTAACGCTCTATCAGCCCAGCGGACTTCTCCGTCCCGACAAGCTCGTCGGTGGAGAGGCGGCGCAGCCTGACAAAGCCGCTGTCGTTCATGATGCGCTCGAACTGTTCGGCGGCTTCCATGAACTTCCCGGCGGTTTCCCTGTCCAGCTCCTTCGGGATGATATGTCCCCGGCACAGCGTACTGAAGTTGCTCTGCATCCGGTTACGTTCCTTCGTCGTCTTGGTCAGGTAGAGATAGCAGGAGTGTTTCAGGTACGGACGCTCGTTGAAGTGTCGTTCAAAGGAGCGGCTCAAAAAGCTCATGTCATCCTTTTGCAGTTCCGGCTTGTAGCGTTCCTTGATGAACCAGTCCTGCTTATGCACGACGCAGAAGTCCGGCAGCACCTTGATAGCCTTGCACCAGCAGCCGTGTATTGCCTCGTACTCCGCGCCTGTCACGGTATAAAGCTCCGGCAGTTCCACCTCGAAAGCCACCGTGATGTCGGCGTCTTTGGAAATGATGCAGCCATGCTCCACCGACAGCAGCGGGAACTTGTTTTCCAGTGTTGTCATTTTGGATGTATTTCTCATGTCGTTTCTTCCTTTCGTTGCCGTTTGAATAATCGGGTGATCCGCCGCCGGTTGATAAGGTATCGGGGATGGCTCCTTGCCGCTCCCAATTTCATCAGCCCGTGTTCGCCGTACCGGGCGTTCAGCGCGAAGGTCTGCCATACAAGGAGGGAGGACGATGCCGCGCCGAAGCCGATACATATCCACTGGTCGATACCGACCATGTAGAGGATGACGAACAGGACGAAGAGAGCCAGCAGACCTCCGCAGAAGATGAAGAGGTACTGAGCCTTTAGACCCTTGAACTCAACCGGACGGCCGATACCCTTGTTTATCGGGTATTCAGCCATACATTGTTTATTAAAGGAAGAATGAGCGCAGGATAGTCGCAGCGACAATCAGGAAGATACAAGCCCCGAACCATGAGGCGGCTGTCTTGCTCGTGTCGGGGTCGCCGGACGAGAACTTGCCATAGACTTTCACGCCTCCGATAAGACCGACCACCGCGCCGATGGCGTAGATTAATTTCGTGCCGGGGTCGAAATACGAACTCACCATAGAGGTGGCTTCGTTAATACCTGCCAGACCGTTTCCTTGCGCAAATACGGAGGCGGTTGCGGCAATCATGAGTGCCGCAGAGATGATGAACTTTTGTCTGATGTTCTTGTTCATAAACAGTTCTTGTTTTGTGCCGTCCAAAGGGTGGATAGTCCTTTTTCGGGCGGTTGATACTTGATTACTTTACTTTGGTTTAGTGGTTGCCCGTTTGTTTCTACGGACTTGGGTGTGTCCGTTGCGGATTGGCTGTACCTTGTACCGCCGTGCGCATGGGTGTCGTCATTTTACGTTTTCATTTCCATTCTTTTTTAGCTGTTATACATAGTTTCGGAAGTCGAACTCCTCGATGTTGTCGGGAATCACGAACACCTTTTCCTTTTGTTGTGTCACGGTCATGTTCACCGTGTCCACGAAAACTGCCATCGCCTTTGCAAGCCTCTCGCTCATTGTATCATCGGTCAGGCGTTCCGTTATTCTTGTGAAAAGCTCTGTCCCGTCCAGTTCCGTCATGACCTTTCCGGCGTGTCGCATTTCCTCATCGGATGGTGATTCCTTCCGTATGGTGCGTACTGCCATGTCAATATCCTCGAAGCTGCTTCCCGAAGCCTGCTTTTTGTCTGGTTCTTCATCCTCCGGTTCATCTTCTCCGTACTCCAGTTCCGAGGGCGGGATGCTCGTGAAGGTTTCATCGAGTTTGTCCTCCGGTACTTGTGTCGGGCGTGAGACGGTTTCCGTGTTTCCGTCGTCAAAAGTAGCCTCTTCCTCCGACAGCTCAATGCCTTTATCCGAAGTGGCGGCTTCTTGCGCCAGTATGGCAGCGGTTGTCCGGGTCGATGCCATCTTGAAACGGCTCTTGCCAATGATGTCCGAGGTGTCTGCGTGAGGTATTTCCTTATCCTTTCCTTGCTCTGCCACTGTACTGTCCAATGATCGCCACAACCCGGCAATATGTCTGAAGAAACGGATGAGCTTCGTGTCCATGATGCGGTCATAAAACAGCAGGAACAGGAACCACACGTTGCAAGCAACCGATACGATTAAAAACGCCTTTGTCATAATCTTACTTTTTGGGCGTTTTCAATCTGTTCCATGTACTGCTGCCCGTATTGCCGGAAATGGTCGCGGAGGATGTTGTCCACGAACTTGCCGATGCTCAAACCGTTTCCCATCCGACTGGCAACGATAGTGACTTTCTCATGAATTTCTCGGCTGATGTATATACATTGCCGCGTTTTAATTTCCGATGCTTCCAAGAAAACAGAGAGCGGCTTGCCCCTGCCTTCATCCTTGCGGAAGTCGCTGCCGGTCTTTTCCTGACCGTATCCGTTTGCACACTTTGCTGCATTGGCAGCGGTTCTTTCACTCTTTCCTGTTTGCAGGCACTCAGCCTGACGGTTCTTCTTTGTTCTTTTCATACTTCTTTGTTGTTTTTGGGGTATTTATAAATTATAGGATTCCATGTGCCGTTTGAACGATTCGTCTATCTCGTCTTGGAACAGCGTGAAATGGTGTGTCAGCACGTTGTCAAGAAAAGCCGCGATAGTCACCTCGTTGCCACCGATTACATGAAGCATCTTCTGTATGCGGTCGTGGTACTCCTTGCGGATATAGACCTGCTTGCCGAGTCTTGCCGTGACGTTGGACCCGCATATGAATACGGTGTCATAATCCAATTTTTCCGGCTTGCTGTTCCTGCGCCTGCGTTCCGGCTCCTCTTTGGAGTGCGAGGCAGGTGGAGAAACGGCTTCCTGTATCGCTTCTTTCGGAGGTGGAGAAGTAGCGTTTCCGTCCGTGCTTCTCGCTTCCGGCGGAATGCTTGTATCGTCCAGTCGAAACGAGTTGATTACGGCTTCGCTGTCGATGTCCTCGATTCTTGTTTTCTTTGCCATGCCATTCAGTTTTTGATGATGCCGAGAATCTCATCGACGAGTTTGTCGAGGTTGCTGCCGCGTACCAGTATTTTGTCCGCCGGAAACGCCGTGGAGCGGAATACTGCCTTGCGTTCTGCCGCCGTCTCCTTGCGGAAACGCTTGCTGTCCGGCAGATGTGTTTCCAGAATGGACAGGGCGAACTCGGCACAGACCTTGTCGTATGCTTTGTAAAGTTCCGTCTTTTCGCGCCCGTCCACCATGTTCCACACGAGGTAAATCCCTTTGATACCGGACTTGCCCGTGCTTATCATCTGTTCGTTGATAACGGTGGCGAACTTAATGGAACTCTCCATCACCACACGGTCGGCGATGATGGGCGTGAAGATGTAGTCCATTTTGGAAATGGTCTGCACCACATCGGCATTGTTGATGGTTCCCGGCAAGTCGAAGAACACGAAATCAAGGTCGGGCTGCGCTGCCACCAGATTTTCGGCAGTCTTTACCGCATCTTCCGCACGGCTGCATCTGATGGTGTACGGGTTCTTCTTCAGCCGTTTGAGCTGCTCATACGCCATCACCTTGTAATGCCCGTCCTCCATGACAGCTTTCATGTCGCGCTTGCGCATGTCATGGATACTGTACTGTGGAAAATCGCAGTCCACCACGGCTACGTTGTAGCCTTTCACATAGTGCAGGTAGCTTGCTACAAGCACCGTCAGGGTTGTCTTACCCGCTCCACCTTTCTGCGTGGAGATTGCCACATAAGTTGCTTCTTTCATTTGTTTGATAATTTATTTGGTTATACATCTGTCCGGTGGCGGTAGCGTATTGCCATTAGTACGTACGCACGCGCTCCCATTCATTTATTTATTCACTCCTTAATCCGGCTGTGCCTATGGGTAATCATCGGTTTGTCCAACCGCCCATGCTTTTATCCGTCCGCATGGACGTGTGCTTGGAAAACTGTCTGAATACATACACCTGTTTTCAACCGTTTGGATTGATGCCCGGATTGGTGTCCGAACATCCGGCGGAAGGAGTGTATTTTCAGTCCCACATCCGAATCACGCTGCAAATAAACAAGGATATTTTGGAACTTGTATTACTTCTCCGGCAAGTGGCAGCACGTTGCGTCGGTTGGCACTGATTGTCCGGGTCAAGCCCCTGTCCGATACCGCTTTAAGGGCGTAACTTTGCACCCGAACGGCAGGGTTCGCCGCAGGTGGCGCAGCCCGGAGTTTGAAAGGCATTCCCCCAATCCGTCCCCGACGGATTTTTATGTTCACCTGAACATAGCAAGGTATGTTTTCAGCCGCTCAAAATATTTTGAGCATCCCGGAAAACGCCTTGCCCTTGCAGGGGGCGGGCTTTCCCTCCGAAGTCGGGAAGCCTTTCAAAACTGCGGTGCTGTAATCCGAAGCGGCGGCTTATGCCGTCAATCCGCTAAATCCA
>ERZ1026966.1107-NODE-1107-length-10901-cov-6.567306_pt1 | contig 10901 bp, 7 predicted proteins | sample MGYA00519296_ERZ1026966 | MGnify/ENA primary metagenome ERZ1026966 (study PRJEB26926, sample SAMN06164478) | human gut metagenome | biome: ENVO:00009003; feature: ENVO:2100002; material: ENVO:00002003 | host: Homo sapiens | place: USA | collected 2012 ... | reverse complement strand
CGGAGGACACGGGAGGAAAAAGACAGACACATTATAATATTCGCACGCGCGTAAAAAAAAACGGAAAAAGAAAAAAACGAATACGCAAACAAAAAGCCGGAAAAAACGGAAAAAGAAAAAACGGAAGGTAAACTTGCAAACTTGCAAAACTTGCAGCACTTCCACACTCACACACGTGCGCGCACATTATAATAGGAAAAAATAATAAAGCATAAAAAAGAGAGTGGAAGACAGACGGACGATACCGGAGAGAACTACAACGGAGGACAGGATAACAGAATGCAAAAGGCGGAAAGGGAGATACGTGACAAGACTTCCGGTGGAAAAGAGCAGGAAAGCCTGACAAGGAGAAAATAAGAAAGCGGAAGACAAGGACTAGAACAAAACAGACACTGACCGTAAAGGACCGACTCCCTGAATCTGCGACAACCACACACTTTAACCTTACCAATACAATTCACATAATTCTGCGGAAGACACGTATCCTGCATGCGAAAAACCTCCTACCTACTTTAAACAAGGTACGTTACTAACATACAGGCCTCTATGTTAGTAACGTACAAGGTCACACATTACTAACCCTTCGGAACACACAAACTATACACAAGCACATAGCATCCCGTCCAATGCCCAGACACTCCGTCAGAAAAGCTGCCGGCTGCTGTTCACCTACCGCTCATTGGTTACCATAACCTCCAGAAAGATTTTCTTCATCCCCCCATTACAAAAAACAGGATAGAACCATACCATTCACTACCTAGAACTAGGAAAAAAGATGGAAGCTAACACACCACTTCATCTCTTCCTCCACTCTACCCTTCACACTCTCATCGGATTGTCCGTCATTACTTTACCAGGATATAATAATCCATCGCTATGATGTACGCATACGCGTAATCGCGCGCGCTCGTGTGTGTGTGGAAAGACTGCAAGTTGTGCAAGTTTGCAAGTTTCCCCCTTGCATCATCTCATAAAAGGAGCTGAAAAAGCAAAAGAAACAACAAGAGAATAATCACCAAGAATTAAAATATCAACAACTTTCAGGCTCCTCGCTCCAGTTCCAAACAGATCTTATAAAAAATAAAGAATCAGCAAAACGAATTACATAAAAAACAATCACACATAAAATTATTGTCTTTCACACTTTGCTTTCTTTATATTGTAGCGATAGGCTCGACAAGCCAAAACAAAGTATATCGCACATTGTATCCATAGGATAATATATTGCTGACTGATTTCAGACATACTAGCTCCCATAGAATTTATCTTAACAAAGGCCAAAGTTCCGGGAGCCGCAGGAACCATATAATGAATCCATTGCCAATACCAAGGCATTAACTCCAGCGGATAAGAAACTCCGGACAGGAAAATCAATCCTACAGAGAAGAAAGCTACCAACAACAATGGAGCATCACTATCACTGAAAAATAACGAACAGGCCAATCCAAAGAAACTGGTAGCAAGAATATAAGGTATCATAAGTGCCACAATTTTCCACGGATATGCTAAATGAGGCAATTGGAAAACTAAAGGAAGAAGCCCCAACAAAAAGATAGAGAATAAAGCATAAAAGGCTAAATAAGTAAATGATTTTCCTATCACTACGGATGCCATACGTAAAAAAGAAAGATCCCTTCCTTCAGGGCCTGCAAACATCAGTATATCTCCAGTTTCACGCTCTTTCCCACTCAACATACTGATAACAAATATCAACGTCTGAAAAATAACAACCATCAAAACGGCAGGTATCAAATAAGTACCATAACCATCGGTATAATTATACAGGGCGGTACCCACCACATCGACAGACTTTGTTTGAACCACAGACTGTATATCATCCTGAGGTAGAAAAACCACTTGCTCGGGTCGAACATCATCATTCACAGCAAGCATGGCTCCAGCAGACGCCTCCTGCATGGAAGCAAAATAAAGAAAAGCCGTAGTGGTGCTGTACATAATATATATCGCTTCTTCACCACGCCCCACACGAGCGTCAAAATCCGAGGGAATGTAAACAATGCCCACCACTTCATCACATTTCATCAATTCCTTAGCAGCAGGCAAATCAGCATTGTTTGTCAATACCCGTGCCTGCGGAGTGGCATCCAGCAAACGGATGTAACTGCGGCTTAACGGAGTGCGACTCATATCCACTACTGCCACCGGAGCATTGCGTACCACATTGGGAGCATACATATAGTTATAAAGTAATCCATACACAAAGATGCCACCGCTGAGTACCAATAAAATGGAATAGCGGGTACATATTACACGAAACTCGTGCCAAGATACAGCTAATATATTATTCAATATCGTCATATTTCCGACTGATTAAAGAGCGTTTCAAATGAGGTAACAACAATAAAGGGGGAATAAGAAACAACAGCAGACAGGCTGCATTGCCCCACATATACGCATAACCATAGTTGCCATAAAGAAGATTCTGTCCAATCTCGACAAAATGACGGACAGGAAAAAGATAAGAGGCATAGTACACCGGTGCAAACATGTGAGGCACCGGAAATGTAACCCCGCCAAGGGTAGCGCCTAACGACCCTACCATGGAAACTATACTGATAATAATACTCAACGCAGGAAAAAGAGAGAACAGAAAAACCGCCAGTGCCTGCGTAGCAATGACCAATAGTGCCGAAGTAAAATTCAACGCCCAAAAACCACAATCCATCGGTATATGCATAACACCAAAAAAGACATAGTTTGCCAGAATACTCATAACGATAAAGATAAAACTATATGGAAGCAACTTGGCAGTAACCGCCACCCAAATATTCCCATCTGCCACCGCAAGCCAGTTGGCTGAAGTATGGAATTTCCCTTCACTGCCAATGGAATATGTGGTGACCAACAACAAGATAACTTGCAGAAAAACGAAAAAGAATGGCTGTGTAAGATAAACCGAATAATCCATATCAGGATTAAATAACGGATGATTCTGTGTGGTAACCGGTAACAGAAAAGATTCTATCTCTTCCTGATTTATACCCAGTGCCACAGCATGAGTGACAATGGGAACTACCGAAATGCTTTTCAACAAACTTTGAAATGCTCCGTGAATCTCACTTCCCACACTCATCAATGCATAATGGTAATAATAAGTCAGAGCTGTTTCCTTACCATCCATCACCTTTGCTTCAAAACCAGACGGAATACTGAGGTATCCATAAATACTTTTCCGCTGCACATCTGCCCTGGCCTCCACTTCATCAGCATAATGCCGAGTAATGCGGAAAGTAGGAACAGCCTCGGTCATACGAATTATCTCACGAGAAGTGGCTGTATTATCACCATCCACAATACCCACAGGCAGATTCTCCATCTGTCCGTTACCAAAAATTGTAGCCATAAAGAAGATAGAGAACAAAGGCAAGACGATACACGACGCAAAATAAATGCGCCGGGAAACCATACGGTCCAGTTCACGTTTCAATACCGCTATAAAAGGAGATTCTTTCATTCAAGTAGTTCATTTATATTTACCATTCACTGCAATCAGAATAACACAGCTATCCTTCTATCATTTCAATTCATCCAAATTTACCAAGACGGACATACCCGGTCTTAACCCCTCCATCGGCTCTACAGGCAGCGCATGAATTTCAAAAGTTTTCATATCGTACGTCCCCGTCTGCTTGGTAGATCGCCAAGTAGCAAAACTCCCCAACGGGCTGATGTAATTGATTTTAAATACCTTGTTTTTTACATCAAGAGCCGGAATATCTCCCATGAAATTCTTGTTCATACGGAAATAAGGCATATAGTCCTCACGGACATTAAGCACTACATGGCAATCATCTAATACTACCAAGCTCATAATGGGAGTCCCCGCTCCTACCAGTTCTCCACGCTTGGGGTAGATGGTTGATATCTGTCCGTTTTCGGGAGCTGTGAGGCGGGCATCCATCAACAAGGCCTGAACCTCATTCACAGTGCCCCGAGCCGCATCCACCAAGGAGCGGGCACTCTCTTTATCCTCTTTCTGCGCTCCGTCCTTCACTAATAAAAATTGTTGATGCGCTGCCCGTTCGGCGGCAACAGCAGCTTTATACATGGCTTCCACTTCATCTTTCCGCTGACTGGTGACCACGCTATCTTTGTAAAGCGCCTGAATACGGCCATACGTCACCTTGGCCAGTTGCAAGTCACTCTTTGACTTGTTCCACAATTCTTCTACCGAACGGACTATTTGCCGACGTGTACCGTCGTCAATTTTCTTATTCTGAAATTTCGCAATATCTTCCAAGGCATTTACCTGCTGGAACTTCGCCCAAGCCTCAGGACTGTTAATCACAACCAAGGTGTCGCCCATCTTTACATACTGTCCCTCCCGGACCAAAAAGGTATCAATTCGACCGGGAAGTTTTCCAGAAATCCGTATTTCAGTAGCTTCTATCTGCCCTTGCAATACAACCGGTTTATCGCTCATAGCTATAATCCCAATGGCAGACACCATAACAATGGCCACAAGAACAACGATAAAAGCGACTCCTAACTGTTTCTTCTCTTTTTCCATATTGTTTTCTTTTTTTATTATTTTCCGAATATAAAGTTCTCAGTTTGTCCGGTACGGCTATACTGCCAAAAGCTTTCGGGCATTCCGCAAGTAGAGAGCAGAGATGCCAGTGCCACATCATATTTATAATAAGCCAGCAAAAAAGCAATCTGCACCTTGGACAACATGGTTTCTGCATCAATCACATCAGTAGAGGTAGCCATTCCTTCCTGAAAGGACTTTTTACGGATACGTACCAGTTCACGACTCATCTCAATCGTGGTATTGAGTGCGGCGACATCATCCTTTGCATTCTGAATTTCGCTATATAACTTGTCTACCAGAACTCCCAATTCATTCTGAACCTTTTCCCGTCCCAGTTGCAAAGTTTGTTTAGTAAGACGCGCCTGACGGATATTGGCTTCACGGTTCAGCCCGTCGAATATATTCCAAGTAAAGCCCACCCCTATCAAAGTACGGGGCATCAAGTTTTTCGGAAGATTGTCTGCATAAAGTGTCTGCTTTCCAAACAATGCAATGGTAGGGATGTATGCACTTTTACTGATTTTCAATTGATTATCTGCCATCACCTCCTGTATTCGCAATTTACTTACTATATAGTTGCCGGTACTTACCAGATTCTTGAAATAAAGTTCATCGGGCAGATCATGGTTCATAAACAAAGGAGAACTGGGATTAATGGATGTAGCGTCTTCCACATTCAACAAAACTTTCAAGGCATTTTGCGCTACATTTAAATCTTTCCGAGCAGATTCCAACTCACGTCTGGCTTCATCCATAGTGACCTGGGCAAAGAGGCGTTCGGCCTTATTTATCATACCGTTCTTCTCCAGTTTCATAGCATTACGGTAATGTTTCTGTAAGCCTAGAAAGGTTTGCTCGCGTACATCCACCACTCTTTGCGCCAGACGCAAAGCATAATAAGTTTCCACCAGCTCCGATTGCAAAGTAGCTCCCGCCTCTTCCCTACCTGCTTTGGCCAAATCTACCATACGGTTACCAATACGGGTCGCAAAGATTCGTTTTCCGCCTGTAAAAAGCGGCCACATCACATTAGCATCTATGGTTGTCAGGTTACGTTCTAACAAAGGAAAAGTAAGGGTATGCGCACCTATATTATCAAGAATAGAAGAAATAAATTTATCATCGGGCACAATGGAATGTACAAAGTCTTTTGCCGGATCGGTAAATTGCTTTAAAGGTTCCTTGACCTCAATATTGTTGGACAAATGGACGTATGCCCCCGATGCATTCAAAGACGGATACCAAAAAGCATTCATCTTTTGTCGCTCACTGCGTGCTATCTCTATAGCCTTATCCGCCATTTGCAACGTGTGGCTGCCCTTGTTCATCAGGCTGGCAGATTGTTCCAATGTTAAAGATAATTCCCCGTTTTGAGCTGATAATGAAACCGGGAACAAAAGGACACATAAAAATATTTTATAATGCATACACTGTTTAGTTTCTGTTATGTTGTAATAAACAGAAAACCAAACAGATTGTTTGAACAGGATTATTTATTAAATAACTCGAAAGTGAATTTAAAACCAAAGGTATCAAATTGCCCGTTGATAGTGCTTACAAAAGCCCCCACATCAAATATATGTGTACCGATGCCATAACCCAACTCGATATATGGATTAAGATGTGGCATGAACAGGATACCACCATACAAGCGCTCCTGCTGGACTAACCCCAGCCAACGGTTTAAGGGTTTCAAGAGAATAAAGGGAGACTCATAAGTGAAATTCCCCCGCCAGTACTGACGTGAGGAGTTATACCAACGTCCGTCCAACAATTGGAAAGTGCCACCAATATCATCATTCCATCCTTCGGGAAGATTACGACGGGCAAAGTTGGCAAAATCCACGAAATACATATCTTCCTGCTTGGTAAACATCCCCCCCCCAATGCGATAACCGATACTTCGGATTCCGCTTAGCTTCAAGTTTTGCTGTATATCAAACTCCCAACGTTCATGAGCACCCGTACTCTTGAATACACCTTTAATACCCCGTTCATAATCCAGCATAAAAGTAGGCATACTGGAACCTACATTCATCTTCCGGCGACCGTTCATGTAATAATACATACCAGGAGTCCATTCAATACGTATACGAGGTGCAAAACTATTGTATTCTGATCTGATACCTCGCAATGCCGCCCAATCCTTATCAGGCAACGGCTTTTCAAGAATGACTTTCGAATTATTTATCAGATACCTCCAATGTACGGAAACACCTGCTTTAACAAACAAGCCATTCACTATTTCTATATTATGGAACAGATTGAGATACACATCCTTAAAATAATCCAACTCCAATTGGTCAAAATTAAAGGTACTATCGGGCAATTGCTTTAGCTGATCCAATACGACACTACTATATATGCGGTTACCGTTACCTACACTAACCTCAAAACTAGCCTGCTTTTCCGGCCAATATTGCCAATCGGCATCCGCTTTCACATAAAGTTCCTTATGTGTAAAATTATAACCTATCTGCGGACTGATTCTAAGTACACGCCCATCATGAAAAAGCCGACTGTATTTAAACTTCTGCTTATATGAAAAACCCCTGCTGTGACTATAATCCAACAACACCGGATTAATAAGTGGAGAACAACGCACACTCCCCATGCTGGACAAATTCACATTGTAACTACTGATAAGCATATCACCCAACTCTCCCCAAAACTCCAAATGTTCATTCTTCTTCTTTTTCGGTACGCGTAAAAGCGTATCTTGACGTAAAGCATAACTTCTGTACAAAGAATCTTCCAAAGCGGACAACGGAATGGGACGCAGTTCATTGAACTTTTCCTTATCTGTTATCAGCTGTTCCGAATCACAAGTCAGCTTGTAGGATTCCGTCAGATCATGGTGATGCTTCTTTTGAGATTTACGCCGGGCGGCTCCTTCATAAAATTTAATCTCATTGTACTTCAACCAGGCTCCTATATCCATTTCCAGATGGTTACCTAGAAACTTAAAAACAAGATTCAAATCAAACTGCACCGGCAGAAACTCCACATCGCCCTCCTCCCCCATCTTGACACGAACTTTGAAGCGGATCACATCATAAACGCCCTCAATATAAAGTTCACGAATAGTCCATATCTGATCACTAACCCACATATATCCACTGACCAATTGCGTACCACGGAATTTGGGAATAATGAGTATTTTATACCGCTGGCAGTCGGAAGAACCAGCTATAGAATCCAATAAATAATGATAATATCTGCTAGATTTCTTATCCAACGGAGAAAGAAGTTTATCGGACATCAATGAAGAAGAATAGATATTCATGTTCAAATAATCCATCACATCCGTTATCTGTCCCCTGTTACGTGGAAATGTAGTAGATACCGCCTTTATCTTACGGTCGTATATATCAGGGGCCGTATAATGCAACTCACTAAGAGACTCCATAAGATAATCATTGATGTGTTTTTCGAAACGGAACATGGACGGTACATAGCGGATAAGGTGATTGCGCTTATGTACCTTCACTTTTCCTTTTATATATAAATCAGCCTTATACTCATCAATGATACGGGAATAGAACGGCGAAAACTGGAAAATACACTGAAGAATGGAATCAGACACCACCGGCTTGTCGGGCATATCAACCTTTTCCCTCTTAGCCTGAACAGCTAAAGGTAACAAAAGACAAAATATAATCAGTCTGACAATCCGTATATAGTGCATCAATGTACTTTCTTTTCATCATTTGAAGAGCAAATATAAACAAAAACCAACAGGCTGATGCATGATAATACTTAATTAACATCCTTAACAGAAATGAAAAATGATTAGCGATATAGCGAATTATTAATCAAAAAGCAGTATTTTTGCAGCCAACAACCAGTAAAAGAAAGACAACATGTCCAAAATGAGATTTTTTGCTCTACAGGAGTTAGCCAACAGACGCCCCGTTAAAGTTGACTACCCCTCTGAAAAGTTAGCTGATTATTACGGTAACCACGTATTCGACCGTAAAAAAATGCAGGAATATCTGCCTAGTGAGGCTTATAAAGCAGTAATAAACGCAATTGAGAAAGGTACCCCTATCAATCGTGAAATGGCCGACATGATAGCCAATGGCATGAAGAATTGGGCAAAGACCTTTAATGTTACCCACTACACTCATTGGTTCCAGCCTCTGACTGACGGAACTGCCGAAAAGCACGACGGCTTTATTGAATTCGGTGATGACGGTAATGTTATAGAACGCTTCTCGGGCAAACTGCTTATCCAACAAGAACCGGATGCGTCCAGTTTTCCCAACGGCGGTATCCGGAACACATTTGAAGCCCGAGGCTATACGGCATGGGATGTTTCTTCTCCGGCTTTCATTGTAGACAGCACACTTTGTATTCCTACTATCTTCATCTCTTATACAGGCGAAGCACTCGACTATAAAACTCCTTTATTGAAGGCATTAGGTGCTGTAGACAAAGCAGCAACTGAAGTTTGCAGAATGTTCGATCCAAACGTAAAACGCGTATTCGCCAATCTAGGTTGGGAACAAGAATACTTTTTAGTGGATACCGCACTATATAATGCACGTCCGGATCTTTGTCTGACCGGACGCACCTTAATGGGACACTCGTCTGCCAAGGACCAGCAGCTAGATGACCACTACTTCGGTTCCATCCCTCCACGTGTAACCAGCTTTATGAAAGAGTTGGAACTAGAATGTCACAAACTAGGAATTCCGGTAAAAACACGGCATAACGAAGTGGCTCCCAACCAATTTGAGCTAGCCCCTATTTTTGAAGATGTAAATCTAGCCAACGACCACAACCAGCTAGTAATGGACCTGATGAAGCGTATCGCTTCCAAACATAATTTTACTGTACTGCTCCACGAAAAACCATTCAAGGGAGTAAACGGATCGGGCAAACACAACAACTGGTCACTTTGTACAGACACAGGTATCAATTTGTTCTCTCCTGCCAAGACTGCGGAAGGAAATATGCTTTTCCTTACTTTCATAGTCAACGTACTGATGATGGTCTATAAAAACCAGGATTTACTACGTGCCTCTATTGTCAGTGCCGGAAACAGCCATCGCCTGGGAGCAAATGAAGCACCTCCCGCCATTCTGTCTATTTTCCTAGGACGTCATCTTTCCCATATGTTAGACGAAGTAGTGGCACGTCTGAATGACGCTGAACTGACCCCTGATGAAAAGAAAGCATTGCAATTGGGTATCGGGCGCATACCTGCCATATTGCAAGACAATACAGACCGTAACCGTACCTCTCCTTTTGCCTTCACCGGAAACCGTTTTGAATTCCGTGCCGCAGGTTCATCTGCTAACTGTGCCGCATCAATGATTGTTATCAATGCCGCTATGGCACACCAGTTGAATGAGTTCAAGACCCAGATAGATAAATTAGTAAACGGAGGGATGGAACAGGAAGAAGCTCTATACAAGGTATTAAAAGAAACCATTATCGCTTCACAAAACATCCGTTTTGAAGGTGACGGCTACTCGGAAGAATGGAAAGCAGAAGCCGCGCGACGCGGATTGACTAATATCTGCCATGTACCCGAAGCCATCCTGAAGTTCAACGATAAACAATCTCGTGCAGTACTGATAGGCGAAAAAATATTCAATGAAAATGAATTGTTTTGCCGTATAGAAGTGGAACTGGAAAAGTTTACTAAAAAGGTCCAGATTGAAAGCCGTGTACTAGGCGACCTGGCCATCAATCATATTGTTCCCACAGCTGTAATTTATCAGAACAGACTATTAGAAAATCTTCGTGGTCTAAAAGAGATATTCTCCACCGAAGAATATGAAAAACTGACCGAGGACCGGAAGAATTTGGTACGTGAAATTCAAAACCGCATACTTGCTATTAAAAAAGCCGTGCACAACATGACAGAAGCCCGAAAAGTAGCAAATCATTTGGGAAGCCAAGTAGAGAAAGCCTTCAGTTACGAGGAACAAGTGCGTCCATATTTGGAAGAAATCCGCGACCATATTGACCATTTGGAACTAGAAATAGACGATGAGATTTGGCCATTACCTAAATATCGTGAATTACTGTTCACCAAATAAAATTTCACACAAAAAAGAAAGGATAGGAGATAAAAACCTATCCTTTTGTTATTTTTTGAAGATAAATTAATAATATATCTTTCTTTTGATCTTTCTTGTCTATAACATAAGTTTCATCGACTTTGTTTCCTTTTTCTCTCATATTCGAAATAATGCGACTCATTTCGGGGGATTCGTTTTTAATAACCGGTTCTATCTTTGTACTATTTTGACCATTTACTGCTTTTTTGTGATAAAAAAATATATCTGTCTCTTATACACATCTCCGAGCCCACGAGACGCTCATGAATCTC
>ERZ1026966.1103-NODE-1103-length-10930-cov-4.077517_pt1 | contig 10930 bp, 6 predicted proteins | sample MGYA00519296_ERZ1026966 | MGnify/ENA primary metagenome ERZ1026966 (study PRJEB26926, sample SAMN06164478) | human gut metagenome | biome: ENVO:00009003; feature: ENVO:2100002; material: ENVO:00002003 | host: Homo sapiens | place: USA | collected 2012 ... | reverse complement strand
ATGCCGTAGAGCACCTGCTCCGGCTGGCTGAACGCCGCCTGCACCAGCAGGATGGTGTCGTGGGCCTCGTTCCACGCGAAGATGCTGCCGTTGTTGGTGGTGATCCTGGCCAGCACCTCCGGCGGCAGGGTCTCGTAGGTCACGCCGCTGAAGTAGTCCTTACCCTCGCGGCCCTCGATCTCCACCACCTGGATGTCCGCGTTCTCGGTCAGGCCGCTGACGCAAATCTTCGCCACACTGCCGTTCTTTGTATCAGTTACCAGGTACAGATTATCGTCCGTGTCGTCGGTCAGGGTGTTGCCGGTGATGCTGACGCTGCCGCCCAGCGTAAGTGCTGTGTCATTTGGGTTGTGCGAAGTGAGTACGCCGCCGCCCATCTCACCGGCGGTGTTGCCGGTGATGCCGCCGTTGAGGAGCTTGGCCCATCTGTACTGCGTCCCATAGGGCCAGTTGAACAGGCCGCCGCCGAATCTGGCCGCGCTGTTGTAGGCGATGGCGTCGCTGCGCAGGCTGTTCATGGTGAACTTGCCGTAGTTGGCCACACCGCCGCCTCCGGCGCTGCTCGCGTCGCGGATACCTTCAAGATCCGAATTAGGCCAATAGCCGCCAAACTTCAAATCTCCCGTATTGGTGGACTTATTATACTGGATCGCTGCATTTCCGTACAGGCCGAAGCTGCCGCCTTCACGAGGCTCTACGCTCACACCGGCGCCATAGCTGCTGGTAAAGCCGGTGATGGTGCCGTTATACAGGTTGGCGTAAGCGTTGCTCACTTTAAGTCCGCGCTGGTCGGTCATATTGCTGTTGCCCCGCAGGCCGCCGGGCGTGGCCGCGCAGTCGGTCAGGTTGACCTTGGCGATGGCGAAGACGCGCAGCAGAGAGTTGTTGGTGTTGCTGTCAGCGCTGGTGACGGTATGGCCGTTGAAGCAGAGGTTCAGCTTCTTGTCGCTGCCGTTGGCCTCCCACGTCTCCTTCAGCGTCACATCCTTGCTCAGATACCAGTTGCCGGTGCGGGGCAGCCAGTTGGTGGCTCTGACATAACCGCCGCCGGATGCGAACGTCGCGGAGCCGTAGTCCTGCTGGGCGGCATAGTCCGTCCACTCCTTGAAGTCGATCTCGCCGCCGCACTCGCCGGAGTGGCCCGCCACGGAGATGTCATGGCTGGCGCTGTCCAGATTGCAGAGGGTATGCTTGTGGTAAATGGTCAGGTGGATATAGGTGGCGCCGCCGCTGTTGGCGCCCAGCTCCATCTGGCCGTCGTTGTCGTCGTCCAGCGTGAAGCGGGGTATATCGTTCACCATCGCACCGGTCTTATATTGGTTGCTCTTGCTATTGATGGTGATGACGTCTTTGTCATTCGCCGGCTCCAGCACCGTCACGCCAATCTTGCTTCCGGTGCTCAGCAGCGTTGTGCTGGTGCCATACTCTCTGTCCAGCACAATGCACTGGGTGGTGGCCAGGTTGTTGGCCGCACCGTTTACGGTGTTGCCGGTCACAGTGATCCTGGAACCTCTGGTGGGATACAGTGTGATCTTCTTGTCGGAGGGCTTATAGACGCTGTCATCTTCTTTGCCTGCGTTATATATGCCGCCGCCCTGCGTACCGGCGGTGTTGCCGGTAATGCTGCCGCCGTACAGGGTCACGTAGGCAACATTGTCATAGACACCGCCGCCGTAGGTAGCCGCGGAGTTGCCGGTGATGCTGCCGCCGTACATCTCGAAGCTGCCGTCCTTCTGGACCGCCACGCCGCCGCCGGCGCTATCGGAGTGGTTGCCGCTGATGGCGCCGCCGTACATCTTGAAGGTGGCGCTCTTCTGGACCGCCACGCCGCTGCCAAAGCCCTTGATGGTGCCGGCGTACAGGTTGAACGTGCCGTAGGATTCCACCTTCACGCCCGCGCGCTTGCTGGCCGCCGTGCTGCCGCCGTTGATGACGCCGCTGCCCTGGCAGTCCACGATGTTCAGGATGTGGCTTCTGGTCACATAATAGGTATAGTCCGCGCCGTCCTTCACGGTGATGGTGTGGCCGTTCAGGCACAGCGTCACGTCCTCATTCAGAACGGTGCCGCTGCTGACGGTCACGTCGTTCATCAGTCTCCACGCGCCCGCCGTGGTGGGCAGGCTGTCGGTGGAGGTCCATTTCTCATAGATAGCCTCGGTCTCATCGTTGCCGTTGGGGTCCTCTGTGCCGTCCGGCTTGTGGATATGGCCCGGGGACACCAGATACCGGCTGTTCTCCACCGTGTAGAAGTTGTTGCCGGTCTGGGTAACGCGGTCGGCGGACAGGCTGCCGATATCGATCTTGGCGCTGTCGCTGAGGCGTCTGATGATGCTGATGTTGGCGCTGTCGTTGGCGAACGCGATGCTGCTGGCGCTATTGTTGTTCCAGATCTGCACGTTCTTGCCCAGCTTCAGGGTGCCGCCGTCGTCCACATAGATGGCACTGCCCTGACCGCCGGTGATCACGCTGTTGCCCATGATGTCGCCGCCGGTCATGGTGAACGTACCGCTGGTGCCCACATACACGCCGCCGCCGTACCGGACGCCCACGTTGCTGCCCACGCTGCTCTCGCGGCCGTTATTGCGGATGCTGCCGCCGTACATGTTGAAGGTGCCGTTGTTCAGAACGCCGCCGCCGTGCTCCACAACGACGCCGACGCCGCTCTGGTCGCCGTTGCGGTAGATATGGCCCGCGTACATGTTGAACGTGCCGTTATTGTACACACCGCCGCCGTCCGTGCCGACACAGCCGACGATGGCGCCCATATACAGGTTGAACGTGCCGTCATTGCGGACGCCGTTGCCCCGATACGTCTCGGCGTTGGCCGGCATCAGTGCGCTGGCGTTGTGGTACTCGCTCCATTCGCTGCTGCAGTCGGTCAGGCTGAACGTCACGCCGGAGTCCACCGTGATGATATCAAAGCTGCCGCCCGCGATGATGCTGTGGCCGTTGGTACACAGCACGGTGCCCTTCTTGGGCTTCCACGTCTCGCTGAGGGTCACGTCCCTGGTCAGATGATAGTAGCCCGCCTCGGTGGGCAGGGAATCCTCGGACTCCCAGGGCGTGAAGGTCTGGAGGTTGGCCGCGGTATGGCTGCCGCTGACCGTGTGCTCCGCGCCGCAGACGCAGTGGTAGTGGGCCGGCAGCTTCTTCAGCTGCTCGTTCTCCACATACAGCACGCCCAGGTTGGGATCGTCCAGAGAGAAGCAGCCCAGCGTCTCGTCCGTCACCCTGCCCTGCACGATGCCGTCCGCCCAGCTGTTCAGGGCGATCTTTGCCGCGCTCTGGAGGCCGCTGACGTGAATGGGATAGCTCTCGGGATCCAGCATGCACACGTTGCTGCGCGGCTGGGTGCCGGGTGCGCCGTCCTTATAGTTATAGTAGACCTTGGCGGTGCCGCCGATGTTCAGAATACCGCTGCCGGTGGCGATGCCGCCATAGGCCGTACCGACGTTATTGAAGATGGAACCGCCGGTCATGTTGAAGGTACCGTTGTTCAGAACGCCGCCCGCATAGCCCTTGTTGTCGCGGATCTGGCCGCCGGTCATGTTGAACGTGCCGCCCTTATTGATCACGATGGTAGCCTGCTTGTCGCCGGTGCTCTTGTTATACTCGATGGAAGCGCCGTCGCACAGATTCAGCGTAGCCCGATCGCCCACCGTGATAGCGGCCTTCGCGCAGTCGATGCCGGTGAGGGTCACGTTGCTGAGCGTCAGGTTGTTGCCCCGCTTCAGAAGGATGGCGCTGTTTTTGGAACCGGCGGAATTATACACGCCGAAGCTGCCCCGCTTGGAGGCGTCCTCAGTGCAGTCCATCAGTGTCACACTCTGCTGGTCCGTGATATCGTTGTAGGTCGCCTCGTCCTTGCCCAGGATGCCCGCGCCGTTGATGGTGTGGCCGTTCAGGCAGATCGTCAGGCTGTTCGTGCCGCCCCACCATGTATAGGGCGTCCAGTCCTTCGGCAGATACACATCCTTGGTCAGGCAGTATATGCCGAGCTGGCCATAGTCCACATAGGGCAGTGAGTTGCTGGCTGTACTGTTGGGGCCGCACTGCTCACGGGCTCTCTCGTCCGTCCAGAGGATGCACTCCACGTCGCCGTGCATATGCTTCTCCGTTGTGGACGACGAGGCGGCCTGTACCTGTGTGGGCAGCATGCACAGCGCCGCCAGTGCCAGCGCCAGCAGACCGCCCATCCATTTCTTCTTCATCCGTTGATTCCTCCCTGTTGTGATTGCAGATTCTCTCATCGCGCCCCGCGGGTCTGCGCCCGCAGTGCGTTATATACGTATTGCTCCCGCCGCGTCACTCGGCGTGGGATCCCCCGTCCATGGGGCCGGGCTCCGACTCCTCCGGCGCTCTGCGGAACCCCATGATGCGGGCCGGGATGTAGACCCACGGCCGGTGCAGCGCGTGGTTGTAGTTGTCCACCGCCTGACGGTAGATGCTCTCGCTGCGGTACAGCACGGCGGCTGCCTCCCGATCGGCGGGGGTCTGCGCCAGACGGCGGCGGAAGGCGGTGACTTGGCTGGCTGCGCTGTCCACGATGCTCTGCCGGCCGGTCAGCATGCGCCGCACCTCCCAGGACCAGAGCGCCACGAAAGCAGCCGCGCAGACGGCGGCGATCAGCCACGCGATCCACGGTGTCATGTCCCATCGCCCCCCTTTCTCCAGCTTTCAGCATGGTCAGTTTACCAGCTTTTTCCGGCGACAGGAGGCCGCGCCCTTGAAATGTATATTTTTTCGACACGAAATGTCAGAACATGACTTTTCAAACCACCCCTCCCTGTGGTAGAATCGTAGGCGATTATTCAAACGGAGGTGTTTGCGGTGTATATAGCGGTCTGCGATGATCAGGCGGAGGAGCTGTCCGCCCTGACGGCACTGCTGGACCAATGGCAGGCGGAGCGGCATTTCCCCCTGCGGTATCACACGTTCCGCAGCGCCGCCGGCATGCTGGACGTGGCCCAGCGCGAGCGGTTCAGCCTGTACCTGCTGGATGTGATGATGCCCGGCATCGACGGCATGGACGCCGCCCGCGAGATACGCACCTTTGACGATGCCGCCGATATCGTGTTTCTCACGTCCTCCCCGGGCTTCGCCTACGAGAGCTACGGTGTGCGGGCGCTGGAGTATCTGCTCAAGCCCATCAGCGGCGGCCTGCTGTTCCCCGTACTGGACAAGCTGATGCTGCGGGAGCAGCGTCCCCAGGACGGCCTGACCCTGAAGGCGGGTGCCACGCTGGTGCGGGTGCCGTTTTCCCGGCTGTCCTATGTGGAGGTCAACGGAAAGCACCTCTACTTCCACCTGGCCGACGGCACGGTGCGGGAGGTGGCGGGTTCTCTGAAGGACTACGAGCCGCTGCTGCTGGTGCGGCCGGAGTTCATGCGCATCCACCGGTCCTACATTGTGAACATGCTCCAGATCGATGAGCTGTCCCCCGCCGGTGTCCATACGTTTTCCGGCATGAACCTGCCGGTGTCGCGGCTGCTGTACCCCCAGCTGCAAAAGGACTATATGAAGCTGCTGTTTGCGGAGAGGGAGGAGCTGTGACCGTATCCGACATGAATATCGCGTCCCTGCTGGACGTGTTCGACTACGCTCTGGTGCTGATCTACGGGCTGGCACTTGATGTGTTCATCTCCGGCGGCTGCGATACCCCCCGCCAGAAGCGTCTGATCGCGTACCTGTGCCCCTGCTTTCTGGTGGTCCAGCTCCTGGGCTGGCTGGCGCTGGGTGAGCTGGCTGTCAAGCAGATCTACCCCCTGATCGTCCATCTGCCGCTGGTGCTGATTTTGGTGCTGGCGCTGAAAAAGCCCTGGGGCATCGCCATCGTCAGCACCGCCACCGCCTATCTCTGCTGCCAGCCGCCCCGCTGGGGCAGCATGGCCGTGGAGGCCCTGACCCACAGCGCCGTGGCCGGCAATCTGGTGTATATCGTGCTGCTGAGCGGGTCGTTCTACCTGTTCCGCCGGTACTTCGTGGCCGCGGCCCACGGCGTCATGACCAGCTCCCCCACCGCCCTGCTGCTGTTCGGGAGCCTTCCCTGCAGCTATTACATTTTTGACTACGCCACCACCATCTACTCCGATGCGCTGTATTCCGGCATTCAGGCCCTCAACGAGTTCCTGCCCACGGTGCTGGTGGTGTTCTACGTCCTGTTCCTGCCCGCCTTCCACGTCCAGAGTCAGAAGCGCTCCAGCGCCGAGATGCAGCGCTCCCTGCTGGAGGTGGAGCTGAAGCAGTCCCAGCAGGAGATGGACTCCCTGCGCCAGTCGGAGATGCAGACGGCGGTGTACCAGCACGACATGCGCCACCACCTGAACATGATCAGCGGCCTTCTGGCCTCCGGCAGCCCCCAGCAAGCTCAGGAGTACATCCAAAAGGTCCAGTCCGACGTGGAGGCCATCACCTCCCGCCGCTTCTGCGAGAACGAGACGGTGAATCTGCTGTGCTCCTCCTTCGTCCAGAAGGCGGAAAAATCCGGCGTTACTCTGAACGTGGACGCGCGGGTCCCCGCCCACCTGCCCATCAGCGACACGGAGCTGTGCTCCCTGCTGTCCAACGCACTGGAAAATGCCCTGCGCGCCGCGTCCACGCTGCGGCCGGAGTTCCGCCGGACGGTAGACCTCTACTGCGGCATCCGCCTGAACAAACTGCTCATCGAGGTGCGCAATCCCTACGACACGCCGCCGGTGATGCGGGATGGCGTACCGGTGTCCGATGCGGCGGGCCACGGCTTCGGCTGCCGCAGCATTCAGGCCATTGCCCAGCAGCGCGGCGGCCTGTGCCAGTTCCTGGCGGAACGGGGCACATTCCTGCTGCGCGTGGTGCTGCCGGCAAAGGGCGTCGTCAAGTAAACCTGCGGCCAGCAAAAAAAGGACCTGCACCTCGCGGTGCAGGTCCTTTTTTATTGGTTTGTTCAACCCTCGATGATCTCCTGGAAGTACAGGGCGTTCATACCGGTGCCGTCCAGCATAGCCACCATCACGGTGTGGCCGTCCTTGTCGATGAAGGTGCCGGCATAGGTGACGCCGCCCACCTCGATCTTCATGGTGCCGCCGTCCTCGCTGAGGGAGTAGGTGCCCTCGGTCTGCTCCTCATCCTCGGCCAGCACCACCTTGCTCTCGTCCACGAAGATGAACTGGTACACGTCGTGGAGCTGGCTCATGACCTCCTGGGTCTGATCCGCGGTCATCTGCACGCCGTCGACATAGCCGCCGATGAAGGTCCAGTAGGTACCCGCCACTTCGGGAGCGGGAATAAACTGATCGGCCAGGATGGTCAGCAGGCTCTGGCCCTCAGGGCTGGTCTGGGTATCGTCCGCGGCGGCATCGTCCGCGGCGGCATCGTCCTGCACCTGCTGATCGTCAGCAGCGTCGTCGCCCGTGTCGGCGGTATCGCCGCAGGCCACCAGAGCAAATGCCATCATCATCGCCAGCAGCAGAGCCAGCAGTTTCTTGAGTTTCATGTTCATTCTTCCTCCATTATTGTCGTTTCTCTTGATATCTATATAAACCGCCTCTGCGGTCTATATCGTTCTTTGCATCACACGCTGGTGGTGATGCTGTCGCCCTCCACGGTGAAGATGGCCGGGCTGGAGTAGGCGCAGTTGTCCATGGCGTCCCGCATTTCGAACACCATGACGTACCGTCCGTCCGGCAGCGCCGTCTCGCCGAAGGCGGTATCCGCCGTCACGGTGATGGTCTCCGCCTCGTAGGCCTCAAAATCATCATCGCCGGAAATGCTGGACATATACCACACGGTGGTGAGCTCATCGCCCTCCTGCAGCAGCCGCAGCTCCTTACCGGCCATGCCGTTCTCATCCAGTCCCTGCCGCGCACCCAGGATCTCCCAGCTCTCCGTGGAGAAGTTATAGGCCACCTGCAGGTTGTATGCCTCGCCGTTCAGCAGCACCGGCACGGTATACAGGTTGTAGTCGTCACCCGCGCTGCTGAGCTCCATGTAGACCACCGCGCCATCGATGCTGCCCCAGACGCCCCGGAAGTTGTCGGTGAACACGCCGTTCTCCCAGTCGCCGACGATGTCGTTGTCCGTACCCAGCATCAGCAGGCTGTCGCTGTCCGGATCCGTATAGTACAGGGAGAAATTCACGGACGCCAGCAGGCTGTCGGCCTCCGGCCCCAGGGTCAGTACGGCGCAGCCCTCATTGTTCAGGGTCAGGGGCGCGTTGTCCCAATCCATGGCGGACAGCGTCTCCACCTCAGGCAGGTCGTGGATATCCATCTCCGCCAGATAGTCCATGCCGCTCTGGTCCAGCTCACCGGTAAGCTCATAGAGATAGAAGTACTTGAACGCCGTGCCGGCGCCCAGACCGGCATAGCTGGCCGCCTCGTCTGCATCGCCGTTATAGGAGTAGTAGCAGGACAGGCCCGTGGCCTCGCTGCGGTAGGGGCCCTTCACCTGATACAGCACGCAGCTGTCCAGCGCGTCCAGCACCGCCTGGGCCGAGGGCAGCATATCGCCGCTCTGGCGGGCCATGTGGCCCAGGTCCACCATGTTGGCGTAGCCCTCCTCGCGGGTGTTGCCGCCGTAGTTCTCGCTGCGGTCCGCCACGCGGGCAAACCGCGTGAAGAAGGACGGGTCCTGACAGGCGGCGCTCAGCGCCTCCGCGCCATAGCTCTCGTAGGCCGTCAGCAGCGGCCCGATCTGGGACAGGTCGGTGAGGGACAGCGTCACACTGTCCTCCGTGCCCACCAGCTCGCAGCCGGTGTAGTACGCATCGCAGATGGCGCGTCCCAGAGCGGCGCCGTCCATGGACGGCTGTTCCGCCAGCGCGCCCACCCAGCCGGTGTAGTACCAGCCATTGCCCGGCTCCGTCTCCTCCGAGGCCACCAGATAGCGGCTCAGGTCGCAGAAGGTGTAAGCCACGTCCACCGTGGCCATCAGGCAGGTGTCAAAGCCCACCAGCTCCACCGGCTGCTGCCCCGCCTCCAGCGACGGCTCCCACACCTGGGAAAACGCGGCGTACATCTCGTCCAGCGTCAGGGAGTCGTAGTCGTACAGCTCGTCAAAAGCCGCGCCGGACACCGAGCCGCCGCCGTGGTTCCAGAACACCACCGCCGTCTTGTCGGCGGGGTAGCTGTCCTTGGCAAACTGCAGAAACGCCGCCAGCGTCTCGCTGTCGCCCATACTGGCCGAGGGCTGCTCGTCCACCAGCTGCAATCCCTCGCTGTTGTACACGAAGCGCTGCAGCTTGGAGGCATCCACCACGTCGTTCTGCCACTCGGCAGCGCCGCCGGTCTGGATGACCACCGTCACGTTCTCCGGCAGCTCCACCTCCATCAGCTCGCTGAGGTCCGTGGTGGCGCAGCCGCCCCCGGTCTCCAGATCGCTGCCGCAGAGGTACCAGTATACCGCCCAGCTGCTGCCGTCCGCCGCCGTATTGTTGTCCGGCGTACCGGGCTCATCGCCGCAGGCGGCCAGCGGCAGGGCCATGACCAGCGCCATCATCAGCGCGAAAATTTTCTTCTTCATATTCAGATCCCCAGCAGCTGCTTCTTCTTGGCAGCAAACTCCTCCTCGGTGATGACGCCGGTGTCCACCAGCATCTTGTACTTCTGCAGCTCCGCCACCGTGTCCACGACAGGAGCCGCGGCCTGAACGGGCTGGGCCGCCTGAGCGGCCGGCGCGGCGGCGGTCTCGCCGTCCCACAGCTCTCTGGCGCCGGGATTCATCACATGGGCCAGCGCCGTGGCCATGCGGTGCAGCTCCTCCACCTTTTCATCGTACTCATTGAGATAGTCGATGACGCTGGGGTTCGTGGAGCTGAAGGACGGCGCGCTGATCTCATTCCGGAAAGACTTCCAGTACGGGTCATTGAGGATGACCTCCACGCTGAACTTATGCACCGGCGCGTCCGCCTCGAAGCGGGGCTCCGGTATATCGAACCGGCGGTCGTCCGGCTCCCCGGGACGGCGGTCGCGGTCACGCATGCGCTCCATCCGCTCCATGCGCTCGTACTCCTCTTTCTGCATCTGGAAGCGGTCCACCCGCATCTGCATGGCCCGCGCCCGCTCCGGCACGTCGCTCTGATGGCAGTGCAGGCCGTCGGCCCTGCCCTCGAACAGGGTCTTGCCGTCCTCCAGGAAGCGGAAGGACACCAGCGCCGACGCCGGAAATACCAGTGCGCCGTCGTAGCCCTTCAGCCGCAGCAGACGGTGCTCCGTGTCCGCCAGCAGCTCGCCGCTCAGAAAGCCGAAGCTCATGCGGTCCGTCTCCTTGAACGCATCCCGCAGCGCCTGGTTTTCGTCATAGTAAGCGATGTATTTCTTGAACTGATCCAGCGACATGCGCTCCAGCACGCCGTCCGGCAGATCCACCTTACCGGCGCATTCCTTGCACAAGGGCATATCCTCCACCTTGGTGGCCAGCAGCCGCGGGGTAGGGCTGCCGCAGATGGGGCAGAGCTTTTTATTGTTACTGAATAATCCCATAGGACCCTCCTGTATTCTCCGTTCGTTCCGGCGGTCTGAACCGCCCACTCTCCGTTTCGGCAGTATAGCATGTTTTTCGACAGCGATACAGGCTCCGCCTGAAATGTATGTTTTTTCGGCGCGAAATGTCGGCATCGTACTGCCGGGACTTCTGACGCAGCATGGCGCGTTTCGATCGGCGGAACTGTGTTTGTCCTTGTTGCCTGACGCCATCTTCAGCAGATATTACCAGCCCTCGCCGCCGCATATTCGCCGTCCCTCGGGAAAAGCTATGACTGCGATACCCAATCAGAGTTTATCGCTCAACAACAGGAAAGGAGATTTTTCAATATGTCCAGTAAGAACAGCAGCAAGCTGAACGTTCCCGAGGCCAAGGCCGCTATGGATAAGTTTAAGATGGAGGCCGCCTCCGAGGTGGGCGTCAACCTGAAGAACGGCTATAACGGCGACCTGACCAGCCGCGAGGCCGGCTC
>ERZ1026966.1088-NODE-1088-length-10995-cov-4.810146_pt1 | contig 10995 bp, 7 predicted proteins | sample MGYA00519296_ERZ1026966 | MGnify/ENA primary metagenome ERZ1026966 (study PRJEB26926, sample SAMN06164478) | human gut metagenome | biome: ENVO:00009003; feature: ENVO:2100002; material: ENVO:00002003 | host: Homo sapiens | place: USA | collected 2012 ... | reverse complement strand
GATCTACACCTCTCTATTCGTCGGCAGCGTCAGATGTGTATAAGAGACAGGGCTCAGTAAGACCGAAAGCACCAAGCTTTCTGCCTGAAGCAAGATCAGGAACATACTTCTCCTTCTGAGCTGGTGTACCAAATGTTACGATAGGATCAACACAGAGTGATGTGTGTGCTGATACGATAACACCTGTAGTACCACAAACCTTTGAAAGTTCCTCAACGCACATAGCATATGTGAGAATATCACAGCCCTGTCCGCCTAACTCCTTAGAAACAGGGATTCCTAAGAAACCATACTTTGCCATCTTCTCTACAGTCTCTCTAGGAAATCTGTGCTGTTCGTCAATTTCCTGAGCAAGAGGCTTTACTTCATTCTGCGCGAACTCTCTGAATAAATTCTGCGCCATTTCATACTTCTTGTCTAAAGCGAAATCCATTCTAATTATTCCTCCATGAATATATTATATTACTTAGCACTATTACTGAGCATCAACTGGTGTCTTTGTACGATCAGCATTGTATACATAGAATCCTCTGCCGCTCTTAACACCAAGGTTGCCGCCACGTACCATCTTACGAAGTAATGGACATGCACGATACTTGCTGTCACCTGTCTCATTGTACAGAACGTCCATGATTGCAAGACAGATATCAAGGCCTACGAAATCACCTAACTCAAGTGGTCCCATTGGATGGTTAGCACCAAGCTTCATAGCAGCGTCAATACCAGCTATGTCTGATACACCTTCCATCTTGATGAATGCAGCTTCGTTGATCATTGGGATGAGGATTCTGTTTACTACGAATCCAGCAGCCTCGTTAACCTGTACTGGAGTCTTACCGATCTCCTCTGAGATCTTAACGATCTTCTCTACAATCTCAGCTGGTGTATTAACACCTGCGATAACCTCGATAAGCTTCATTCTGTCAGCTGGATTGAAGAAATGCATACCGATCATAGGACGTGTAAGACCATTTCCAATCTCTGTGATAGAAAGTGATGATGTGTTTGAAGCGAATACACACTCTGGCTTGCAGATCTTGTCAAGCTCAGCAAATGTTGTCTTCTTTACTTCCATGTTCTCGAAAGCAGCCTCAACTATAAGGTCGCAGTCTGCACATAAGTCTTCCTTAAGACCTGGAGTGATGCTGGCAAGAATACCATCAACCTTCTCCTGTGTCATCTTTCCTTTTTCTACGAGTCTTGCATAACCCTTAGCGATCTTGTCCTTACCGCCTTCAGCCCACTCCTGCTTGATATCACAGAGTGCAACCTCGTATCCGTCAACCTGAGCAAATGCCTTAGCAATGCCCTGACCCATGGTTCCTGCACCAATTACGCCAACCTTCATTTTTATGTCCTCCTAAATCTTTTTTTCCGGTAAACATGAGAAATTCATATACGTTTCGTTTAACATGCTACCATAATACTTATATCACACATTTAGGATGGTTTACCTTTATCAGATTCCCCACCCTAAATGTTAATATCAGAACTGTTAATTATTACTTATTCTGGAAAGGAACAACCTTAAGTTTCTTCTCCTTGTCTTTCTCAAGGAAATTGCCCATTCCTGCCTTCTGATCCTCTGTCTCGAAACAGTCACCAAAAAGCTTCTCTTCAATAACAATTGCCTGATCCATATCTACCTGTAAGCCATCGTTGATAGCCTTCTTGCAGTTTCTTACTGCAATAGGAGCGTTTGCTGCGATTCCGGCTGCCATCTTCTTAGCTGCTGGAAGGAGCTCCTCAAGTGGATAAACAGCGTTCACAAGACCGATTCTGTAAGCCTCATCTGCCTTGATGTTTCTTGCTGTGTAGATAAGCTGCTTAGCCATGCCTGCACCTACAAGACGTGCAAGTCTCTGTGTTCCGCCAAAACCAGGTGTGATTCCAAGACCAGCCTCTGGCTGACCGAATATTGCATTCTCTGAGCAGATTCTGATATCACAGCTCATTGAAATCTCGCATCCGCCGCCAAGAGCGAATCCATTCACTGCTGCGATGACTGGGATAGGGAATGTCTCAATGGCTCTGAACACATCGTTACCCTTCTTACCGAAGGCCTCTCCCTCTGCCTTTGTGAGTGTTGACATCTCACCTATATCAGCTCCGGCAACAAATGACTTCTCACCGGCACCTGTAAGAATAAGACATCTTGTTGTATCAAGATCAACTGCCTTGAATGTTGCATCAAGCTCTTCAAGAACTGCACTGTTGAGTGCGTTCAGAGCCTTTGGACGGTTGATTGTGATAATTCCTACATATCCATCCTGTTCGTATGTAACAAACTCCATGATGTATCTCCTTTATTATCTAAAATTAGTCCTCGATCTTAACGACTGTTGAGCAGCCCATTCCACCACCGATACAGAGAGTAGCAAGACCTGTCTTAGCACCCTTTGCCTGCATCTCATGAAGAAGTGTAACAAGGATACGACATCCTGAAGCTCCAACTGGATGTCCAAGAGCGATAGCACCACCGTTAGGGTTAACCTGCTTGTCAACATCAAATCCAAGTTCCTTAGCAACTGCTACTGACTGTGCAGCAAATGCCTCGTTTGCCTCGATAACATCGAAGTCCTCAATCTTGAGACCAGTCTTAGCCATAACCTTCTTGGTTGAAGCTACAGGTCCGATACCCATGATTGAAGGATCAACTCCGCCAAGTGCTCCAGCTACCCATGTAGCCATAGGCTTAACGCCAAGCTCCTTAGCCTTCTCCTCGCTCATAACAACGATAGCTGCAGCACCATCATTGATACCTGAAGCGTTACCAGCTGTAACAAATCCGTTAGGATTGATTGTTCTGAGTCTTGAAAGTGTCTCAACTGTTGTACCAGGTCTTGGTCCCTCATCCTTCTTGAACTCAACCATCTCTTTCTTCTTCTTTACCATAACTGGAACGATCTCAGCATCAAATGCACCTGACTCCTGAGCTGCAACAGCCTTCTGCTGGCTCTTTGCTGCAAACTCATCAATCTCCTCACGTGTAAGACCCCACTGCTCACAGATATTGTCAGCTGTCTTGATCATGTGATAATCATTGAATGCATCCCAGAGAGCATCGTTTACCATTGTATCTACGAGTACACCATTGTTCATTCTGTAACCGAAACGACCCTTCATCATAGCGTAAGGAGCCATAGACATATTCTCCATACCACCTGCAACTACGATATCAGCATCTCCTGCCTCGATCATCTGTGCAGCCATGTTGACACAGTTAAGACCTGAACCACAGACAACGTTAACTGTAACAGCAGTTGTCTCGATTGGAAGTCCAGCCTTTATTGAAGCCTGACGTGCTACGTTCTGTCCCTGACCAGCCTGGATAACACATCCCATGTATACGTGGTCTACCTGATCTGCAGGAACTCCTGCTCTATTGAGAGCCTCCTTGATAACGATTGAACCAAGCTCTGTAGCTGGTGTTGTGCTGAGTGATCCACCCATTGTTCCGATAGCTGTACGACATGCGCCTGCTAAAACAATCTTCTTTGCCATTTTCAAATCCTCCATTTAAAAAAATATTAGTGTGACATAAGACTACATATAAAAAAACCTTAAAGGTTCACACAATCTGCCATAATTCTAGCACAAAAGCATGTGCCACGCAACCAAAAATGAACGACTCCGCGAAGGAGCTATTTCCTTTTATTCCTGTTTTTGCCATTTTTAGCATTCTTCTGCCCGGATGATTTTGTGTTTTTCTGTGGAACAACTTTATTATTTTTGCTGTTTTTACCATTTTTGATTGAATTGTTCTTACTTTTATCATTTTTGCCATACGAACGTTGTCCCTGGTGTTCACCTTTCCTGTCCATCTTTCTCGGCGCTATCAGACATTTTTTATCAAAACCGATAAGATCCTGTCTGCCGGCCTTTATGAGCGCCTCTTTGACCAGATCATAATTCTCCGGTTTTCTATACATCATAAGAGCCTTCTGCATTGCCTTTTCATGTGGATTATGAGGTACATATACCGGTTTCATGGTTCTAGGATCGACTCCGGTATAGTACATACATGTGGATATCGTGGACGGCGTAGGATAGAAATCCTGCACCTGTTCAGGCATATAGCCTATATCCCTTACATATTCGGCAAGCTCCACCGCCTCCTTCAGCGTGGATCCGGGATGTGATGACATCAGGTACGGAACAACATACTGCTGCTTTCCAGTCTTTGCATTTACCCTTTTGTATCTATCAATGAATTTCTCATATACACTGTTCTGTGGCTTGCCCATCATCCTGAGAACATTATCCGATACATGCTCCGGCGCAACTCTGAGCTGTCCGCTTATGTGCTTCTCGCAAAGCTCTTTCAGGAATTCATCGTTGCTGTCCGCCATCACATAATCGAATCGTATTCCCGATCTGATAAATACTTTTTTCACACCTGGAACCGCTTCCAGCTTCCGCAGAAGCTCAACATAATCCTTGTGGTCAACCTTCAAATTCCTGCACGGTTCCGGGAACAGACACTGCTTGTTGGTGCATACACCATATTTATCCTGCTTTGCGCATGATTTATGCCTGAAATTCGCAGTCGGCCCTCCGACATCATGTATATAGCCTTTGAAATCAGGATCATGCGTCATGCGCTCCGCTTCCTTTATCAGTGACTCGTGGCTTCTTGTCTGTATGATCCTGCCCTGGTGAAATGTCAGTGCGCAGAAGCTGCATCCTCCGAAGCAGCCCCGGTTGCTCGTCAGGCTGAATTTTATCTCTGATATAGCCGGGATACCGCCCGCCTCCTCATATATCGGATGGTAGTTATTCATATATGGCAGATCATACACATCGTCCATCTCCATCTGGGTGAGCGGATAAGCCGGAGGATTCTGAACAACATATCCTCTGTTTCCGTATCCCTCAACCAGCGTTTTAGCCGAGTATGGATCTGTATTTATATACTGTGTATAAAAGCTTCTTGCATATTCCAGTCTATCCTTTGAAAGACTGTCATAATCCGGCAGTATAATGGAATCCTCGGGCACACCGGATATATCCTTTGTCCTGTAGCATGTACCCCTGACAAATGTGATATCTTTCACATCTATTCCGCTGTCGAGCGCCTCCGCTATCTCTATCATGCTGTGCTCGCCCATGCCATACGAAAGTATATCGGCGGATGAATCCACCAGAATGGAATGTTTCAATTTATCAGACCAATAATCATAGTGTGCCATACGTCTGAGGCTGGCCTCTATACCTCCGATTATGATCGGAACATCCTTGTACGTTCTCCTTATCAGATTACAGTATACCGTGGTGGCATAATCAGGCCGAAGTCCCATCTGTTCACCTGGAGAGTACGCATCCTTCTGTCTTCTCTTCTTGGACACAGAATAATGGTTCACCATGGAATCCATATTGCCTCCGCACACCAAAAAGCCCAGTCTTGGTCTGCCAAAAACATCAATGCTCTTGTCATTCTTCCAATCAGGCTGGGCAATCATACACACCTTATATCCATATCTCTCAAGCAATCTGCTTATGATTGCAGGGCCAAATGAGGGATGGTCAACATAGGCATCACCTATGACAAACACAAAGTCCGCCTGTGTCCACCCTCTCTTCTTCATGTCCTCCATGCAGATCGGCAAATAATCTCTTTCCATACATTTAATCTTCTTTCTTATCGCTGAGGTTGACAGACATTCCAGCGCCGAGAGCCACTGCCTCAAGTGCTTTTTCCGATACATATGCCTCTATCCCTGTGCGCTCTTTGATTATTCTGTCCATTCCGTATATAAGACTTCCTCCTCCGGTAAGCACAATGCCCGATACCGCAATGTCAGCCACCAGCTCCGGCGGTGCAGTCTCAAGAACATTGTGTATTGCTCCAAGAATATGCTCTGTAGTCTCCTCAAATGCATCCACTGTTTCATTCGCAGTTATTGTTACAGCCTTTGGAAGTCCCTTGATAAGATCACGGCCCTTGATCACATACTCAATATCTTCATCACGCTTTACGACTGAGCCAACAGCAATCTTCGCATTCTCCGCTGTCTGATAACCTATAAGCAGGTTGTATTTTCTTCTGGCATACTTGATGAGTGCATTATTATAGTCATCTCCGGCGTATTTTATGGAGCTGCTCTCCACTGCACCACCAAGGGATACGACCGCAATATCCGTGGTTCCACCGCCTATGTCGACCACCATATTACCCTTTGCCTCATAGATATCTACATTTGCTCCTACAGCAGCAGCCAAAGGTTCCTCCATGACATACACAGTCTTGGCACCGGTCTTGTACACTGCTTCCTCAACAGCTCTTCTCTGCACCTCGGTAACACCGCTTGGAACACACACGCATATCCTTGGTCTTCCAACTCCCGAACGTTTCTCCATTGCGCTTCTGATAAATGCCTTAAGCATTATCTCCGCTATTGTATAATCAGATATAACTCCCTTATTGAGAGGTCTGACGACCTCTATATTCTCCGGAGTCTTTCCTATCATTTTCTTGGCTTTTGTTCCTATTGCTATTACTTTTTTTGTAGATACTTCATATGCGACAACAGACGGCTGGTTTACAACAATTCCCTTACCTCTTACGCTGATCAATACATTTGACGTTCCTAAATCTACTCCAATATCAGTTGAAAGCATATAAATTCTCCTTTATCACAACAAAATAATACCAGTGCTATAACACAGATATTATAAGCACTGGTATTGTTTTTTTCAACAAAATTCTACAACGGTATATCCATCACAAAACTTATTTTATCTCTTTTTTAAGAATCTTCTTGTCGATAGGATCTCTGGTCTCAGCAGCCTTCATGGCATCATCCATAGCACCGAGAAGTCTGTCGATATTTCCTGACTCCATCGCCATCAAAGCATTCTTTATAGCTGTATCTGCTCCGCTCTCAAGCTTGAAGCCCTTCTCATCAGCGTAGCACTCTGCCACATTGATCATTCCACTCTCATTGATCTGGTCAAAGTATACTCTGTTGTTGAACGATCTTGCCTGAGTCATATTTGCTGCAAGCATATTGCTGAGAGCTGTCTTCTCTCCTGTGAGGATGATCTTAACATCATTCTTCTCAGGTGAACACATATCAACCATCTCTTTGAATCTCTCAGGTGTTATAAGTCCTGCACTCTCAATGATAAGACATCCGCCCTTGAGCTTGCCAACTGCTCCTGCAAGCTTACCGCTGTTTATAACCTTTGCCTTAACCTTTGCCTTTGCCTCAGACTTGCAGATTCCCATATCATAATAGAACTTTGCAAAATCCTCACCGACCATGGTAAGTCCAAATCCGTGCTGTCCAAGAATAACAACATTCTTAGATCTCTTAGGATCTACCTTGAGAGTCTGGAGAACGTTAACGATCTGTGCACCAGCAGGCTCGACTCCGAGATACTTGTAGAGGTACTTTGCCTCCTTAGGCAGTGATTTACGTCTCGCAGCAACAGCCTCACTTACTGAAGCAGCCATAGTTGCTTCTTCATCCTGTGTGATAACCTGTGCAGCTTCCTCAACCTTGCCTTCCTTCAGAAGCTCTTCCTGCTTCTTGTACTCTTCCTCACGCTTTATAGCCTTTTCAAGTACCTTTGCAGCAGCAGTAGCCTTGCTTCTTATATCCTCGAGCTGTTTCTTGACATCAGCCTCGGCCTTGTCTATTGCTGAGAGATCTTTCTTCTTCTTCTCCTCAGCCTCGGCCTTGGCCTGATCAGCAGCCTCTTTTCTTGCAACAACGCGCTCAGCCTGTTTTGTCTTGAGCTCAGCGATCTTGTTCTTTAACTCTTCTTCTTTCTTCTTTGCATCATCGAGAAGCTTCTTAGCATCAGCTTCAGCCTTTGTCTTCATATCTGAGGCTTCCTTCTCAGCCTTCATAGCTGCAGTCTGAACCTTCTCGAGCTCACTTGCCTCTGCCGTAGCATACTTCTCTTCCTCAGCAGCAAGGAACACCTCATGCTTGGTCTCTCTATCTTTTCCTTCTGCCGTAAGCTTATCTGTCTTTTCCTTGGCAGCAGCTTCCGCATTCTGGATCTCAACCTCTTCTGCGATCTTAGCCTCTTCGACTACCTGCTCTGCTTCCTCGGCAGCAGCCTCTGCCTTTGCCAGAAGATCCTCAGCCTCAACAAGAGACTTCTTAGCTGAATCGAGAGCTTCCTGAGCCTCTGCCTTCGCAGCCTTGAATGAGTCATTCTCCTTCTTTGCAGCGGCAACATCCTCACTGATCTTCTTGTTGTCGTTCTCAGCAGTTGTAATCTGATCAGCAACCTTCTTTATGAACTCTTCGCTGTCTGAAATCTTCTTCTGAACCTCTTCCTTGGCTTTCTTTGCTGCCTCAAGAGCCTTTGCAGCCTCCTCCTCAACCTTCTCTGCCTTCTTCAGTTCTTCCTTCTGTATTGCAAGCTTTGTGTTTGCATCATTTCTGCTGTTCTTTGCATTCTTAACAGCCTTCTCTGACTCCTCAAGCTTCTTCTGGAGCTCATCAAGAGTCTTCTGTGACTGACTCTCCATCTCAGTGGTATTCTTAAGATTAGCATCAGCCTCTTCCTCAGCCTTCTTAGACTCGCTGAATATTGCACCAGCCTTTGTCTTGTCTGCCTCGGCAGTCTTCATGATCTTGGCTGCTCTTGCTTCCTCATCTGTGCGCTTCTTCTTGGCCGTCTCTATAGACTTCTTCTTATCCGCATCTATGTCTGCCAATTTCTTCTTATCAGCATCAACAGCCTTGTTGTACTCAGCAACACCCTTATCCACATTAGTCTTCTTGGTGTCTGCAAGTGCCTTTATAGCCTTGTCGGCAGCAGCCTGAGCCTCATTGATCATATTGTTCTTATATGTATCAGGATTACTCTCCTTGAGGATTCTGTCTGACTCTTTCTTAGCAGATTCATTTGTATCTGATATCTCTTTCTTGAGCTTTGCAATATTGGCATCAAGCTCTTTCTCCTCTCGCTCAAGCAGTTCAGCATCATTCTTCTTCTTTGCCTCAGCCTCCTGTGCCATCTTTGCATCATAGTTCTGCTTCTTGGCAGCAAATTCTTCAAGCTGCTTTTCGAGATCCTTCTCTGTCTTCTCGCATTCCTCGATGGTCTTCTTCGAGGTCTCAGCATGTTTCTTTGCCTCTTCAGCATTCTTTCTGGCATCGTCGATCGCCTGCTGCTTCTTTGCCTCAGCCTCAGCCTTAGCCTTTTCAGCGGCAGCCTTCTTTCTTGCCTCTTCTGCCTCTTTGCGCTTCTTCTCCTCTTCAGCCTTACGCTTAGCCTCTTCCTCGGCCTTCTTCTTAGCTTCTTCCTCAGCCTTCTTCTTGGCTTCCTCCTCAGCTTTCTTCCTAGCCTCCTCTTCAGCCTTCTTCTTGGCTATCTCCTCAGGACTCTCCTCGTCTATATTGGACAGGTTCTTTATTCCTGCTCCAAGGAAATCGTCATCATCGTCATCATCATCATCAAAATCATACAATGACTCTCCAGCCGCAGCCTGCTTGTTTCTATCTGGGAGAATGCTGAACAGATCTCCGTTCGCATCACTGCCTCCCTTAGGTGACTTAACTTTATTCACCTTTGCATTCTTATCAGTTACCCACTCAAGTGTCTCTTCATCCTCAGCATTTTCATCATCATCAGTGAGAACAATATTGCTTCCACCTGTTGACTTAACTGTACCTTCAGTTCCGGCGCCGAACTTAAATCCGCCACCAAGACCGCCTTCTGTTTTAGGTGTTTTTCCAAGACCGCCGCCAAGGCCGCCTGATCCAAGGCCTCCCTCTGTCTTAGGTGTACTTCCGAGTCCTCCGCCAAGGCCGCCTCCGAGTCCTCCAAGACCGCCTTCACCTAATCCGCCGCCAAGGCCGCCTCCGAGACCACCGCCCGACATATCATCAGCGATGACTCCAAGGTTAAGACTGAGCTTAGGTGCAGCTCCCTCTGGTTTTTTATCTTCTTTTTTATCTTCAGGCTTCAGTCCCTCTCCCTCTTTTGGAACATCGTCCTGCTTTTCATCCTCAGTTGAAGTTTCCGGTTCATCCTCATGAACAATTCCAAGAGCCTCTTCTCTCTTACGGCGTTTCTTAGCCTCGATTCGTTCTAACTCCTCCTTGGACAAAGTTTTGTGTTGGCTTTTAGCAGTCTCAGCATCTTTCTTCTTGCTGCCGCTCTTGAGAAGTTCTTCCTCTTCTTCCCTCTTTTTCTTGGCAGCTTCTGCAGCTCTTTCCTTTTCAAGCTGTGCCTTGATCGCCGCAATCATTGCTTCTGTCTGATCTACAGCCAATTCCCTCGCCTCCTTCCGTTTGTTCAAATAAAAAGCAATACACTATATGTATGATCATGCTACTTTATTTCTTCTTTGATCAGCCCTTCAGTCTGAACGGCTTTTTCTTCGGTTGCTCTGGTTCAGCGTCAACCGTTTCCTGTTGTGGGGATTCCTGCTCATCTGTCTTCTCCTCGTCGGGAGCTGCCACATCATCCTCTTTATCTTCATCATCAAAATTCAATATAGAATTGAATTCCGTGTTGAATTTAATTCCAAGTCTTGCAAGGAGTCTGTCTGTTTCACCGATAAGATCCTCCTCTTTCTTAAGACTTTCCGATATCTTGGCTTCATCAGCCTCTATCTCTGCATTTATATCTTTCTCTGCCGACAGATCATACAGTGCTGCATTCTCTGTGTTGTAGTCAGGGAACAGACTGCTCTTAAACACCGGGAAGCCATTATTCTTTGGCTTTTCCGGTTCTGTCTCCACCGCAATTTTCTCTTCTGACTTATCCTCTGCTTCCATTGTGAATTCCTCTTCGACCTCTGATTCAGCTTCAGCCTCAGTTTCTTCGATCTCCAGTTCAGCCTCAGCTTCAAATTCTTCCACCTCTGGTTCGACTTCCACTGGAACTTCTTCCATCTCAGATTCCTTAGATTCCGCATCGATTGTAAATTCTTCTAACTCTGGCTCAGCTTCAGTCTCAAATTCATCTTCAATCTCCGCTTCGGCATCGATTGTGAATTCTTCCTCAACCTCCGGCTCTGCC
>ERZ1026966.1069-NODE-1069-length-11168-cov-4.992351_pt1 | contig 11168 bp, 9 predicted proteins | sample MGYA00519296_ERZ1026966 | MGnify/ENA primary metagenome ERZ1026966 (study PRJEB26926, sample SAMN06164478) | human gut metagenome | biome: ENVO:00009003; feature: ENVO:2100002; material: ENVO:00002003 | host: Homo sapiens | place: USA | collected 2012 ... | reverse complement strand
GGTACATATACCTTGGGACATCGTTACAAGGAAAATGGAATTCAATATTTATACCACGATGACGTTCTGAAACTCTTTTGCCGGCTTTTAGATAATGCAAAATTCCGGCGTGTATTCACAGACAAGTATCCTTTGATTTTAATTGATGAGTATCAAGATTCCTATAAGCCGATTATTGATCGTTTTATTAGTTTCTTCATTGCAGAGCAAAAGGGCCCTCAATTTGGTTTTTTTGGTGATGCTTGGCAAACTATTTACCAATCCAACAAAGCTTGTGGCCTAATTGAAAACGAGAACCTTGAAATTATAAAGAAAGGCTCAAATTTCAGATCTGCACCACGGATTGTTCAACTCCTAAATGATTTGCGGCCTGACTTGCCTCAAACATCTGCAATAGATGGCTTTGACGGAGAAGTGATTGTAATTACCTGCGACGATTACACTGGACCTCGCCGGACAGAACGCAATCTAAAAGGCGAATTACCTGCGGAAGAATTAAAGAATCGTCTAAACAATGTCACAGAGAAGATCAAGCGTGAATCATCTAAAGAGGATGATCTAAAAGTTCTAATGATAACGCATAAAGTCCTTGCTACGCAGCAAGGGTACGAACAACTTTTAGAGATTTTAGATGACGGGCTGAGAGATAAAGAAGATCCGTTCTTGTTGTTCTTTATGGATACCGTTGAACCAATCTATCAAGCACTTAAAGATTCAAATATGCAGTTGCTTTTTGATACACTTGGAATTAAACGCTTTCCCATTAAGAAAAAATCCGAAAAAGTCAAATGGAAGGAGCTACAGCAGCAGTTGGAAATTGCTCGTACCAAAAGAGCAATTGATGTATTTGAGTTAATCAAGCGAACCAAATTGATTCCTATTCCTCCAAAATTGGATGGGTGGTATCATCTATATCAGAAAGCGCCGGAAACAGTGTATGTTTCTAACACTTCCATTCAATCATTTTTAGAATTGGACTACCTGCAATTTACCGCAGCGATTGATTTTTTGTTTCCTGATGCTATGTTTTCTACTGAACATGGCGTTAAAGGTGAAGAATATGACAATGTTGTCTTTGTTATCAGCAAAGGTTGGAATCTATATCAGTTTGAAACCTATGCACCGATGATAACAGGACACTCTAATGTTCCCGAAGGAAAGCAAGCTTCTTATGAAAGAAACAGAAACCTATTTTATGTTTGTTGCTCAAGACCCAAAAAAAGATTGTTTTTCTTTGTGTCGGTTCCAATAGATGCAGTGTTCAGAGCTTTTCTTACTAAACTGGTTGGAACTGATAATATCTATACCTATAGCCAATATCTTGAAACAGATTAAAATAATTAACACGAAATAGCGCCCATCGATCATTTCTGACGACCGATGGGCGCTACCGTTTATGTTCAATTATTCTTCCATTACTTCAACCATCATCCTGGCGCCCAGCTTAAAGCTACTCTGGAATAGTAGGCATTCTGCCATGGTCTGATGTTCATGTACTGCATTCGTGTACCGGGAGAACAATTCCTTCTGCTCATCTGTCATGGTAGCGAGAAGTTTTTCCTCGTTCCTGGTAATCAAACGGAGTACTTCTTTGTATTCCTTGCAGGAGATCGTATCGTATTCTGTCGGCTCAATATTTCCGTACCAGAATTCTTCTAAAATCCTCATACAGCATCCTCCTCGTAGATCAGCTCCCGGAGGATGCTTTCCTCTGCACGGCTGCGGATGCTGTTCATGGCTCTGACCCATGCCATCTGATCCTGGGATTTCAATTCCTCTGTGATTTCTTCTGCTTCTTTCATCTGGGAAATAATACAATTAAGCCGGTCTTGTGCCTGTTCATTCAGATCTGCCAGATATGTCCAGAGCTTGCCGGACAAAATCAGTTCATTGTACAGGGCTGGATGATACTGCGCCAAATAGTCTTTGTGCATCCGCCCCCAAATCCCAATAGGCCGGGTTTCGTCCGGCAATTCCAAGTCGGGGATGTAGTAATCGCCAACCAATGTGTAATGCAGACCTTTGTGTTCATCGTAAAAATGTTTTTTGAGTTCTTCCATGTTGTTGATCTCCTCATTCTGGTGTGATAGTTAGCAAGCCTGACTCTCCAGAAATATTGGTAAATCATTGGTAAAACTGAGGTTGAAACACAGGAAGTGCTTGATTTACAGGCGTTTTTTCATGTCCAGTAAATCCTGCCGTGGCAGACAAATAGTATTTTGGTCAAGTGCGATCAGCCTCCTAAAAAGCCGTATTCTGCCGCAGTTTGCCGCGATTTGCCGGGCAGAAAAAGTTGTTAATAATCTGTGACTCTGTCACGGAAAAAGCAAAATACGGCAAAATGCGGCAAGTCAATGCCGTCAATGGTAGTCAAATGGTAGTAAAATCGGGGTGGTTTACTACCGTCGTGTGAAGGGGATGAAGAGAAGTGAACTGCGAAATATATACCCGGCATCTGAGAATCATAGGCTGCGGCAGTTGAGTTGTTACCAGACACCGTTGTTTAAGTATCGATTTGCTTTCTTATGAGCGTTGTCCACGATTTGCTGGTCAAAGCCAATGAGCTGCAAAATGTTGATCGCATTTCGGGAGGTCGCCTTTCCTTCGCGTATCACATAGTCAAACAGCATCTCATCCTCTCCGACCTGTTCTTCAAAGTGATAGAGACGGTAGCTTCCGCACAGCAGATCGCAAAGCTCTATGTCATGTGTAGCAGCAAGGCAGAGCAAACCTGTGCTTGCCATCGCTAGCAACACCTCGCTGGAGGCCGCGATTCGTTCTACCGTATTGGTTCCGCGTAACACCTCATCCACAACGCAAAGAATGGCGTTGTTTTCTTTTGCTGCGTCCAGAATTCGTTTCAGCGATCTTGTTTCAACAATATAGTAGCTTTCACCGGCCAACAAGTCATCCTGCAAGGCCATAGAGGAAAATACACGGAATGCCTTTCCTTTATAAGTCTTTGCCATTACCGTGCAGATGCTCTGCGCCATGATGGCCGCCAGCGCCACCGTTTTCAGATAGGTGGATTTCCCCGAGGCATTGGAGCCGGTGATCAAGATCGGCTTCTCTGTCACACAGTCATTTGGGACGGGGTCAGATAGCAAAGGATGAAGCATGTCCTCGCTGTGAATATAGTTGTCGATCTCATTGTCAAAGTCTATGATCGGTTCCGTATAATGATCAAGGCTTGCCCGGTAGGAAGCAATGGAAATAGCAGCATCCAAACGGCCAAGATACTCATGGATCGCAAATACATCATCATGACAGCGGCCCAACTTATTTTTCAGATACTCATAGGCAATGAGATCCAGCAAGGTTACAGTAAGAATAACATCTTCCACCCCACCGCTGTCCATCCCGGTAGATACACCGCCTGTTCGGATAACTGCCTGCAAACGATCCAGACTTTCATAGGCTGGCTGCATGTGCTTATCAAACTCGGCATCATGGAGTTTGCGTAGCTTTCTCATGGCAAAGACCATGTTTACCACATAATTGACCGTGTCATAGTCTCTCTGAGATCGCCGCTTTCCAAATTCATGCACAAAGCAGTTGAGAAACAGAGCCACCAACACAGCTCGAATGCCCCAAATAGGATTCAGTATCGCCCAGAAGACAGCGGAAACGAAAAACAGCAAGCATAAAAGATAGACAATCAGCATCCCGATTCCATGTTCAGACGGGTAAAAAGCGCGGCACAGATCTGCTCTCCGGGTACAGCCAAGACGGGCAAGGATCGTTTCCACTTTCAAGCGTCGTTCCGGGTCTGCCTGTGCATAGTGAATCAAATCTTTTCGCTGCTCATAGCTTGCTGCATCAACGGCCGGGCTTCGCAGCATGTAGTATAGATATTGCTCGCCGGAGGTGCAACGCTTCGGATTGATGCGCTTAAACACGCGATCCATATCCAGGTCATGCCATGTGATTTCGTCTATCAGAAAAGGGTCGAGACCGTTATCTCTCCGAAAATCGTAATAGGCGCGAATGTAGTTCATGTCCCCGTCAAAATAATAGGGGTCGGGGACTTTCCCAAAGGCTGCTTTGAGCATTCTTTTTAGTTTTTTCGTTCGCATGTGATGCAGCCTCCTTCTATCAATCCTGCCTTTCCGTAATCTACCATCACGCCCGCAAAATTAATTAGTTTATTATACACCATCACCACGGATTTTTCCACTATAAAAAATCGGCGCTCCACAGTTTGCAGAGCGCCTTGCTGTTCTACTCGATTGAAAGGTTGCTTTAGCCGACGGAAACATAGATCAGCTTTCCGCCTGTGAGTGCCTGGGGTGCAAAGATCAGAGCCTCCACTTGATCCGGTTCGAGAATCTGAGACGAGGAAAAGTCCTGTTCAAGAAGCAAATTGTCTATATCCGCATAGCCTTCGCTTGAGGCAGGTCCAAAGATTGTTTGATACTCCGTCCTGTCCTTCATACGCACACCGAAAAGATGCCAGTCAAAGGGTTCAAGTGTTTTGTAGCCCTCCCAGAGTTCAGGGAGCTGTAGCGTAACCTTCACGGAAATCGGGCTGATTTCCGCTTTGACCAGCTTGATCCCGGTATCATCAAGTGCGGCATCCGGCAGGACAATTCTGCTCTCCACGTTGCTGCTCGGCGTCCAAACGAGTTCCCACGGGCCTTCCGCCAGCGCTTGGTACTGTCCCTTATCACCAGTTCCCAGGCTGTCGATAACCACGCGGATTTCCTTCCCTGCGAAGGATTCCCACTTGCCTCCGGCCTTTGCTATGAAATCAAATTCCATTGATCCGTCCGGGGCGGTAAAGATTAGGTTGCCGTTGCTGTCCCGTTCATCGACAAAACTGCCGCTCATATTGGGCGCACGTTCTCCGTCAAAGGTCAGCGACCAGCCCATGCCGATGTCGGGGTATTGCCCCTCCGGAAGTGTGAAGCCATCGATCCGCAGGGAGATATGGGCGGTATCTCTGTCGATGACCGTCTGCTCCACTGAGATTGTCACGCCGTTGGCCGTAGCGCTGACAGTCTGGGAGGTGTCAGACAGGCCGCTTTGCTCGGCCATTTCTTTTTCCGCATCCGTGGCGGGGAGCCGTTGCTCCATACCGCGTGACCAATGAATATAGATTGCATAGGCCGTTACGCCCAGTGCGAGGATCAGCGCAACCACTGCAGCGATAGGCAACAGCCTCCCCATCCGAACAGGGACGCCGGACGTTCTGAGCCGTTCTCTCTGATAGCCCAGCGCGCGGCCGGTTTTTTCGATCTTATCATCGGAAATGTCTCCGATGGCGTTCATCATTCGTTCCGAATTGTACATAAGCCCTCCATCAATAAATAGGTCCTCAGCTTGCTTCTCGTCCGCTTCAGCATGGCGGAAACACCGCTGCGGCTCAGGCCCAGCTTTTCCGCGATCTCCCGCTCGGTCGCTACAAACCAATATCGGCTGACAAAAACAAGCTGCTCTTGTTCCGGCAGTTGTCCGATGAATGCGTCAATGGCCCGGCTCAGTTCCCGATCCTCGATCTCCTTCTCCAGATCGTAGCCTGAGGAAAGGCACGCATCCAGTTCCTCCAGCGCAAGCTCTGCTTCACCTCCGCCGCGCTTTTTCGCCGTGCGGCGGACGATCTTGGTCAGGGCAAAGTTGCGCGTGATCCGGGCGAGAAAAGGGCTGAGCCGCTCCGGGCGCTTGTCCGGCATAGAATTCCATGCGCTCATCCAGGTGTCGTTGACGCATTCCTCGGAGTCCTCGCTGTTTTCCAGAATGTTGTACGCGATGATATGGCAATACCGCCCATACTTCTGCTCTGTTTCCTTGATCGCCTGCTCCGAGCGTTGCCAGAATAAGTTTACAATTTCTCTGTCGTTCATACCTCATCTCCTTTGGTTAAGGGCCCTCACCATTATAAATCCAATCTTTCGGTGATTTGACACAGGAAAAAAGAAAAGTTTTTTTATCTGACACAGGACAGGTAAAAGACAGAGCCTACTACCCCGAGAAGAGAACGTGATTCTGCGCAGCCCCTTATTATCAGGCGGCAAGAGGACAATATAAAGGCGGAGAATTATCGCTGGCATTATCCAATAAAATGGAAACGCAGCATCGAAGGCATATGCCCCAACACTGCGCTATGGGTCGGTCATTCCTATATACGCTTTGATCCTCCGGGCGGCAGAGACTGTCCGCCAGAATGGCCTGTGCCATGCGATGCATGAGCGCCCGGCGCCTTCTGATTTCCCGTTTTCACTCCTCCAGCAGGGAGTACATTTCCCGCAGGCGGCCCTCCCACAGGCGTTCCTTATCATAAAAGCGGCAGATGTTGGCACGGCATTCTCCGGCCAACGCAGGTTCCAAAAGAGCCCGGCGGAGACCGGCCAGGAGAGAGGCGCTGTCCGCCCCGGTCACAAGGCCGAAACGGGAATCCAGCGTCTCTGCCACGGCGGGGCAGAAGGAGGCAATGACCGGGACCCCAAGAACCAGTGCCTCCTGCAGGGCAATGGGGTGGCTCTCGCTGGCCGAAGAACTGACAAACCAGTCCGCTGCGGCAAGGTAAGGATAGGGATTGTCCCGGTTTCCAAGAAGGCGGACGCTTTTTATGCCGGAAGAGCGGAGCTTTGCCTGGAGAGCATCTTCTTCTTCTCCGCCGCCAACGATCCACAGTTCAAAATCAAAATGCTTTTCCAGCGCGCCACAGATATCCATGAGCATATCATACCGTTTGACCGCTGACAGCCGGCCAAGGGCCACAAAAAGCGGCCTGCCCAGGGGGCGGACGCAGTCCTCCGGGACGATGGCGGCCGAGGCGGAGATCGCCCGAACGTTCAAGGGGTTGTATCTTACGCAGAGATTGCCCGGGTCTCCCAGCGTCTGGATCACACCCTCAGCTCCTGCCCGCGAAACGCAGATGACCTTGTCGAAGTGCCTCATGCAGGCCAGCTCATCCTCCGGGCTGTGGAAGCTGTGGGCGCTCCAGTGAAGGCTTTTAAAATCCGTATGCACCCAGGCGAATTTTTTCCTGGCCCGGAGCTTTGCGGCCAGACGCATGGAGGGGCCCTCCTTGAATGCCACTACCACGTCCCATTTCCTCAGCCGAAGCAGAAAGCCCTCAAAGAGCAGGCGGCAGCTGCGGTAAAAAAACCATTGGGGGGAAAAACGCCGGCAGGGCCCGTCCCAGAAGGGAAGGCGGCGGTATTTTACGGAGGGCGGATATTTCCGGGAAAGAAGTTCTCTGTCTCCCTGCCGCGCCCAAAGGGTCAGGCTGTGGCCACGGGCGGTAAGGCAGGCGGAAAGGTTTTGCAGGGCGAGTTCCGCGCCGCCTGCGTGGAGCTTGTCGTTTATCAGAAGAATTTTCAGATTCATGGATTTTTCCTCAACTTTCCTTTTACCCTGGTGTAAAGCGCCAGCTTCTCTTTTTTGCTGAGGACCACAGAGAAGTTGATTGCAAATCCCAGTGCCGCTGTAGCAATGGCTGCGGAAAACCATGCGAGCCAGGAGGACAGGTCGAAAGCCCGGTTGATCAGGAACCCTATGGCGGACACCGCCAGAAAAGAGAGGACACTTCTGAGAATTTCCGGGACAAATGCGGTCTTTGGCAGTCCGATGTATTTTGCGGAATAGGGAATGTGATAGAAAAAGGCCACCAGAAGGGCGCCGGTTAGACTGGAGCCCAGAATGGCGTAAACACCCCAGTCGGTGAGCTGAAGCAGAATATAGGTGCAGAAGAGGCTGGCGATTCCATAGATAATCATGACGATGGAATTGCTGCGCACCTTATTGGTGATGGTAAAAATCTGATAGATCGGCTGGAGCGGGCCGGAGATGCAGGAGTTTACAATCGTCAGCACCGACATGACGCTGATCATCTCCGCGGGCTGGCCGGGGACCCATAGCCTGTAAAAATCCGTGCCCATGGTGCAGAGAATGGCGCTGGGTATGGATACAAAAAGGCACATGAAGCGCATGGCGGACTTAGCCGCGGCTTTCAGCCCTTCCCGGTCTCCCCGGGCATAGAGCTGCATAAGATTCGGGCTGAACACATTGGCCACGGTGGAATTAAAGGAAAAAATCACATTGGGCACGGTTTTGGCAATGGACAGATAGCCCATCATCACCGGGCTGATAAAGAGGTTTGTGATAAGCAGGTCCAGCCCGCTTGTGAATATCTGGCTGAGCTGGGTAATGCTGTTCCATATGCCGGAGGAGAGAATATCCCCTACGCAGCGGGCGTTGAAATCCGAGGCGCGGAAGCGGAGATCGGGGGTCAGCTTCCGGGTATAAAAGATATTGGCGGCGGCGGTAAAAAGCGTGGCGGCCAGGGTACCCAGAACGACATAGCTTATATGGGGAGAGAAAAACAGAAACAGGCCCAAAACCAGGGCCACGTTCAGGATGCTGGCCTGGGAGCCCCGCAGGGACTGGATATACAGGGTGTTGGTGATATAGTAGCAGTTGCTGTATATAGACACCAGCAGCCGTACAATAAAGTTCAGAAAGGTCAGGGCAAAGGTGAGCTTTACCTCAAAGACCATCAGGGGGTTTATTTCAAAGATCCGGTCCAGATAATACACGCATATGCCGGAGGGAAGAACAAAGACGGCCGCCATGATGATATTGGCGACGGCCACGGAGGAAAAGTACTGGTTGGCTTTTTTCTGGTCCCCCCGGACACGCTCCAGCATGATAAAGCGGCTGGACATGGAGTTCAGGGCAATGCTGAAAAGCGCGGCGTAGTTGGCAAACTCATTGGCCAGCTTCACATAGCCATAGATATCGCTGCCGAAGCGTTCACTTATATAGGGAGTGATGAAAAAGCTTATAAAGGTGTTGAGCAGGAAAGTGATTACGCTGAAGATGATGTTCTTACTCAAGGCCTTGTTGTTGAAATTCTGCGCTTCCGATGTTGTCACAAAAGTTCCCTCTCAATTTCGTTTGATGCCTGCCGCGGGAAGGGGCACTATTTTTTTATAATCCGGTGATACAGCTTGTTCAGGTCGACCCGAAAGAGAAGGTACCCGTAATAGCGTATCTTTGCCTTTAATCCGACGGAGGAAATCAGATACTGCTTTTCCCGCTTTTCTGCCAGAAATTCGCGGCAAACCTCGTCGCCTCTGTCTGCCAGGTCTACAAGGGTGCCCAAAAGCCTTTTTGCGGCGGCGGCCTGAAGCGGGGGGCATCCTGCGGCCTCAAAATACCGGTACTGCTCCTCGTAAGCCTGGAGGCAGGCCTCCATATTTTTTCGGGTCTTGGTATGGGTGATGCTTTTTTCATTCTGATAATAGGCGTAGATTTCCCGGTTGCCCAAAACGGTTTTTCCGCTTTCGTAAAACAGCTTGTAGGTAACGGCCTCGTCCTCATGAAGGCGGCCGGGGGGGAAGGGATTGGCCCTGACTGCGTCCGCCGGGAAAAGCTTGGCCCAGGCGGTCACCAGGGGCATATAATACCGGCCGGAAAGCGCCTTGTAGGAGGAAATTTTATCAAAGCATGCTACATGCTCCTCCGGCTGGCTGCCAAAACTCTCGCCATCACCGGAAACCGGGCGGAAGGAACCGCAGGCGATGTCCGCGCCATAATCGCGCAGCAGACCCAGAAGATATTCCACATGATCGGGGGATACATAGTCGTCCGAGTCCACAAAGCAGACGTACTCGCCCCGGGCCAGCTTCACTCCCTGGTTCCGGGCGTCGGACAGACCGCCGTTTGCCTTGTGAAGGACCTGAATACGATGGTCCTTTTCCGCCCAGACGTCGCACATTCCGGGGCAGGCGTCCGGCGAGCCGTCGTCCACAAGGATTATCTCGATATTCTCATAGCTCTGGGCCAGAAGGCTTTCCACGCATCGGTCCAGGAAAGCCTCCACCTTGTAGACCGGAACGATAATGGAAACGAGAGGGTTTTCTGTCAAGGCTGCCGTCACTCCTTTTTGTTAATCCGGATGGCATGATACCCCATTATAGCCTGAAAATGTGTCTTTTTCAATAAAAACCCGGACGCGGCCTGCCGCATCCGGGTGAAACAATGTTTTCTTATGCCTGGCAGAGGGCTTTCGCGGTTTCGGCGGCCACGCGGGCGTTGTTGAGCACAAGCTGAATGTTGCTCTCCAGACTGCTGCCACCGGTCAGTTCCACGACTCTTGCCAGCAGGAAGGGGGTGGTCTCCTTGCCGTGGATGCCCTGCTCCCGGCTCTCTTTCAGCGCCTGCTCGATAGCGGCGTCAATAACCGCCTTGTCCATGGAATATTTCTCTGGAATTGGGTTTGTGACCAACATGCCGCCCTTGTAGGCAAGGCCCCGCTGCGCCCGGAACATGGCGGCCAGCTCCTCGGGTCCGTCCACCCGGTAGTCCACTTTGAAGCCGCTGGAGCGGGTATAGAAGGCGGGGAGCTCTTCTGTGCCGTAGCCAATGACGGGAACGCCCCGGGTCTCCAGATATTCAAGGGTCAGGCCCAGGTCCAGAATGGATTTGGCCCCGGCGCAGACCACCATGACGGGGGTCTGCGCCAGCTCCTCCAGGTCTGCGGAGATGTCCATGCTTGTCTCCGCACCTCTGTGCACGCCGCCGATGCCGCCGGTGGCAAAGACGCTGATGCCGGCCATGTGGGCGATGATCATTGTGGTGGTGACGGTGGTAGCCCCGTCTGCTCCGCGGGCCACAAGGGCAGGCAGATCCCGGCGGCTGGCCTTGGCCACAGCCCTGCCGGCCTTGCCCAGATGCTCTATTTCATCCTGGCTCAGCCCTGCCTTAAGCCTGCCGCCGATGATGGCGATGGTGGCGGGAACGGCGCCGCAGTCCCGTATGGTCTGCTCCACCAGAAGCGCGGTCTCCACATTTTGGGGATAGGGCATGCCATGGGAGATAATGGTGCTCTCCAGCGCCACGACGGGCAAGCCTGCGTCAAGGGCCATATGGACCTCGGGGGATATATCAAGATATCTGTTCATTTTAATTCTCCAATCAATTTGTTGCATGGATGATTCCTGTATATTTTATTTCATTCGCGGGAAATGTCAAGACCAAGACTGCGTTTCCAGCGGAGAATACGCAGTACCGATGCGTCAATCTGCTCGCTTGGAATGATTTTCTCCTCGACAGCGGCGAGTCCCGCGGCGGCAGCCCGTTGGGCGCTGCCTTTCTCATGGCAGCTTGCCATGAGCATCTGGGCCACTTCTGTCTCTTATACACATCTGACGCTGCCGACG
>ERZ1026966.1063-NODE-1063-length-11213-cov-3.417458_pt1 | contig 11213 bp, 10 predicted proteins | sample MGYA00519296_ERZ1026966 | MGnify/ENA primary metagenome ERZ1026966 (study PRJEB26926, sample SAMN06164478) | human gut metagenome | biome: ENVO:00009003; feature: ENVO:2100002; material: ENVO:00002003 | host: Homo sapiens | place: USA | collected 2012 ... | reverse complement strand
GATTCATGAGCGTCTCGTGGGCTCGGAGATGTGTATAAGAGACAGCTCCACAGCCATGCAGAACGGCACTGTGGACGCGGCGTTTGCCACCTCCGCACTGCCTAACAGCGCCATAACCGAGTTGGCCAACTACACCGACATAGTAGTGGTTCCCATTGACGGCGAGATCGCAGACAACCTTATCGCCCAGTACCCGTTCTATGCCAAGACTACCATCGGCACTGACGTATACGGTGTGGAGGCGGCCGAGACCGTTGCCATGATGGCAGTGCTCACTACCACTACCGACTTGGACGAGGAAGTAGTTTACAACATTACCAAGACCCTCTTCGAGAACCAGACCGACCTCATCGCCGGCAACGCCCACGGAAGAGAAGTTACCCTGGACACCGCGCTCCAGGGCGTTACCGTGGACTTCCATCCCGGAGCTGTCAAGTACTACAAGGAAAAGGGCATCATGTAACACTGCACAACGTAAGCCTAATAAGAATTAGGAGGGCGAAGGCTCTCCTAATTTGAGGTTTATGGGAGCGTTAAGATATTTAACAAATACTGACACCGGAGAGGATTTAATGGAGTTATTAAAAAAGAAAAAAGATAAGAAGCCAAAAGCGAACGGCATCGAGCTGAACGTCGATACCACAGGAATGAGTGAGGAAGAAATAGCAGCGATGGAAGCCGCTAAGGTGCTTGAACAGTACGACCGCGAATCCGCTTTCCGAAATGGGCTGCCCAAGGGAATTTCTCTTGTTATTTCCGCAATACTTATAGCCTTTGCCCTGTTCCAGATATATACGAGCATATGGACGATACCCGCTCAGGTGCTGCGCTCGGTGCATCTTGCCTTCGCGCTGACGCTGGTATTCCTTCTTTACCCCGCAGGCAAGCACATGGCAAAGAACAAGGTGCAGTGGTACGATTACGTCCTCGCGATACTTGCGGTGGCCGTGGTATTGTATATCCCTCTCAACTATGAGTATATCATTAAGAATGTGGGCAATTACTCCTCTATGGATATAGTTGTGGGGGCGGTGGGTATACTGCTGCTGATGGAGGGCTGCCGCCGGGTGGTAGGTATGCCTATATTGATAGTTGTACTGGCATTCCTTCTTTATGCCAAGTTCGGCAATCTTATACCCGGCACCTTCGGCCACAGGGGGTACAGCGTGCGCCAGATAGTGAACCATATGTACTTCACCCTCAACGGCGTATTCGGAACTCCTCTGGGCGTGTCCTCCACATATATATTCCTGTTCATACTTTTTGGCTCTTTCCTTGAGAAGACCGGCGTGGGCAGATTGTTCATAGACCTTGCAAACGCGGTGGCTGGCAAGCACATAGGCGGCCCTGCAAAGGTGGCGGTAATATCCTCCGCCCTTCAGGGCACGGTATCCGGCTCCTCGGTGGCCAATACGGTATCTACGGGCTCGTTCACTATACCGGCAATGAAAAAGCTGGGTTATAAGCCTGAATTTGCCGGGGCGGTGGAGGCGGCGGCTTCTACCGGCGGGCAGATAATGCCCCCCATAATGGGTGCTGCGGCGTTTCTGATGGCGGAAAGCACCGGCTTTACATACGCTCAGGTGGTAAAATCCGCCATAATACCGGCGGTGCTGTATTTCTCGGGTATACTCATAAGCGTGCATCACGAGGCCCGCAAAATAGGCCTTAAGGGCATGGAGGACAAAGACATACCCAAGATAGGCGTCGTTATGCGGGAACGTGGCCATCTGCTTATGCCTCTGATATTTATGATATATATGCTTTCCGCAAAGGTCACCCCCACCTATGCGGCGCTGGGTGCGATACTCGCATCTCTCATGGCATGCAGCATACAGTGGCTGTGCCTTATACCCGTTGCGATGATGGTGGCCGGCATGAACACGGGACTGCATTTTACTGTGTATTCCCTTGCTGCCATAGGCATATGGCTGGCAATATGCGTTATACGCGGCTGCCGGATACGGGAAAAGCTTACTGCCAGGGAATGGATAAACGCGGCGCTGGGGTTCGATCCTTACGATATGATAGTTGATGCCTTGAAAAACGGCTCCCGCAGCGTTTTGTCCGTAGTTGTCGCCTGTGCAATGGCGGGCATGATAGTGGGCACCGTTACCCTGACCGGTCTCGGACTCAAGCTGGCTACCGGTCTTGCACAGATAGCGGGCAATAGCATCTATCTGCTGCTGTTCTTTACCATGCTCTCATCCATAGTGCTGGGCATGGGCGTGCCTACTACGGCTAACTATCTTATAACCTCTACCATATGCGCCCCTGCTATAATAAATATGGTATGCATGATGCGGGGGGTTCCTGTGACCGAGCCCACCATGGCTATAATAATGAGCGCCCACCTGTTTGTCTTCTATTTCGGCATAGTGGCGGATATTACTCCTCCCGTGGCCCTCGCCGCAATGGCAGGTTCCGCCATTGCCAAGGGCGAACCGTTCAAGACCGGCGTGAATGCAACGAGGCTGGCCATAGGAGCGTTTATTGTCCCCTATATATTTGTTATGAACCCCGCCATGCTGATGATAGACACTACGGTATGGGCGGTAGTGCAGAATGCTGCAACGGCGCTCATAGGAATGTACGCTCTTTCCGGCGGCCTTGCGGGCTTTGTGCAGGACCACTGCAAATGGCATGAACGGATACTGCTCATCGCGGGCGGCCTGGGAATGATAATACCCGGCACTGTCTCCGACCTGCTGGGCTTTGCGATACTGGCGGCCATATTCGCCATACAGCGCAAGCGTTACAGCCTGGCTCACAAGATAACCGCGTAAGCAAAGAAAAAACAACAGGGGGCGTCACGACCGTGGCGCCCCCTCTTTTTATATCTTGTTTTTACTTTATGAAGCCAAATACGTTGAGTATTACGATTACCATGAACAGCGGGATTATAACATAGGCGCTTATCTTGTTCCAAAGGGTTATGCCGCCGTCGCGCCCGTCCTGGGTAAGCTCGGCTTCGTACTTCTTCCAGCCCCATATTTTGGAGACGAAGAGGCAGACCAGTATGCAGCCGAGAGGCATGAGCACATAGCCGCTGAAGCAGTCCAGCCAGTCATACAGCCCGTAGAATTCGGTGCTGCCGTAATAAAGCCAAGGTATCTGGAAGCCCTTCATGGGGCCGAAGCCCAGCGATACGAATATGTTGGCGATGCCGATTATGATGGCGATTATCAAGGTGGCCTTTTTGCGGCCCATCTTTAGCTTTACCTCGGCGGTGCGGATATTTGTCTCGAAGAAGCTGAACAGGGAAGAGATGACCGCGAATATCAGCGCAAGGAAGAAGCAGCTGCCTATTATGCGCCCGCCGGGCAGGTTGAGAAATATGCCGGACATAACCTCGAACACGAGGGCCGGGCCCTTCTGAACGTCTATGCCTGCGCCGAAGGCGGAGGGGATGATGACGAATCCAGCGAGAACGGCGGCAAAGGTATCGGCAAAGCTCACGAACAGAGCGTCGCTCTTCAGGTTGTTCTTTTTAGGTATATTTGCACCGAGGGTAATAAACAGGCTCCAGCCTATGCCCACCGAGAACAGCACCTGCGTTACGGCGTCTGCGAACACCTTGACGGTAAACTTGCTGAAATCGGGCAGCAGATAATACTTGAGCCCTCCCGCCGCGCCGTCTGTTATGGTGCAGGCGTACACGCCGCAGATGATGAGCATGAGTATCAGTGCAGGCATTATGAACTTGGCAAGCCTTTCAACCTTGGTGGTAATGCCGAAGAGAAGCATGGCAGATACGAATATCAGAAGTATCATTGACCAGATGATGGGCTGTACGGGATCAGAGGTGAAGCCCTTAAAGAAGGCACTGGGATCGCCGCCGAAGTTGCCCACGAATATGAACTGGCAAAGGTAGCGAAGCACCCATCCGCCTACTACTACGTAGTAGAAATTTATCATTATTGTGCAGAGGTTGCCTATCCAGCCCACAAAGCCCCACCTGGGGTTGATGCACTCGAAGGCTGTGACGGTGTCAAGGCCGCTGTGGCGGCCTATGGCCGTTTCCATCTCTACCATGGGCTTGGCCAGAGCAAGCACCACAAGAAGATACACTACAAGGAATACGCCGCCTCCTCCACGATAGGCAAGATAAGGAAACTTCCATATGTTGCCGAGACCGATGGACGCGCCGGCGGCTACCATTAGATAGCCGAAGCGGCTGCCCCACTGTTGTTTCTGTTCCATAGATTTACCCTCTTTCAAAAAATATAAGCGATAATGATTTCGCCTTCAAAGCGGCATCTTAACTGAAAATTAACACCGCCTAAAAGCATAATAAAGTTGTTGCTTAAACTATTACGCTACAGTAACCTGAAAAACAGCTGAAATTTGCAGTACGCCCATCTAAAATGAAGATGGGAAATGAAAAAAAATAAATGCGAACAGACGAATAGCGGGAAAATCATTTCTCTGTTTTATTGTATCAATTATACCGCCGTGAAGGGATTAATGCAAGGTACATAGAAAGATATGCTTAACCTACTTTCTAATGGTTAGTATGAGAAAACCGCATGGATGATATTCGGTATATGAATAATAGCTTATATCCTGGATGGCACTTTTATATAATAAACTTTTGCCTTTTGTCGAATACATTGACCGGAATATTGCAGCAAAGTACAGTAGAAGTACAACATCAAAATGAATCAGGTCTTTCATTTATACCCGCTGTCATTTCAAAATTATATAAATCATCGGGGGAAGAATAATATGTATGAGAAGAGAAGCGCGGCGAATATGCTGAGGGCGGTAGGTATGCACCCAAAATACAAAGGCTATGCCTATGTGCTGTGCATACTGGAAAAGACGGGAATGGAGCCGGAGAGACTGTACGGCTCGGCTGGGGAAATGTACCGGCTGGTGGAGGAAAAATTCGGCATAAAGCGGGCGGCAATGGAGCGCTGTATACGCTTTGCCATACAGCGCACGTGGGATACGGGCAACGACAAGCTCAAAGAGCTGTTTGGCGCGTACGATATATGCTGCATGCCCACAATAACGGAGTTCCTCGCAGTGATGACGGAGGGCCTGTGCTGCGGGCGGGGAGGACGCAGAGCTTGATAATTTGAGGCTTTGAGAGTATCATAGGTCTATGAAAGAATTGCTTAAAAAACTCAGAGGCATGGATGCCGGTATGCTCTGCATACCGGCTTTGATGCTGCTGGGCTATATATTTATACATATGCTTTTTGGCGGCACACTGCTTTCTTATAACTGCTGGGACAGCTACTCCCTTCAGGCCATGTCCTGGCTTTCCGGAAGGCTGGATATGGGGAAGAATTACGAATGGCTGGAGCTCGCGGTTTACAACGGCAAATACTACCTTTCCTTCCCGCCTCTGCCCAGCGTTGTGATGCTGCCATTCGTGCTGCTTTTCGGCGAGAGAACGCCCAGCAATCTGGTATCCGCGCTTTATGGCATATTTACCGCCATGATCGCCTGTAAGATATTAAAAAAGGCGGGCATGAAGCAGGACAGGGCTGTGTTCTTCGCCATAGCCTACGTGTGGGGAAGCAACATGCTCTGGATGAGCACCTCGGGCGGGGTATGGTTCCTTGCTCAGGGGCTGAATATGCTGCTGCTGACAGCCTGCGTTTATTTCGCGCAGCAAAAAATGCGGGTGGCGGCGTATTCCATGGCCGCCCTTGCGGTTGGGTGCAGGCCGTTTTCGGCCTGTATGTTTCTTCCCCTTATGGCGTATTTTTACATGGCGGATAAAGACATGCCGAGGGCGGACAGAATACGCGGCCAGATACGGTCTCTAATAATACCTGCGTTCATAGCCCTATGCTATATGCTCTATAATTATGTCCGCTTCGGCAATGTGCTGGAATTCGGTCATAACTATCTGCCTGAATTCACGGGGAGCGAAAAGGGACAGTTCAGCCTGAGCTATATACTTCCCAATCTTTATAATCTATTGCTTCGCCCGGTGACGCTGAAGGCCGGCCTGACGCTTGAATATCCCTTATTCGATGGGTTTATGTTCTACATTGCCAATCCGATGTTTCTCATATGGTTCGCCGGGGTGGCAAAGGACGTATGGGAGAAAAAGCTTGATGGGGTGCGGCTATGCATAGTGATCGCCGTGATCGCGGAGCTGTTGCTGCTATGCGCCCATAAGACCTTGGGCGGCTGGCAGTTCGGCGCAAGGTATACGGTAGACATGCTGCCAATGGCCCTTATGTACCTGCTGCTGAAGAAGGATGAACCGGGAGGAATCTCGGCGTTTATTATGGCTGCGGGAATGATGTTCAACCTTTACGGCGCGATGGCCATGACGATGCTGCATTGATGAGGCTTTAAGCCTGTGATATAATACAAAAAAGCAAAAGGAGAATATTATAATGGTAATAATCGAAATGGAAGGCGGAGGTAAGATAAAGCTGGAGATGGACAGGCAGGCCGCGCCCAACACAGTAAAAAACTTCGTAAGCCTTGCGGACAAGGGTTTCTATAATGGCCTGATATTCCACAGAGTCATACCCGGCTTTATGATACAGGGCGGCTGCCCCGACGGCACAGGCATGGGCGGCCCGGGCTACAGTATAAAGGGCGAGTTTGCATCTAACGGCTTCAAGAACCCCCTGAAGCACAAGAGGGGTGTCATATCCATGGCGCGCTCTATGCGGCCGGACAGCGCAGGTTCCCAGTTCTTCATAATGCACCAGGACGCGCCCCACCTTGACGGCCAGTACGCGGCCTTCGGCAGGGTGGTTGAGGGAATGGACATAGTGGACGAAATCGCCTCCGTTCCCACAGACTTTAGGGACAGGCCCAAGATAGATATGGTGATAAAATCCGTCACTTTGGCAGACGAGCCGGTGGAAGAGCCGGAAAGGATATAAGGAGATCAGCCTATGGAACCCCATGAGGAGAGGATAGCCGAGCTTCGCGGCCAGATAGACGAGATAGACCGGCAGCTCATAGAGCTTTTTGAGAGGCGCATGGACGTATCCCGCGAGATAGGCGCGGTAAAGCGCGAGCACAACCTCGGCATACGCAACGAGCGCCGGGAGCTGGAGGTCAAGGCAAACTGCCGGGCCTGCTGCAAAAACGATGCGTACCGGGATTACGCCCAGTCCATGATGAAGTGCGTCATGGGTGCGTGCCGAGGCATACAGCATGCCGACGCGCCCGATTACGACGACCCCTGGCAGTACGCATACAAGAATCTTGACGTGGCGAAGGAATTAGGACTCAAGTAATTGGGCAGACTCCTCATATGAGCAGGAGCGATAACAACAAAAACAGCATATTCGACTTTGCAAAGACGCTCCTGGGTCAAAAGCCCGGGGGCGTCTGTCGCGTCGACGAAAGATACGATGAGTATGTCATTGAGAATTCCCCTACGGAGGAACAGCTTGCGGCGCAGCGAAGGGAGGATTTTTCCGGAATGCCCGTGATAGCCGTAGCCATAGCGGGAGAGGACGGGGATAAACTGAGACGGCTCACCGAGGACTCCGTAAAGGAACAGACCTACAGCCGGTGGATAATCTCCAAAAGCCCTAAGACGGACGAGTTCGACTTTATCATGTATATGTGGCCGGGCGATATTCTCCGCCCGGACGCGCTGTATACCTTCGCAAAAAATACCGAGGGCAATGATTTGATATTTTGCGACGAGGACAGGCTGGAGGAGGGGCAAAGGTGCGATCCGTTGTTCAAGCCATGCATGGACAGGGTGACACAGTATAGCTTCGATATGCTGGGCCGCGGCGTTATGGCGAGCAGGGCACTGTTGGAAGCGTCCGGAGGAATGACGGGGGATACGGGCTGCGACAGATACGCCTATAATCTGAGGCTGGCAGACAGGTGCAGCAGCGCCTGCCATATACAGCAGGTGCTGTACACGGCGCACGACAGGAGGGATATAGGCCCTAAGGGACGGCAGGTACTGGAAAACCACCTTAAAAAAAATGACGATATCAGGGTATTTCCCGGGGAATGGAGGGGAAGCTTCAGAGTAGAGGCTATAATAAGGAGACCCAGCGCTGCAATCGTGATATACAATAAAAACTCACATATTCCCCTTATGAGGCTGCTCAACAGCATGGATGGCGCGCTCAGAGGGCAGAAGCAGGTGGAAATAATAATTGCCGATGGAGGCAGCACCGACGGACAGACGCTGAAATACTACGAAATACTCCGGCGCAACGGCGCGGCGAAGGTGTTTTGCGGCAAAGGCATGCCAATGCCGGCGCTGCTCAACGCCGCAGCAAAGGAGGCTGACCGGGAAAACTGCCTTTTCATGGACAGCAATGTAGAGACGCTGGGCATAAGCTGGCTGTACGACATGCTGTCTCAGTCAGAGCGCCGCGGCTGCGGAGGGGTAGGCCCCAAACTTATCGGCCAGGACGGAAGGCTGGTATATACCGGCATAACAATAGGCATAGGGGGCTGGCAGGGCAGCCCATACGCAGGGACGCCGGACGACCGGGAAAGCGGGCAAAAGCTTCGCTTTACAGGCACACTGCGCACCGTATCAGCCCTGTCGTGGGTGTGCATGATGACCCCGATGGACTTATTCTTTAACGCGGGCTGCTTTGACGAAAGCTTCAACGAGACGGGCTTTGATACCGAGTACTGCACGCGGCTGGACAGGAGGGGCTACAGCCTCATATACGCGCCAAACGTCGTAATGAAGTATCACGGCAGGATACAGAAAGTCGAGGATGCCGACGGGCAGGACAGGATGCGATACTACGATACAGTGAGGGATACGCTCATCAGAGGCGACCCCAGATACAATAACAATTTTGATTATGCCCTTCCATCGCCGCGCATAGCCGTAAGGCCGCGCCCTGCGGCGGAGCTGAACGAGCTTTACCGCAAATAAACAGGCCCCGAAAGGGGCCTTATCAAAGGTCGATCCGCATATCGGCACACTCGGCGTCTGTGGGGTCGTGAGTCACCATGATGAGCAGAGCGTCCTCGGTGCGGCGGCGTATTACGCCGAATACGGCGGAGCGCGTTTCGGGGTCAAGGCCTTTAAACGGCTCGTCCATTATGTATACGTCCGCTTTGGCGGCCAACGCCCGTGCGATGGATACCCTGCGCTTCATTCCGCCGGAAAGCTCCTTAGGATATTTGTCCAGCTCGGCGCCAAGGCCAAGCTCGGTAAGAAGCTTAGCCGCAATTTCCCGGGTGGAGGCTATGGCGGCGTTCTGCGCCGCGGTCTCCCAGGGCAGCAGCCTGTCCTCTTGGAATACCATGCTGATCGTTTCGCCGTTCCTTTGTATGCTGCCACGGTCGGGCTTATAAAGCCCCGCTATGAGATACAGCAGGGTAGTCTTGCCCCGGCCTGAGCGGCCGGTTATGGCGCAGAAGCCCTTTTCAGGCAGGGCGAGGGATATATCCTCCAGCACCGCATTGCCGTTAAAGCCCTTATAAACGTGATCAAGGCGTATCATATATCCTCCTCAAAAGCCTTACAAACAGCCGCTCAAGGGTGATGCTTATAAGTATTATCACGGCGGTCCATGCGAAAAGGTCTACCGTCTCAAGGTATATCTTTGCGTTATAAAGCTCTGTGCCTATGCTGAGGGAGGGGGAGGCCAGCACCTCTGCGGCTATCCCTGCCTTCCACGCGAGGCCCATGCCCGCCTTGGCCGCCGCCATGAAAAAGGGCATTATGCCGGGCAGGTATACGTGGCGAAGAGTATCCGAAAAGCTCAGCCTGAATACCCTTGCCATTTCCAGAAGCTTTACATCGGTTCCGGTTATGCCCTCGTATACGTTGGACCACACCACCGGCATGACCATCAGAAAGGACGTCACAATGGGTATGTGTTCCTTGGTGAGAAACAGGAACAGCAGCATTATAAACGAGGCCACAGGGGTGGCCCGGACTATTCTGGAAATGGGGGAAAGGAATGCGTCCATTACCTTTGACTTGGCGGTAAGTATACCAATGGCTACGCCTGTTACGAGGGCCGAAAGGTAGCCTATGAGTATGCGTATAAGAGATGCGGCGATATCCCGCCAGAAGGGCAGCGTTATTATAAGCTCCGCCATGCGCCGGGCAACCGAAAGAGGAGAGGGCAGTATTATTGCCCTCCCCAGCGTAAGATACAGTATTTGCCAGAGCGCCAGCCATGCGGCGGCTACGGCGGAGTGCTTCAGTAAGTCCTTCATGTATCTCCTTGAGGATCAGGTATTATCCGAGATAGAACATGTCGTCCCCGGGCAGCTTGCCGCCCACGGACTTGGGGTTGGCGTCGAACAGGACCTTCAGCATACCGCTCACCATGACCTGCATCTCCTCGCCGGTTATGCAGACTATGTTGCAGTTGGGTATGGCCTTTTCGGCAAGAGCCGCGCTTGCCATTATGCCGTACTTTTCTACCAGCGTGCCAGCGTCTGCGGGAGAACTGACTGCGTATTCTGCAGAGGAGGCGTATTCCTTGAGAAATGCCTTCAGCGCCTCGGGGTGCTCGTCGGCAAAGGCCTTGCGCACCACCAGACAGCCCTGAACCAGCTGAGCGTCGGATACCTTTTCCCACTCGGCGGTGAGGTCCAGCGCGATGCGGGCGCCCTCCGCCTTGCTGAGGGCTGTGGTCACAAAGGGCTCAGGCACTACTATTATATCTGCTTCGCCTGAGGCCAGTTTGGTCACAGCTTCCGCGTGCTCGGCGGCATATTCAACTTCCACAGAGCCGGCCAAGCCGTTTTTATCCAGAATATAGTTTAATATATATTCGGGGGTGCTGCCCTGTCCGGCAGCCAATATTTTCCTGCCTGCGAGATCGGCTATGGATTGTACGCTGTTACCATTTTCCACTACGTACAGCACGCCCAGTGTATTGACGGCCGCGGTGAGTATCTGACCATCAGTTTTGTTGAAGAGTACTGCGCCCAGATTCACGGGCACGGCGGCTATGTCCAGCTCGCCGGATATCAGGCCGCCTGTAACTTCATCGGGGCTGCCCGCGTAGGTTATGGAATAATTGTACTCGGTCTTGCCCTCCTCCGCAAGGGAACTGAGCTGGGCCATGCCTATGCCGGTGGGGCCCTTCATTGCGGCAACGTTTACTGTGAGCTGCTCCTTTGGGGTGCAGGCGGCGCAGAGCAGCAGCATGAGCAGGGACATCATCAGTGCGGTGAGCTTTTTCATAAGTGTTTCTCCTTTTTGATGGTTTTAAGTATGTATAAATTTGTTTTTATACTTATTTTTTTATTATGATATTTCGTCC
>ERZ1026966.1060-NODE-1060-length-11231-cov-4.966446_pt1 | contig 11231 bp, 12 predicted proteins | sample MGYA00519296_ERZ1026966 | MGnify/ENA primary metagenome ERZ1026966 (study PRJEB26926, sample SAMN06164478) | human gut metagenome | biome: ENVO:00009003; feature: ENVO:2100002; material: ENVO:00002003 | host: Homo sapiens | place: USA | collected 2012 ... | reverse complement strand
TTTTTTGACTGCGCTTTCCGCCGGGCATTTTGACGCTGTCAAAACGCCGCTTCGCTCAAACGGCTTGTTTTCAAGCCTTTTGACGGCGGCTTATCTGATTTGAGGCGGGCCTTGCCCCCCTCAAGCTCCCCCGCGGCTCCGTTGTTTTTCGCTTCGGAAAATGTTTTTTGAAAGTCTCTGCCGCCTGCCAAGTAGCCTTGGCAGGCGGCTCATTTCGCTTTTCCGCAGGAGCCCGGAACTTATTCTGCCCAGGCTGCGATATCGTCCACGTTCCAGTCGGCGGGCTGACCCACGCCGGTGGAGGCCATGGTGTAAAGGGCCTGCTCCTGAGCGTTAAGCTGACCCTTGGCCTGAAGCTTTGAAACGATGTCTTTGTTCTTGAGCTTCATTATGAGCCTGAAATGCAGGGGAAGCCTGCCCATGTTGAAAGCGCCCTGGCGGCAGAAAACAGCCGTGTCTGCCGGGACGGAGTTTATCTCCCGGCAAATCTCATCGCTGCCCGGACCCACGGGAGCCATGCCTACCTGAACCACAGCGGCAATATTAAACTTTTTGGCGGCTTTCTTGAAGCCCACGATCTTTCCGGCAAAGAGCCAGCCGATATAGATTATTTTCCCATCGGAGCGAACAGGCGCGTTCTTGAGAGAAAAGGCGGGAACATGCAGCCTTGCAGACAGAAGATTGGCATACTTCTGGCAGGAACCTGTCAGCGAGTCATAAACGATTGCTGAAATCATTTTTCTTCCTCCTGATAAAATTTGACGCGGTAGATGGAAGCATACTATTGTCAAACAACCCCGCAGTCAAGAAAAATTTCCGGCGGGGACTATGGGAAAGGGCGGCAGGACACGCTGCCGCCCACAGGCCCGGGAGGGCAGGTCAGGGAATGAAGAGAGCTATGAAGGCAACCTCGCTGAGAGTGCCAAGCAGTTCCTCAAAAAAGTCGCTCACGCTGGTAAAATGTTCTTTTCTCTTGAAGTAAAAGAACGCGCAGCCGGCCACAGCGATGATGAGCAGGAACAGAGCTGCCTTGACCAGCTTCTTCAATAACTTTGCCATAAGCATCCTCCAAATGTCATTTTTTACGAATTCGCTACGGATATCATAACTCATTTTGCTGCAATTTGCAACACAAATTAAAAAATCTGCCGGAAATCAGCCGTACATCTGCAGCAATTCTATAAGCTCGCCGGAGGGACCGGTAAAAAACCAGTTTTCCAGCCCACCGAAAAGCCGGGTGTTCACGCTTTTTTCGCTGCCCCGAAAGGTGTCCACTCCCGCGGAACGGATGGCCGCCGCGGCCTCGTCCAGATTTTTCACGAGAATGGCAAAGTGGGGAATGCTGCCCTCCGCCGGGAGGAAAGGCACGGGAGGCTCCAGAAGCTCTATTGTGACGCCGCCAAGGTCTACAAGCGCCAGTTTAAGAGGACCCTCGCTTTTCATGAGCACATCCTCCATCAGCAGCCTGCCGCCCAGTTTTTCATAAAAAGCAAGGCTCAGCCTGATGTCCGCAGTGTTCACGGCGATGTGTCCCAGCCCGGAATACAGATCCTTCATTTCAGTCATTTTTATCTCCTTCCCGCGGCCGGTGGCCGCAGACGAATTTGCTGTGCCACCATTATATCAGAGAAAGGCAGAGCTTTACAAGCGCCCGGGTCAGAGAATACTTCATATCCGCGGCAGGCCTCCTATTGCAGCTTGCCGAAGCCGGCGATAGGGATGGATTGGATTGGCAGCATGGCCCGCCAAAAATGGCGCTTTTGAGCAGCAGTTTCGACGCACCAGGAGGAATGCTGTAATTATTCTTATCGCCCCAGACTGATTCTGAATGACATGAGTGATATTAGCGTTTAAGGAGATAAGTATGAATAAAAAGAACAATATATGATTTTCGGAGAAGTCTTAATGCGGCAACAGTCGGTTTTTTAGGGATTATAATGGTGTGGTACAATTAAATAGTGAAACAAGATTTCCTGTTTATTTTACGTAAAATATACGTTTTTTGCATTTAACATTTTGCATTGCATCCCTATACTTATGCACGGAAATGATGTTGACGAGGTTGTGAAAATGGGAATCAGGCTGGAAGAAATTACGAAATCCTTCTCCTCAGTAAAGAAATTATTGAAAGGAGAAGTGAAACGATGAATAAAGAGGTATTCTCCTGGAAAGTCGGAACAATCATAATGGCGGTGCTGTGTATAGCATTGACAGCAGCTTTGGCCTTAACCTGGATGCAATGTTTTGAGCCGGAAAAAGCCGGGACTGAGGATCCAGATAAAACGACAACGACGTTTGTTTCGGGGATTATCGTGAATGATCAGGGACAGCCTGTAGTGGCTTCAGTTGAGGTTGTCGATCTTGAAAGCAAAACCAAAATCCGTCGGCAGACGGATCTTCTTGGACGCTATGAGATAGAACTTCCCCTTGGAGAATATGAGTTTACCTTTTCAAAGGGCTTTGAGTACGAACGGGAAAGCCTTTTGGTATCCCTGCAGGATCGGCTTCGTTATAGACCGAGTCCAGTCACATTGTCGCGTACAGTGAACTGGAATGATGCTGGGTGGTATTGCGGTGATTTACACCAGCATACAAGCTATAGCGATGGCTATCAGGATGTTGGAACGGTGTTTCTGTCCGATCTTGCCAACGGTCTGGATTTTGGCTTTGTCACCGATCATAATTCCGTCGATGGGCTAGCTGAATGGTCGCGTGGCGGACAATTGATGACAAGTGGCGGCTGTGAGCTTTTTACCGCCATCCCCGGCATGGAAGTAACTACAGAAATGGGACATTATAACTCTCTGGGAACGAGTGCACTGGTCGATGATAGCACAACATCTGGTAAGGATGATATTCAACGCATTGCGGATGACATTCATAGAGCGGGAGGTATCGCACAGATTAATCATCCATTTCTCACCGATGGAATGGGGTTCACCGAATGGAGCGTACTGAATTCATTTGATACATATGAGCTCTGGAATGGCAAGGGCGTCACGAACGAGGGCGCCAATCTGATGGCGAAGGAGAAATGGTTTTCACTGCTCAACGATGGGATTTATCTTCCTGCGACAGCGGGGAGTGACAATCACGATGTGACAGGCAATTATCCATGGCGAAGAGATGATGAAACCTCTGCCTCTAAACTCTGGATCGAACGGGGGTTGTATTCTGGTATGCCTAGGAACTATGTATATTGCCCGGAGGGGGCAGATGCGGATGCTGTTTTGTCTGGTATCCTGGCTGGAAACAGTTTCATCACAAACGGTCCGCTCATAGACTTTCGATTGGGAAAAGCAATCCCTGGTGAACAAATTCCCTTTGCCGAAGAACAGGAATTAATGATTCATTTGTATGACCAACGCGGGTTGGAGAGTGCTGTTCTGCTAGAAAACGGTATCCCAATACATGAATTTTCGGTTGAGAATCAAAATGAGCAGAACATTCGGCTCACCATACCAGTAAAAGATGGAAGCTGGTATGTACTTGAAGTAACGGGTTCTCAAGGGGGATATGCCATCACGAATCCCGTGTTTGTTGGTAGTTTTTCGGGGGAATAAGATTAGAACGACGGAAAAATCCATTATAAATGGTTTTTGTTTCAATTACAAAGGAGTGTCTAAGGTGAAAAAAACATTTTCTATTTTTTTGAGTATTCTTTTTACGGCATTGATGTTCGCGGCTTGTTCAAATGCTCAACCGGCTGTATTCACAAAGGAGGAAGGATCTTCTGCAAAGCTCACATTTACATTTTCGGTTGTTGACCCTAATGGGGAAAAAATTGTAGACTGTCCTATTGAGATCGTAGGTGAAGGAGCCAGCCTGATGGAAGTGATGGATTGGTATTTTGCAGAGAATTCCATCAATTTTGTTCACGACAACGGCCTCGTATCTACAATTGCAGATCTTGCTTCCGATGCAGAAAACGGCTGGTTGTTGTATATCAACGACGCCATGGCCGAAGTGGGAGCGGTCGACTGTTTTCCTGCCAGCGGAGATAAAGTAGAATGGCGCTATGTCAACTACGCTGAAGCATTTTCTTCTTAAATAAAATATACTACCATATGGTATTTGGCAGTTAGGTCCAATACCGGGAAAATAGTATTTTTACTGAAAAGTGAAACATGCCAATAGAAACACTTTCTTATCTTGGAATATTCCGAGGCTGAAATGTGATCTGTTGGCACTTTTTTATCGCCTTTTAGTACAGCTGCGTATGAATAAAAATTCATAGCGATGTACCTGGCCGGCGTTTCCGTGCGCCGGGTGGAGGACTCCGTAACGGCACTTCAGCACAGTTTATCTATCCTGAACGGTCCAATTCCTTTAAAAACGGTTCGTTGGGGATTGACGGAATGGTGTGGAAACAGTACAATTGCATCAATCGCTTAGGAATATAATGTACACTCGGCTTGCTGAGTCCCAAAGCATTGGCAAGTTCTATATTTTTGACTCCACATCCGTTTGCGGATAAGCGGTAAAGGCAAATCAGATACTTTATCTGTGATAGCGTGAATTTCATAAAGTTAGTCAATGCTAACCTCCGGTGTTAAGAAAAGGGGCATGCCCGTAAGGTACACACCCCTTAACGATTATTGATGTTTGTATTGGTTATCCGATTTCGCATGATCGCAGCCACCGCTGCATTTGCCACCACATTGTTTAGCGTAGGGACAGCCAATGCATTTCGAACCACGTTTCTTTTCCCGCCATATGTACCATACGATACCAATGACGATGGCTAATAAAACAACTGCGATTATCACATCTTCCATAGACGGTTTCCTTATTTGCTCAGTGCGTACTCTGTTTTCAGTTTCTTGTTGGTATTCATAATGAGACCGACAACAACTGCAACCATAGCAGCAACAGCGATAAGACCGCCGATAGCGGCGCCGATGTTAAGAGTACCGCCGGTAACGATAGTACCGATGGTGTAAACGAGGTAAGCTACAGTGTAACCAGTAGCGAGCTGGAGACCGATACCACCCCAAACCCACTTACCACTCTTCATTTCGGCATTCATAGCACCGATAGCAGCGAAGCAAGGAGGAGTATAGAGGTTGAACATCAAGTAAGCAAGAGCAGCAACCTTGGTGATAGCCATAATGCCTGCAACTTCCGCACCTGCGCCTTCCATAAGAGCAAGTTCTTCCGTATCAATCAGGTTCTCAAGACCTACGAAGCAAACAGCAAGAGTACCAACAACGTTCTCCTTAGCGATAAAGCCGGTAACAGCTGCTGCAGCAAGCTGCCAAGACAGAACACCAACAATCGGAACAAGAGCATATGCAAAGGGAGAAGCAATAGAAGCAAGGATGGATGCATCTGCAGTTTCAGCCACCTGGAAGCTCCAAGTGAATGTCTGCATAAGCTGTACTGCCATATTGCAGAGCAGGATAATGGTTGCTGCTTTTACAATATATGCCCAGCCACGGCTACACATGGACTTGAACGCACCCCAAAGGGACGGAGCCTTATATTCGGGTAGTTCTATGATAAAGAAGGATTTTCTTGCTTTGTAGCCGGTAATAGCATTGATCAGCAATGCACCGAGGAAGATAAGGGCAATGCCTGCAAAGTACATCAATGCGCTAACCCACCAAGCATTCTCAAAGAACGCACCTGCGAACAGTGAGATAACGGGGATCTTCGCACCGCAAGGCATAAACGGAGCAAGCATCGCTGTCGCTCTGCGTTCACGCTCGTTGCGGATAGTACGGCTTGCCATAATGCCGGGAACGGCACAGCCGATGGTGATAACAAACGGAATAACGGATTTGCCGGAAAGACCAACCTTCTTGAAAATAGGGTCAAGCACAACGGCTACACGGGACATATAGCCACAGTCCTCAAGCAGAGCAATGAGGAAGTACATCACCATAACGAGGGGAAGGAAGCCAACAACAGCAACCACACCGCCGATTACACCATCAACAAGAATAGCGGAAAGCAGAGGATTGGCGTTTTCAAGAAGTCCGCCTACCCAGCCTTGAAACATTTCAAGGAGGGTTACAAGACCGGGGATTGCAGTGCCGTTTTCAAACTCATAGCCTTCGGCAATCCATGCGCCGAGTGTGCTTTGAGAAATATAGAACACGAGGAACATAACAGCGGCAAAAATCGGAATACCGAGCCACTTGTTTGTCAGAACGCCATCGATCTTATCGCCTATATTTCTGTCCTTGGTAAGAACCTTGCGGGACTCAACATCGCTCACGATTTGGTTTACAAATTCAAAACGCTTTCGGTCGGCAGCTTCAACAACTGCTTTATTGGTGAGATCAATGTCTCCCTGTATGTAAGGTGCAGTCTGTGCCTTTCCTGCGTGAGCTACGGCGGTTTCAATCAGAGTCTTTAGTCCATCTGCGGCTGTAGAAACGGTTTTGACAACCGGACAGCCGAGCTTTGCGGAAAGTGCATCCGCATCAATCTTGTTGCCCTTTTTCTTGTTAAGGTCACTCTTATTCAGAGCAACAACAACGGGGATGCCAAGCTCTAAAAGCTGTGTAGTGAAGAAAAGGCTGCGGCTCAGATTCTCCGCATCCACAATGTTGATGATAACATCGGGATTTTCATTCTTCACGTAAGAGCTGGTGATGCTTTCCTCGCTTGTAAACGGCGACATAGAATATGCGCCGGGAAGGTCAACGGCAATCAACTGATCGCTGCCTGCATACGCTTTCTTAACAGCGTTTTCTTTTTTGTCTACGGTAACACCTGCCCAGTTGCCGACCTTTTCATTACGACCGGTCAGAGCATTGAACATTGTGGTCTTACCTGAGTTGGGGTTGCCTGTCAAAGCAATTCTCATTGGGGTGTCCTCCTATTTTAATCCTTTTGGATTTATATTACTGTTTTAGGTGGTTAGCGTTCGCTAACCGACGGATAAAAAAATAGTCAGCTTGCTAAAAGCTCATTTGGCTTACAATTTCATGGCATACAAAATTATATAATGATTGCTTCAGCAAGCTGATTATCAATGTTATATCTTCCGTCTTTGATCGCTACAACACATCCACTTTTCATTTGACGGACTACGGTAATTCTTTCACCGCTGTAACAACCAAGGGAAAAGAGGAACGCATTAAGCTCTTCGTCATCGGTTTCGATTTGGCTTATAATGTATTCCTGTCCTTCGTTTGCTTCTCGTAAATTCATCATAAGTTCCTTTCCCCGATTGAGTTTTTATGAAATCGGGATAACGGTTAGCAATCGCTAACCACATATAATTATACGGATTTTTTTGGATTTGTCAAGACGTGTTTCCAAAATTTCATATAATTCGGACGGTTGAACAAACACGGTTAGGATCCGCTAACCATCTTTCACAACATTGCATAAATAGATTAGTGTAGACTAACTTTTACTGAACATATTGTAAAAATGATGGAACTGAGTTATAATAAAAAACTATATAAGAAACGAGGTATTTCTATGGCACTGCATGAATCGGGACAAATGTATTTGGAGACCATCTACATTTTGCTCCTACAAAACGCCAAGATTCGTGCCATAGATGTCGGCACTTATCTTGGATATACAAAACCATCAGTAAGCCGTGCTGTCGGCATTTTGAAGAAAGACGAATATATTATCGTTGATTGTGATGGATATATTTCGCTTACTCCTTCAGGGAAAGAGATTGCAGAAAAACTATATGAACGCCATACCGTCCTTTCTAACATGCTAATGTCTCTTGGAATCGACGAGAAAACAGCAACAGAAGATGCTTGTCGTATCGAACACGTAATCAGCGATAAGTCGTTCAATGTGGTAAAGAAGCATTATTTCGATTTCAAGAAATAATGGTAAATGAAAACCGCTGTAATTTTCATCCACGTGCAGGATGAAAAATGCAGCGGTTTTGTATTTTCTGAGGAAAGGTGTCAAACTGCATTTTTACAGTTTGGGTACCATTTTCGAGGAAAATATACGGGTGTCCAGAGGGGCGCAGCTCCTTGGCTCTGGGTTTCCAATAGGGGCGAGAAGCATCCCTGTTGGCACACGATTTTCCTTTGGAAAGTCTAGTGTGTTATACCTTTTGCGACCGCTGACGCTGGAAAGGGGCTGTCCCACGCCGGACAGACACTTTTCGGCGGCAGCAGAACAGACGGTTTTGCGGGCTGAAAGGAACACGAACAGCCGGATTTAGCATGAGCAAAATCCGGCTGTTCGTGTGTAGTTGGCATAGGAAATCTTGCAGCGAAGCCGAAAGATTTTCTGTGCCAACGGGGCGCAAGAGGTATATAAAAACCCGCCGCAGCGATCAGCTCCTGTATCGTATTCTCTCCATTTCAATTCAAAGGGAATCGTCAATTTCTTCGGGAGCTCGCTTACGGAAAGTTTCAGAATTTGACGGATTGCGATTTTCGCAAACACGTTCGTTCTGCTCATATCGCCGTCAGCAAGTTTAACGATCTGCGCTGTTCCCGCAGAAAAATCAAAACGGATTTCTCCCCATTCATCGCCGTCGTTTGCATACCGATGTACTGCTTTGTACTCGTGCAGCGGCGGCGATTTTTTGTTTTTGTTGGTCAGCTTCAATTCCACCACACCGAGAACACCAGCATCCACCAATAGTCCAGTCAGCTTGTCCACGATCTTTTTGTAGGCTCGCTCTGCGCCGCTGGTGGTGCTGTACTCGTAAGCGGTAGCAAGCCTTTCAAAAGAATAACGCTCGTCCTACGGCATCACCCGTCCGCAGTTCATGCAGATAGCATTTCTCTTTTCAAGGAAGAACTTTTCCTTGCGGCTGAGCTTGGCAAAGGCTGCTTGCACTTCTTTTGCACGGATACCGTTCCAGAGAATGTCCGCATAATTCCAGCTATCGTCACGGGTAACATCCTCGCCTGTTTCCTCGCTGTCCTCGTCCTTCATGGTCGCATAGAACGGAACACGGTTGCGGTTGTGCCTTGAAATCAATTAGGAATTGTTGTTTGTGAAAACGAAATTTACAGAACCATAACTAAAGTTCCGACACCAATTAGGATGCAACCTATCAGTGATTTGGCCGTAAATTCCTCGTGTAAAAAAATAAATGCTAACACCAATGTAATAACAACGCTTAGTTTGTCAATAGGGACAACTTTAGATGCTTCTCCAATTTGCAAAGCTCTGTAATAACACAGCCACGAAGCACCCGTGGCAAGCCCGGATAATATGAGGAAAACCCAACTCTTTCTACTGATTTCAACAAGTCCACTTTAAGCATTTGTCAGGATAACCATTCCCCATGCCATAACAACTACAACTACTGTTCTGATAGCTGTTGCGAGATTTGAGTTGACTCCATCTATGCCGACCTTTGCCAGTATAGAGGTGAGTGCTGCAAATATCGCAGATAGTAATGCGAATACAAACCACATACAATATTCCCTCCTTCAATTCTTTGCTTTAGCTTCATTTAGCAAAGCATCCTGCGACATCTCCGTATTGGTTGCGCCAAGTTTCTCGCCCAGCTGCTCTTGGGTAAATCCGGCTTGTTTGCGGAGCGAAGCAATGAATTTTCCAATATTGATAACCTCCGGGAATGTTGTATATCAATCACGGCGAGAATTCTTCCCCGCAGACAGCGATTCGTCATAAAGGCTTGCGTTGGGTGTCATGTTTTTTCATAAGGCTTGAAATTGACGTTATCGAGGAATGGGTGGAACAACGGGCAGAAATGGATGAGGGCTTGAATGCCTTTATCGCTCTGACACAGTAATATGTGGATGTGGAGGAGCTGACGCAGACTATCGTGAACGAGTATATCAAGAAGATTGTTGTCTTCGCCCCGGACAAGTCCAGCGGCAAGCGACAGCAGAAAGTGAAGATTTATTTCAACTTCGTGGACAATGTGGAAATTCCCGTTATTGCCGAAACAATTACTACAGAAACAACCTATGGACGCAGAAAAACGACGTGACCTTCGGGTCACACCGTTCTCTGCGGCAAATAGATACTTGTCACTATTAAGCCTTGAGGACACTGCATTTTTTGCAGTGTCCTCAAAATGGCTTACATTTTTGGAGGCGCCACCCAGACTTGAACTGGGGAATCGCGGATTTGCAGTCCGCTGCCTTACCACTTGGCTATGGCGCCTTATACAAGATTCGCGGGCAAAATGAAAAGCCCGCAAATCTCCTTTAAAATGGAGCGGGCGACGAGGCTCGAACTCGCTACCTCCACCTTGGCAAGGTGGCGCTCTACCGGATGAGCTACGCCCGCAAATACCCCTTTGAAAAGGGGTGGTGCCTCCGGTCGGAGTTGAACCAACGACACGCGGATTTTCAGTCCGCTGCTCTACCTACTGAGCTACAGAGGCGTATTGAAATAAGGAATGGTGGGAACAACTGGACTCGAACCAGTGACCCCCTGCTTGTAAGGCAGGTGCTCTAACCAGCTGAGCTATGCTCCCGCGCGACAGCTCCGTTATAATACTAGAAAAAGCGGAGATTGTCAATATCTTATTTCAATTTTTTTCTATTTCCTTTTTATTTTTTCAGGAAGCTCCGTAAATCCGCCGGGCTGAAGTCATATACGGCGTCACAGAACTGGCAGTGCACGGAAACGGGGTTCCCCTCCTCGATCATTTCCCGCAGCTCGCTCTCATCCACGCAGGCTATGGCGCCCTCAACCCGCTCCCTGGTGCAGGGACAGCGGTATCCGATTTCACACTGCTCCACGATGTGGTGTTCCAGTCCCTTGAGAACCTGATCAAAAATGACAGCAGGGCCATCCTCGGAGAGAATAGTGGTAAGCTGATCCATCATGAAGATATTATCCTCAAGCATGCCGATGAGCTCCTCAGGCGCGCCGGGCATGAGCTGCACGATGAAGCCGCCTGCCGCCTTTATGGAGCAGTCCATGTCCACAAGCACGCCCAGGCCGCAGGCAGAGGGCACCTGCTCGCTTTCCAGCAGATATGAGGTTACATCCTCGGCAATTTCGCCGCTTACAAGCTCCGTGGAGCCGATATAGGGTTCTTTAAGGCCGATATCCCGGCTGACAGTCAGCATCCCGTCCCGGCCCACGGCGCCGCCCACATCCAGCTTTCCGTCCGGCCGCAGAGGCAGGTCGATATGAGGGGCGCCAACACAGCCCCTTACAAAGCCCCGGGAGTCGGATACGGCGATAACGCTGCCAATGGGGCCGCCGCCGTTTACGCGTATGGTAAGGCTGGCGTTCTCTTCTTTCATCATCTCACCCATGAGGGAGGCGGCGCAGAGGGTCCGGCCCAGGGC
>ERZ1026966.1046-NODE-1046-length-11338-cov-6.294957_pt1 | contig 11338 bp, 10 predicted proteins | sample MGYA00519296_ERZ1026966 | MGnify/ENA primary metagenome ERZ1026966 (study PRJEB26926, sample SAMN06164478) | human gut metagenome | biome: ENVO:00009003; feature: ENVO:2100002; material: ENVO:00002003 | host: Homo sapiens | place: USA | collected 2012 ... | reverse complement strand
GGCTCCGTTAGTCCGGACAGGTGGCTCTCGCCACACCGGACTGGCGGCTCTGCCGTACCGTAATATTCACAAAAATGAGCTGCGAAGCAACGGAAAGCAGCAAAGATGCGCTTTTGCGAATGGCGCGAGTGAACTGCAATATTTTATCAGTTATAACTGACAGATTTGCAATCACGGCATCCGCGATAACTTTCCGAAGTACGTTGTTTCCCTCGATGAGTTCGATATGAGCCGAAACGGGATCAAGCACCGAAATATCCGCGACTTCCTCTTGGCTGAGGAATGGAACTGAATACGAAATCCCGGCATCGCGCCAAATGGCACGATGCCGGGAGTCTTTAGATGTAAGTACACCTGCGTTTACTTTACAATGATTGTATTTTAATTATTACTGTCAGACAATATCAAAGCTGCTAACTCATCCATTAATTTGTCGCTCTGATTAATTTCTTCTTGAATTTCGCCCATTTTTCTTTTTGCATCAGGTCCACCATAACCCTTAGAATATAAATCAACAAGTTGCCTTCTTGCCTCAGATAAATGCAAACATTTTCCTTCTACCGCTCTTTCCAAATATGATACGCCTCTTTCTAAATTTTTTGATGTTCCAATGCCTTTTATATAGCACTGTGCCAAATTATAATAACCATAACAGGTATCATTTGACTTAGAAAACCATGCAAATGCTTGCGAATCACTTTGATTGACACCCTCGCCATTTAGATAGCACATTCCTACCTCTGCCATTGCTTCATCATTTCCAAGCTCAGCGGCTTTCATGTAATACTTGAAAGCCATTTCTTTATCTTTCTCAACACCATCCCCTGAATAATACTGCGATGCAAGTTTTAATATGGCCTCAGGGTTATTCATTTCAAGAGCCTCTCTGCGAACTTGTTCCGCTTTCTCAGGATCTGCTTCGACTCCAACGTACCTTCCCTCATAAAAATATGTAAGTTCATGAAGCGCCTGTGAACTTCCTGCCTGTGCAGCCTTTTCATACCACGGAAGCGCATATGGTTGTTCGGCTACATCCATAAAGCATTTAGCTATCGTTAGTTGAGCGTTAACATCACCGGCTTCCGCCTTCTGAAAAAGAGAGCGAGCTTGTCCCTCCCCATATTCGTATTTAACTATGTAGAACCCTTCTGGCTGACTTCTAACCTGTTCTACTGCATTTGATTGATTTCCCCCAAATAATCTACTTAAGAATCCCATGTTTTTCTCCCATAATAATAATCTTTGTTTTTCTCTTGTTAACTTTCTTTTTCTTACGTTTTCATTTTTCATTCATAGAGATATTTTCTTAGTCTATGTCATTCCCCTTGGTCATAAATCATGGATATACGGATGTTTAGAGTATACAAAACAAGACGTCGTCTTATTCTGCTATGATCGGCCTTTCTTTCCCCTACTCCTTACGGTAACCCAACCTTCCATGTCATACGAGATCTCCTATACTACAGAGTCCTCCCTTTATTATTTTGAGTAAACATAGTGTATCCCTTAAAATACTATGAAAACAATTTTTTTACCCATTCCCCTCTGCGATTTTGCTTATAGTACTTAGTTAAATACTCCATGGCTCCATCTTCTCCATTTTCAATAGCTGATAAAAGCCAAAACAGACCATCATCAAGATTCTTTCTTATCCCATCTCCCGAGGCACACATATATCCATAATTCATCATAGCCGGTGCATACCCCAAATTCGCTGATTCCAAGAAATAATGCGCTGCTTTTATTTTATCTTTCTGTACTTCTTGTCCATTATAGTAAATATAACCCAAACTAAATAATGAATTCGGAACCTTTTCTTGTGCGGCTTCTTCAAACAATTTTAGGGCTAAAGCAATATCTTTCTTGCACTCTTCTCCTTGAAATAATGCAACAGCCAAATCATTCTTTGCCATAGGATGACCATTGTCTGCGGCTCTCTGTAGCCACTCTATCGCTTTTTCACCGTTTTGTTCAAATCCTAAAACTCCATGCAAATAATAATTTCCTACAACATATTGTGCATATTCATATCCCTTCTCAGCAGAAATAAGATAATACTCTTTTGCAAGCTTCACATTCCGCCCGCCACCGCCAATGTCGTTTTCATAATAATAAGCCAAATTAAAATAAGCCTTATAATACTCTTGTTCTATTGCTTTTAAATACCAACTTCGTGCCATTCTAAAGTTCTGTGCTGTGCCTTCTCCCATCTCATAACATAAGCCAGCATTGAACTGAGCAGGTCCTAATCCTTGATTTCCTGCTTGTTCAAACCAGTACAATGCGGTTTTTAAATCAATCTCAACTCCTGTACCGTTTTTATAGCACATTCCTAATGCGTTCTGAGCCACGGGAAATCCGCTGTTAGCTCCTTTCAGATAAATTGAAACCGCCTTACTCTCATCCTTAAGAACGCCTATTCCCATTTGATAATGTGCCGCTAAATTAACATAGGCAATTTCTACGCCAGATTCTGCGGCTTTTTCATACCACTTTATTGCCTCCCTGTCATCCTTAGGAACTCCCTTTCCCATCTCAAATACAATACCCAAATTATTGCAGGCCTCTCCATTGCCAGACTCTGCAGCTTCTTTAAGATATTCTATGGCTCTTTTTATGTCATCTTCATTATTACATTTCTCCAGGTAAATAGAACTTAAACATAATTTTGCATCCTCATTCCCTAAGTCAGCCGCCCTCTCATATAAGTCTATAGCCTTATTTTCATCTCTTCCAACATTTTCTCCCTCAAAATATTCGCCTGCCAATGCGCACAGAGCCTCAGGCAAGTCCTGTTCCGCAGCCTGTTCATACCACCATATAGCCATATCTTTATCTGGCTCACACCCATATCCAACATCAAAATACGTACCTAACACAAACTGCGATAAAGCAAATCCTTTTACAGCAGAAGACTCAAAATATGTAAAAGCTTTCGCCGCATTTTCCTTACATCCAATTCCCGATTTGTATCTCCCACCAAGTTCATATTCAATATAAGCATTCTCTTGCTTATCTAGCATAGATTCCAGTTCTGATGTGGAGTACTTTTCAAATTCTGAATACTCTTCTTTTTTATAATCCCATTGTAACGATTTTGATCCCTCATCTTGGATAGAAAAAGGATCTAAAGTCGAGTCATATTCCTCCGGAATAAATATCCCCATCGCCTTGGAAAGCTTAATAATTGCATATCTAGCCCAAGCAGGCTCTGTAAATGTAAGTTCACACACCTCACCCAAAGTATTTGAAATGATTTCATCAACACTGGCATTGTTATGATTAAAAATATAAATAGAAACATTTGCCTTAAGTGCATTTGAAAGAGCGTTTCTTTCCTTTTCATTCTTAGGCAATAAATCGGCAATTAGTGCATTAAACTTATTCGAATTATTATAAATATCTTTTCCAGAAATAGAAATACACTGCATAAGGGCAACATCCACATCATCCCGTACATTATATCCGCAGTTGCCACAAATACATTCTGAATCGCCAATAGAATTATTGCATTTAGGACATATCATATAAATCACCCGAAATTATCAAAATAAAATTTAAACGGTTTTTCAAAAGGAAGCCCGACAACAGCTTCTCCAACTTTTAACGAATTAAGATCCCAATCCTCGACGGTATTTCCTTCACGCTTATCCTCAATCAACGTTTTATTCATTCCCTGATATTGTTCTAAAATAATGTTACTCCCATATAAAGACCTTATATAATCTCTAGTTGACACATCATTTGCCTTAAAAGCAAAAATCGAAGAAAATCCAGCAACCAGATTTCTACCCTTTATTTCCCCATAAGTTTCAAATAACTGTTCAATGCTTTGTAAACCAGCAAAAACCTTCAAGCCCAAACTTCTTCCAAAATTTACTCCATCATCTATATGTTGCAAGTTTGGCAAAAGCTTGAATTCATCACAAAACAAATAAACATTTCCTTGACTAGATGTTCTCCCTAAAGCCTCCTTGATTGCTAAATCGAAAAAGAGCCTGTATATTGGTGTTAACACACTTCCAATTGCCAGATCATATTCGATAAATAGAACCTTGCCTCCTTTTGCTCTAACAAAATTCCTAATAGAGAATCCTCCGCGTTCCGCAAATACCCCTATCAAAATATCTCTTATGACTGAATACATTTCTGACAACACACCTTGAGACTGTTCGCCATCTCCCTCTATGTAGCTAAGAACAGATCTTAATTCGTCAAATCGCTCCAACGCAGCTATGAAATCATCAACAGATGATGAATCCAAGGAACTCTTTAATGAATCATTGTAGAAATTATCATTTCGATACTCTTTATCATTCTCACCAGTCTTTATTATCGAAATAATAAGGGCGGCAAGCAAATCTCGCGCAGCATTGGGAAAAAAAGGATTGCTACTATTACCCTTTGTACGCTCTTCAAACAATTCCTTGCATATTTCTTGCGTATTTATAGTATAATCTTTTTCATCCCATCCATCTGCCAAAATTTCTCTAAATATATTCCAACATTTCGATTCATCTCTATATTGCTTAGAATTTCCTATAACATAATCCTCAGGTTTACGAAACCTCTTATAAAAGTCTCCCTTTGTATCGAATACAATAAGCACGTCCTCAGAGGAAAGGTTTTGTCTAATCTGCTTAAACAAATGATAAAACAACGTAGATTTACCACACCCTGTACCCCCCACTAACATCATATGCTTACTTAAGATATCCTCATCCAAAGTAAATGATGATTTTTGCCCTTTATATTTGCCCTTCAAAACAACCTTATGGTGTCCGGTTCCAGATACGGGCTGATTCTTCTCTATACAATTCCCATACAATATGGTAGATGAAACACCCATAATAAAGTCCTCTCCATCTTATCTACTCATACCCTTGCTTTTTGTTTGGCTTTGAGATCTTGTCCTTTCTCGTTGTCCTTTTGAGGGTGAATTATTGAACGCATTTTTCTTACCTGAAGATTTTGCTTGTCCCTGTGGAACGTTCACTTTTAGTGACTGCTTAAACGCATTACCCCTGTCTTTTTCTGAACTAGCCATTTTTTTACCTCCATTTTTGTTGATATTCTTCACGGCACCTGTTGAAAAACCACCTGCCGTAACCACTTGTTTCCCTCCGCCTCTTCTTTCGCCATGAGCAGGATCCTGTTCCTTAAAAGAAGGCTGCTGAGCTATTTTCCCGCTAATAACATTTTGATCCTTACCTAATGCAACCCTTTTTTCCTGATTTGCTTTATTTGACGGAGGCAATGCCCCCTTATCTATACGCTCCTGCGGACTATTTCCAAGAGATTTTTTTGATACAAATACTCCGCTGGCAGATTCTCCTTTTGTTTGAGTGATTACATATTTTTCGTTTGCTTTTGCATGTCTTGCCGTAACATTACCGCCCTTGTGATTATTCTGACCATCCCATTTTGCAAACGACTTTTTCAACTGCGTGGTATCAAACTGGCTCAATCCGCGTTTTTTCATCAGCTTTTGAAGATTTTTAGAATTTATTTTCACCTGTCTCCATGTTAAGCCCTGTCCCTCATTGTTTTTATCAATAGCTCTCCTGTTATCTGCAAGAGAATCATTCCCAACAGATTTATAGTATGCAATTTTTTGACGATTACTCAGCTTCTTAAACTCATTTTTCATTATTTTACCGCGTAATGCCATTTTGATTACTCTTCTCATTATTTTTAATCAGTTTTCTCATCAACATTATCAATATGAGTACTGATTGAGGAAGAATCAACGTGGATTTACGATTTGGGACATTATTAGTCTGGTCTTCAAGATCATCTTCCCAGTCTTCAATCCCCTTCTCCACTTCATGAGAATCATTTTCTATTTTTGACTCCGATTTATTAACTTGATTAGTCCTTCTCAAGTACTGAAATAATTCCTTTTGCTCATCTTTTGACAGATACCCAGTCGTCAAATACTTATCTATTAAAACTGATATTGCTTGATATGTATCCTCATCGTACATATCACGCACATCCTCAAATAGTACTTTTACCTGATTAACATCATGATACATTCAAATCAATGTCTCCCTTTATTTCCGAAATCCTGACTTTTATGGGATTAAACACCCCCTTCATCCCATCAATATCAAGAATCAATGCAATCGACATATCATCCTTGCTTCCCTTCTCACTTAACATAGGAAGATATTCTCCTAACTGATTTGAAGCATCTACCACCTCATGCGTGCAATACATTTCAGTTATTTTCCTATAAAAGTTAAACAATTGCGCATTATCATCGGTATTTGAAAAACAGTCATCGATACCATCACTAGCTACAAATAATGCTCCCGGCACACTTTCGGAATATATATGACGAAAATTATCTATAGCGTTAGAATCGCTAATCGAAGTAGTCACATTCAGAAAGCATTTTTCATCCCATGGAATAGGCTCCGCAAAATTCCCGCTATAATCACACGTTATACATTTACCATCACCTATATGTATGCCAAACCAAAACGCATCCGTACATGCAACAGCAATTAATGTTGATCCATAAGCAGCCTCTATACGTTCACCTTTTAAGTATTTTTCTTTGTGCTTTTCATCTACCTTTAATATTTCGGAATCCAGAAAAGGATTTTTACTATAATCATCTTCAACTCGCTCGTGCCATCTAGCAATGACACTTCTTTCAAGTTGAATAAGGTGTTTATCTATAGATGCGCAAAAATCATCCATGTTGCTTTTGTCAGACAAAATGGTTTCCAACAACTCTTCGATTGCTGTTATCGCGGCTTCCGTCGCAAATAATGAACCTCGACTACTCCGGAAATAACTTGCGCTTCCATGCCCATCAGCGACAACAGCTATTGCATATTTCTCTGTTTTCTTTACCAAGGTACTATCCTGGCATTCTAAATCGGATTTTATATGGGAATACCCTTGGCACTTAGATTGAAATACAATATGATTCATACACATACTCCATTGAAGGCTTAATCCCATTCATCATCATCACTGTCATTACTTACTATTGCAGGAGCCATTGCTGCCAATGCATCGTTAAAATCATCCTGTTTAGTCTGAATAGCATCAGTGCTAGAATTTCCGACACCCAAACCAACGCTACTACTCTTACTCCCTATCTCAGATGCTGTCACGGTAATAAACGTAATCATCTTCGCCAAAGCTGCAGGAGTATGTACAGTAAGCACAGACTCTATGTTTCCTGTGAAAGCTTCCAAAACGTTTATATCTGCATCATTTCCAATTGCAACAGCCGCCTTTATTGCTTTTTGATACCATTTATTCTCTTTTAACTTTGCCAATCCTCTTTCCCAATTATCGGTTGGTTCTCCATCGCTCAGCAAAAACAGAGCCGGAGCAAACGACCCAACTGCTTCAGCCATAAACTGCTTTCGTGAAAGCTTCTCATTCAGCTTTATGCATGCATCTCCCAAAGCAGTCAATCCACCTGCCTCAAGATAATTAAATGCGTAATTGGAGGCATCAATAGGTTTAGGGGTTAACCACTTCGCATCCGTTGAAAAATCAAGCACAGCAATCTTTATCTCAGCATCAGCATTTTCATCCGAAATCTTTGCTATCTCCGGCAAAACTTCTTCTATGGCACTATTCACTGCACCAATTTTAGCTCCCTGCATACTCCCTGACGTATCCACAATGAAAAACACAACCATTGTCCTTCTCGGTACTTCGATCTGTTCGTCCAAAAAATTAGCCATTTTAATATCCTCCATGTTATTTCTACTGTTATTGAACAACTGTTTTGGTTGAACCCATCATTATCTCCATACCTTTCTGAACAGTAAGCATATCCCCATTTTTAACATTGAGAATGGTTCCATCAGCATTATTTACAATCCAGTTTAATCCGGAAACATTCTTCAGACCAATAACAGAAGGATCTGTCTTCTTAGTCTTGATTTCAACCGTGATTGTCTTAAAATCTTCACTCGAAGCATCTGTGTGACATTTATACAAATACTTACCTTTCAGCAACGGTACATTATAGCGTGATGTCTTTAATGAATAAGACACTTTTACAGGCTTGCCGCAGTTAATACATATCATTTCTCGATCATAATGAACAAACGTTTCGTTACCACAATGCTCACAAATTGCCAAGTCATCTCTCATTCTAGTAAGAAGTTCCTGCCATTCTTTTTCAATAATTCTAGGAGTAGTCCCATTCATAGAGTTTTTTGAAAATGCTTTTACGAACGCTTCCCGTATATATTCAGGATATATTGGCCACCTACGTATTGCATTTGTATGTACCCCCTTTACAGGACGATTTGAATCATCTGTAGGATCATACATAAAAACTGGCTCTGAACCATAAAACTTATGTTCCAGTTCTTCAGTCATACATGGAACCATAGTTCTTTTTCCTTCAAGCGGTCTGTTCATAAAGAGCAAAAGATACAACATAACAGCCAGAGAAAATTTATCAGTATTTACATCCGGATTCTTTTTCTTTAAAACAATTTCTGGAGCCATAAAACCGCTTTTACCAGCTATTCCTAAATTTTCTCCATAAGGAGCAACGTTGTCATTATCACATATCAGAACATCACCGCTTTGTGGATTGATAAAAAAGTTACCATCATTAAGATCCTGGTAACTATACCCCCTGTTATGAAGAGCCCTAAAGCCCTCCACCATATTAAGTCCAGCATTGATAAGAGCGGCAACGCTTGAAAAACGAACCCTTGCAAGCAGAAACCTTGAAAAATCCTCATATTGCTGTGGACGCAATTCCATAAGATATCCAAAAGATTCCCCTTGACTATATTCGCTCAGTTCTTGTGGCCAAAGAAAAGAATCTGTTGGAGCTCCTTGTTCAATATTTCTTTGCAAATTGCTGTAGAATTGCTTTGGATTTTTCATTTTCTCAATAAAGTACCATTTTAAAGCCATTTCCTTTCCTTCATAAGAAACCTTGTAAACTATGCCTTGCCCACCTTCCCCTAACTTGGCAAGAACCTTACATTCACCTCCATTTAGTATTCTTACACGATCACCCATTTTCAATTCGCTCATTTTTGTTCTCCTTATCTGAAAGTAACATGTGCCAGTTCATTTATATCGCCACTATAAACAAATGCCTCTCCATATCCTAAATTCATTATTTTTTCTGGCTTTACTATATATTCCCTTTTCCAATTATAGTTAACCTGTTTATTATAGTTAGGTGAAGCCATAAACGGTATTGGAGAGTTATAGGATCCTCCTTTTGAAACCGAGTAAGATTGTTCTTGTTTGTCATGTTCACCAAATACCTGTGACCATTTCACTGCCGATGTACCAGCGTTATGCGATAAAACCACAATCTTTTTTGCTCTACCGACCAGTGTTGTAAATAGCTGTTCATCACTTCCCGAAAGAGCTACCACATCATCTCCGATAACTGTAAATCTGACCTGTCCAGATAAGCCCATAATTAGTTCTTTTAATTTATCATTTCCTACAATTGATATGGAATCCAATACCACGGCGGCACTACTCCCATATGCTATAGCTCTTTTCAATTCTTCAATTAGTACATTGACATACAATTCATTAGCAATATTTCCTATGTTTATTACCAGCAATTCTTTGTTGCTTATATTCTTTCTCACATTAACAGGCTTTTCCCTTGATTTTGTCCGATACAAGAAAGGTTGTATCTGAGTCTGTAACGTATAAAAATAACTTTCGATTTTTACACTCTCAGATTGACCGATCATTAGTTTGGATTTTATTTCTTGTCCATCTGAATCGCTTATCTGATTTTTCCCAACAAGATCATTAATCTTATCAAACAACGTTGTATGTGGACATGTTGCTAAGAGATTAAAATATGGTTTCTTTTTACTCTTCTTCAACAGTTCAACAACGCCTTCAATGTAATACTTGGCATTATGCTTAATATCAAAGCTCTTGGGTGCAGCCCCCATCACCAATTCACTAATAGCGCCACCGTCAAGATCGTAAAACGGATCATAACAAGCACTGCCAATATCCACTATATTTGTCTCTACTACCCCTCCAAATTCATTTCTTAGGCGACTGCCAATATATGGATTTCCTTGATGAAGTACAATCACCGGAAATCCATCATTTATGGCAATGGCAATATGAGCTCTTAAGACCTTAAACCGAATGTCATCCGACCCACCAGATACTATCGTATTAATCGTTCCATATTGGCTTTCAAAAAAATTTTCAACAGAACACGACTTATAATTAACAACCCCATCTATACCTTGATTCATCCTGTCCAATGTAGAACCTATTGAAAAAACTTCTTTAACACCATTCAAAAATCCCATTATTTGATAGTATCCCTCCAATCTTTCTAATTCAGAAAACACTATCCCACAGTAACATAATAGGTTAGTTGACTTTTATTTGCAGAAAGATAATACTGTTTCCCATTAGTCCCATTATATTTAACTGATTCGTTAAACGTCTCTACAACAATATCATCTATGTTATCTGGAGTATTTATGGTCCTCTTAATTCTGAAAGAGAAATCCTTTCCTAGTGCTAATCCATCCGAAAGCAATTGTATCAACTGTTTCTTTCCAGAAATAAACCGCCCCATGATAGCATGATAATTATAAAGCATACTTGTACACTCAAAACTCATATTAAAGTCAAAATGATCACGACTTATATTTGCATCATCCAGATTAAAATAATCATATGGCACTATTCTTTTATTCTGCGCATCATCTCTTCTTATGTCCCATGTTACATCAATGTGATAATAATCCTCTTCTATTTTTATAACATTCCATGCATGATCCTCTATTTTTTCATTTTCAAGAATGCATTTTCCTCCACATATGAAGCATTCAATTCCAAGCTTATTTAGTGTCAATTTTACAAATTTTGCTATCCCTTCACATACTGCTAACCGGTTATTAATAACGCCATATATGTTAAAGGAACACCTATTCATACTCTTGTTTCTGAGTGCTTCATAATCATATGATATTGAATTAACCATATAATCATGGATTGATTTCTCAATCTGGATGATCCCTTTTCCACTATTAGAACTCATCACAGAAACAATCCGTTCAATTTCTTGATTTGTTTTATTCTCTATTGTGGCAAGAATACCTCTGCTAAAAAGATACTCAAAAATAAGTCTGATCCTACAACTGTCTATTTCATAGTTTACTGTTGAAAAATCTATATAATAAATCTCCGGATGATCATAGGAAATCCCAATATAAATCTTTTCAAGGTTCTCTTTTTTTATATGTGCAATATAAACATAAGATTCTTTATTTACAATACTGACATACTGTCTCTTATACACATCTGACGCTGCCGACGAATAGAGAGG
>ERZ1026966.1045-NODE-1045-length-11349-cov-5.127059_pt1 | contig 11349 bp, 14 predicted proteins | sample MGYA00519296_ERZ1026966 | MGnify/ENA primary metagenome ERZ1026966 (study PRJEB26926, sample SAMN06164478) | human gut metagenome | biome: ENVO:00009003; feature: ENVO:2100002; material: ENVO:00002003 | host: Homo sapiens | place: USA | collected 2012 ... | reverse complement strand
GCTTGAATGCCGCTTCTCCGTCACCGTTGAGGAAACGGAAGCGGAGGCCAGCCCCCAGGCCAGCGCGGAACCCCTGCCAGACCTGTCCCCCGCTCCGGAGGAAGAGAGCAGCCCCGCCCATAAAAGCAGCGACGGCAAGGTACTGGTTATAATAATCATTATCGCCGCCGTTCTGGCTCTTTTAGGGCTTGGCGCATATGTATACATCATGAACCGGGAGGGCGCCGACAAGCTTGCCGACAAGTTGGAAGAGCTTATCAGCCGCTTCCGCAGGCATTGATTCCTTAAAGATTGCCCCGGCGGCAGGAAAGCGGCAGTTTTTCGTCCGCCGGGGCTTTTTCCCGCGACTTTTTCTATAAAACATGTTGACATGGGGCATATAAATATGGTATTATCTCATGGCTGAATAAGGGAACGGCCATGCGGGTGTAGTTCAATGGTAGAACACCAGCCTTCCAAGCTGGATACGTGGGTTCGATTCCCATCACCCGCTCCACCCCTGTTGGGTGCGGGCCATATATGCGCCAATAGCTCAGCAGGATAGAGCAACTGCCTTCTAAGCAGTAGGTCGGGGGTTCGAATCCCTCTTGGCGTGCCAAAAGAATATTATGGTGGGATTAGCTCAGTTGGCAGAGCACCGGATTGTGGTTCCGGGTGTCGTGGGTTCGAGCCCCATATCCCACCCCATATAAGAAGCTTGAGGCCGGCAGAGCCGGCCTCTTTCTTCCGATTACCGAGCCACCGCAATATTGGGATGTAGTGTAATGGTAACACACCGGACTTTGACTCCGATATAGTGGGTTCGAGTCCCGCCATCCCAGCCACACTGATATTCTTCTTCCGGTCCGCGCTCCAAAGGGGTGCCCGGCTTCAGGAAGAAGCTCCCATATGCCCCAGTAGCTCAGTAGGCAGAGCACCTGCCTTTTAAGCAGGGTGTCCGGGGTTCGAATCCCCGCTGGAGCACCAGCAAAAAAGCCTTGAAACGCCTATGTTTCAAGGCTTTTACTTTTTTCATGCGCTATCAAAAGCACACTTCGCGTGTCATGTTTTGAGGTGAAAATCGGGGTGATTTTCCGCCTCAGAGGTGAAAATCAGGTGATGAATCAACGGCGGGCAGGGAGCGAATTGCTCCCTGCCCGCGTCTGTTAAATACCTTTGATTTTCTGAATCCATGCCTCGCCAGCTCCGGTGATCAGTGCGCTGATATCTACGCCAACGCCATTGAGCAGCTCCGTGGTAGGCGCGTCCAATTTATCAAGCGTTTTTGCAATCAGCGCCTCACCCAGCTTGGCAATTTCGTCTTTGGTCAGCTTATTGTCCGCATTTGCGTGCTTTAGCCCGTCAACCACCGTCTGCTGCAGTTCCTGGGCTGTAAGCTGCGCCATATTAATTGTGCTCTTGACGGCGGCCTGCACATTGCCCAGCTTGGTGGTCTTCTCCATCTGAATGGTGAGCCAGGTGCCCAGCACTCCTATAAGAGTCATCAGAAGGGCAAAGGCGATTTTTACCAGATTCTCAATAATAATGTTTGTCATGGGTTTCTCCTTTCATTCATGTGCTTTTTGGTTTATGTACTTGTCCAGTTTTTCTTTTGCCGTTGTAACCGTGTGATTGCAGCCAAGCTGCTGTAATCCGTCGAGACAGGCTGAGAGAGCGAACACAACCATAGTATTTTCTTCTTTCATCCTGGCGATTGCCATCTCTTGTCTCTCCTGCTTTTGATACCACTTAAAAGCCTTATTGTAATAGCCCACTAGGGCAATAATGGCTGCCGCCACTGCAGCCGCGGTTATAACTGTCTGCCATGTAAATGTAATCATCCGGTCTCACCCTTTCGCAAGCTCACTCCAGGTGTCGCCGCCGATTTCTCCATCGGCCAGCAGCCCCCGTGCCCGCTGGAAGTCCTGCGCGGCTTTGAAGGTTTTCGGTCCGAACTCGCCGTCATCTTCTCCGGCAGGCAGATATCTCAGGGCAATCAGCAGCCGCTGGGCTGTCCTGACCTCGCCGCAGACCATTCCGGTTTTCAGGAGCGGCAGCGCTACCCGGTAGAAGTAGCTGGGCCTTATCCCGGCTCCCGCGACGGAGGTGTGGCTGGTATTGCCGGCAGCGGGGGCGCCCTCCCCGTAATCAATCCAGTCCGGTTTTCCCCAGAACGCCCAGCCCCGGCCCTGAAGCCGCGTCTCCACCACGCCGTAGGCGTGGCCCATGGCCTCGATCACCCTGCCGCCGCCGATATATACGCCCACATGGCCCATGTTTCCCATGAACACGCAGACCCCCGGCTCGTCCGGCATGGACAGGATATCTCCCTTCGCGCCGCACTGGCGGTAAAGCCCCGCCACGGCCACATCCTGTGCGCCGATATAGGCCGGCGTTCCATCCTCCGGGCCGTCGCACCAGCGGTAGCCCTTGATCAGCCCCACGCAGTCATGCACCTTGTGGCCAAGCTGGCTTTCAAAGTCCGCCGCTAGATAATAGCCCGGGTACTGCTTCCTCTTTGCCGCCAGCAGGGAAGCGCCTGCCGTCTGCCCGAACGTGCCCCACCAGTAGGGCCGCCCAAGCTGCGCCCGGGCATATTCAACCAATCCTTTTGCTGTTTTGCTCATATATATCCTCCGGGTAGTAAGTTCAATCCTGTCTATTGTGGGGCGGGTGTCCCCGCCCCGTTGCCAGATCACGCGTTGACTTCAAGAGTGCCGCCATACTCAGTGGGCACGATTTCGGGCATACCAAAGCTGTTGATCAGGATATCAGCCACATCCTGCTTAAGCAGCCTGGGTACCTGCTCAAATTTGGTGCGTTCCTCCACAATTCGGCAAGCAAAAAGCATCGCCATCATTAGTGCATCTCCTTTCAAAATTACATATATTCCTAAACCCAAACGGGTAATTAGGTTACGCATATACAATACCTGCCATCTCTATGATGCAGTCTTCCAGAAATTGATTGCTGGTTGAAAGAGCTTCATTTTTTGCTTCCAGCGCAGCAATTCTTTCCTCTGCTGTCATCTCTGGCGCCGCCGGTTCCGGCCTTGGCAGCGGCTCATAGAGAAAAGCCCCGTCCCGGTAAAGGTAATCGCTGATGTTCCCCTCCGGCAGCGCCTCTGCAAGCACAGCCCCATCCGGGGCGTACGCCGGGAAGGTGGCGCTTAAAATCCGCCCGGTTTCAGCATCCAAATTTAATACAAACATTTAGCTCGCCCCTTTCACGCCGTAGATAGCTGTTGGTATGGCATAAGCGTTATCTTGTGTTGTCGTTGGGCCCTGGTCATACCCCTCACCGAACACAACGCCATTTGTCCCTGCTTCAATAAATCTTGATGCGTATTGAGGATTTGAAACGCTTACGGAGCTTACCTGCCTCGCGCCAAACTTTTTCCCGATGGGGGCAAGAAAAAGAGCGCCGCTTGTCAAATCGTTGCGATATTTCATTTCAACAAGCAGAAATGCACAGCCTGTTGCATTAACTGATACGGTCTGTGGAGAAAAACTGCTCCCGGGACTGGCGTTCTCCCAGAGCCTGACCATTTCAATCCCGGCCATACGGCCTACAATGGGATTACCCGCTTTGTCGTGAGCGGTATAACCCTCCGCCAAGACATCCGGGTTGACCGTATCAGCAGACAAATCCATCAGTACCTCGCCGCTTGCAAGCTCAATTTTGCTATTGGCCATATCACGCAGCTCCAATTGTTACCGTCTTTCCTCCGGCGGCATTGTCGGTGTAAACTACCGGGATTGCGGCAACCTTTACCTCAGACAGGCAAGTAAAGCCCTCATCGGGAAGCACCGTCTGCTCTGCAAAAGTAGGCGAGACTTCCTTGGCCTGTTTCTTTTCGTTCTCAGAGCCACTCATCGTGCCCGCTACGCCGAGTATAGTGACGCCATTGCGGATATTCGCAGGAATGAGTTTAGACTGTTCGACCGGGTCTATTTCAACCGCGCCGCTGCCGTCATGGAAGCCCTGCGGCACCGGATAGCGTTCTGCTCTTGCCTTAATTTTCCCAGCCACAGCGCCGTTATTGGGCATTGTACCGACAAGCTTCGCCCCACGTGCGTGCGCGGTCTTCCCCGTAAGGATTTCACCAACTGCAGCAGTATCGTCGCTGGTGTCACTGTCAAAGGTGCAAGTACCGACGCCGGGGGCGCCGTCTTTACCGTGGAATGTGTATCCGGCGAGAACATGCGCAGGATCTACTGTGTCTGCGGTAAGATCCATCAGCACCTCACCGCTGGCGAGGACAACTTTGCTATTAAATTCAGGCACTTATATTCCCTCCAATATAAACTGTTTTTCCTCCGGACTGGTTCGTCGTCCGGCTTACGGTAATAGCCTCTACCGTAACATCTTCTTTCATGGTCTTATTGGCCGTTTCCAGCGTCACAGACTCAAATTCAGGCTCGACAGTATAAGGGCCGGCATAAGCAGGCTTGTCTATAGAAATACCTGCACTGATATTCCCGCTGAGCGCTGCGCCTCTGCGTATATCGCCGGAGATACTGTTGACTCCTTTTATATTGCCGACAACGAGCATCAGATCACCGCCTTCGACTGACTCCTGTTGATGTCTATTTTCCCGAAGTTGACGCCCACCACTTCGTCTGAGCTGAACTTAACTCTGCCCTGCGCTGTTACCTGGTTCTTAAACTTGAACGTTTCCTCCTGAGATAAGGGAAAAGAGAAAATCTTTGTATTCTCATCGTAGCTAACTGCACCAGGGTAATTTTTAGACAGGCCATCCACAGTGAATTCAATAAGCTCAACATCTTGGATGTTTATAGGCTCACCGTCTACGTTAATTTGAAACAGCAGAGGCCAGGAATCGCCCTCCATCATGCTCACATTAGGCTCTGCGTAGCAACTGCACTCGCTCATGGCCCATCATCCTTTTCAAATCTGATAAACGGCTCAAGGCACTTTATGTCCGCCGCCGACAGCACCAGCGGCAGTTCCGGGTCAATCTGCAGCCTGAAGAAATCCTCAAATCCCGCCATCTCCATCTCGCTCAGTTCCTCAGCCCTTGCGCCGTCCGGAGCTTTTGCCATCTCCATGCCGTAGAACGCCAGTGCGGGATTAATCCTGCCGATCAGCTGAGCCAGCCCGTAAGCGGTTTTCAGTGGCAGATCCTGAAATATAAGCTTCTGCAGCGGCTGCGCCGCGTTTACAATAGTTCCAAGCTTCATCCTGTGCCTCCTATCCGATCAGCCCGTAGCTCTTCAGCGCCGTGATCAGCGCTGCCACTGTGGCCGTGCTCGCTACCGTCTTTCTTGCCGTTGGTGTCATCCCGAAGAAACCCAGCGTTGCGCTGCTGGCGCCGAGCTGTATGCTGTTTCCGTAGCCCTGCCCCAGCTTGATCGTTCCGTTGCAGTATAGATCGCCGAAAGTTCTGGAACTGTTCCCCAGGTCTACGCTCCCAGAGCTGACGGGTGCCAGAAGCCCGGCCGTGCTCAGCTCCACCGTGTGGATCCCGTTTGCCAGCTTCGATGCCGGGAAGTTCGGGGCCGCCCATTTAACCGCATAGTTTGTACTGCCGCTTTTCATGAGGACCTGGCCGTCGCTCCCGCCTGTCGGCAGGGGATTCTCCGGCACGTTTGACCATTGCAGCTCATAATCATAGCTGTTTTTCTTTGTCAGCACCTGCCCGGCCGTGCCGCCCTTGGGGATATAATTTTCTCCGCAATCGGGCGCGTCGAGCCACTTGAGTGTGAAATCATTCGCCCCGGCCTTTGCCAGAAGCTGGCCCTCGCTGCCGCCTTTGGGGATAGGATAGCGCTCTCCCGGCTTTCCCATCGGGAAGTCAACAATATATGTCCCGCTGTCCGGCGTCAGCTTTACCCGGTCCCCCGGGCGGAAAAGAGCCCCCGCGTTGCATGGATAAAGCTTTTCCCCGGCCTTGTCCTGGCCGTCTATCTGCAGCCTCACCCCGCCCTCTGCAACGGCCTCCACCTTGGCAAGAATGAACGCGGTGCCGCCTGTCTCATCCTGCAGTGCTGTCAGAATCTCTTCCATTATGCAATCACCGTCCTTCGCGCCGTGTGCGCCATCAGCTCCCCGGCCGCCATCGTAATGCTCCAGCCGGTTTCTTCATATACGCCGGTAAGCTCATCGCGGGCAATTCCGATAATGTCGCCCACCCCGTGCCCTGGCTCCGCCGGCGTGTAGAAGCTCACCAGCCTTGTGCTGAGAAGGCTCTCGTCCCGCAGCCGGTCCGCGTAAACCTGCAGCGCCGCCTGGTCTGCAATTTGCTCCACCTTTGTCACCTGCGGGATTCTCATGCCCCGGCGGAATGTGCTTTTCGCGCTTGTCGGGATATCGTTGACCGCGCTCGCACTCAGGACCTCCCTGCTGTCCGCGTTGGAGCACACGCAGATGAAAACATTCGGTGCCTCAAAGATATCCGTCTCGTCGGTGTAGCTCTCCCCCATCGGCAACCCCGTGATTTCTCTGCCGCCGTATTGCCGCGCCATTCTGGCGGCGCTGGGCGGCAGATACGGCTCCAGATGCGCCCAGCCCTGCGCGTCGAACCAGATCTCCCTGTATCCGATCTCCTTCAGCAGCTGGTTCACAATCGCCAGGTATTCGCTCCCCAGCTCGTATTCCCGGTCAGCCGGCAACACAGCGCCGCTGTCCGTCTTTATGACCAGGGCGATCCCGGCCGCGGCCAGCAGCTGCTCCGCCTGCGCAAGATAGCCAGAGCCCGCGGCCATATGCAGCAGGCTTTCTGTCTTGGCCGCTTTCAGTCTCCATGCGCGGTCATAACCCTCCACGGCAATTTGTCTGGTCCCTGCGTTCAGCGCCTTCACCGTCGTCGGGCAGAAAACGCCCAGCGGATGCTCGTGTCCGTCTATGACCATGCAGGGCTGAAGCTCGTCCCGCAGCAGGTCTGCGTTTTCATTCGGCAGGAACGTCCCGACCATGCTGCTCTTGATCTCCGCCGTGCTGTCCGTGTTGACGCGCGGCGCGCTGTCCGCCCAGCGCAGCTCGGTAATCTCCGCTCCGTTTCGCAGTACCTTCATTCGGTATTGGACCTCACGAATCAATGTCAATCTCCTCCTCAAAATCCAGTTGCTGAACAGAAAAGCTGAACTGGCTGTAAAACTCTCCCGCGCTCTGCGTAAGCTCCGCCAGGTATCCCGTGGCCATTTCCCCGTCCGGCGTTTTTAGGCACACTAGGCGGCCTGTCAGAGCCTTGAGCGCCTCGCAGCGCACGCTGTCGCTGAATGCGCAGCGCACCGAAATTCGCTTGTCGTAGAATTCGGCAGCCTCCGCGCAGGGATAGGCTCCGCCGGTCAGGTGCATGGTCCGGATGCTGCGGCTCCGTGCGGTGTTGGTGGTTCTGTGCTGCTCAGCGCTCAGTGGCAGGGGCAGCCAGCCGCTTGTGTCCAATTCGGATACCGCGCCGATCACCACCGTCTCCGGGCATATCCGGGCCTCTGCGGTGTTGCTGAGGCCGTAATGGAAGCGGTCGCCGTAGCAGCCCCGGATAAAATAGCTGGTCTCTCCGATGGCGTAATGGTCTGTAAATTCCGTTCCGGTGCATTTCCCGATTGCCTTGCCGTCCCGGTATATCAAATAAAAGTCATAGTCCCCCCGATCCCAGCGCAGCCTTGCGGAATTGTCCGTTTCCACGTGCAGCGTCAGCGCCGGTCCCGCGCTGTTCTGAACCGGGAGTACGATTCTTCCCCATTCGCTCCATAGACCATATTGGTTCTGCACCCGCACCTTGACCTCGTGCTGGCCGTCCCCTAGGTATCGGGGGCACGTCCAGCTTTTTTCCGCGCCGAAGCGGACCACCGCTGTCTCGCCGTCAAGCGCCAGCGCAAAAGCCTCCTGCTCGTTCGTCTGCCATAGGATGCTGGGTCTCGGTGCCGTGCTTTTTGCCGTGATTCTTGGTGTCTCCGGCGTAGCGACCGCGGCAAACGCAGTCGGCTCGCTCCATTCCCCGGCAGCGTTGTCCAGGTTGAAGCTTCGTACCCGCCAGTACCATGTGCCCGATGTCAAGCTCCCGGCGGTGGCCGTATAGCTTGTCCGGGAACCGGTCACGGTCGCCAGTGCCGTCCATTCTGCGCCGTCCGCGCTCATCTGGAGCTCCGCTTTTGACTGCGGCTGTCCGCTTTCGTTCACATGCTCCCATTTGAATTCAATGGGAGCGTCGGCATTCACAATACTGCCGTTTGGATAGATTCCCTTGGCCTTGCCGGGTACGGTGTCCAAAGTGGACACTTTTATCCAGGCGGAAGTCTGGCTGCGTCCAGTGTTTGAGGTGAACTGAAACTGATATTCAACCTCTCCGGCCGGGAATGTCCCCCTGGGGACGCTCAGACTGGCTGCACCGTCTGCCAGCGAAATTTCCGTGTAATCGCCGGCCCCGGCAGTTCTCCAGCGATATACCGCGCTCTGCACGCTGAGCGGATACGGCGCCCCGCCGTCCTCCGTCTTTACGCTGAAGGTAAATACCATATCCTCCGCCCGGTTTATTCGTGCCCCCGCCGGCGGGCTGAATGTGTCAAACACCAGATAACGGACAAATACCGCCGTCCAGTCCGATAGCTCCGTATGCCCGCTGTTATCTGTTATTTCAAACTGATATTCGATTCTGCTACATTCGTTGAACGTTCCCGCCGGAATGTCAATATAGCGCTGCCCGGCCGGAATGCTGCGTTCAGTGAAGCCGCTCGCCCCGTGCTCCCGCCATCGGAATTGGCCGGATACGGCGGTCAGCTCTCCTGCGATATACTTGTCGTAGGTGCATTCAAAAGAAAATCTGTTTGCCTGCACCGGGAAAATACCGCTGCCGGCCGTCGGCGTCAGCTTTTCGAATTCGAGGTGTACCGCCTCGCCTAGGTGCAGGTCAAGCGTCGGGGGATTGCTTCCTCTGGAGCTATGCACCTCGGTGTGGGTGTGGATGTCGCCCTCCGCGCTGAACATCACCCCGTTTTTCAGTGCGTTCATTGCGTTTCCCGCCGTGTCGAAGGTAAATGAGCAGATCGTCCAGCCCTCTTCCGAGCCGATGTGCGCCATCGCCCGGAGTCCGCCCGGGTTATAGGGGTTGTATTGGAGTCTGCTTACCGTCTCCTCGTCAAAGTCTCTTGGAAGATCCTCCGTGAAAAGCAGCCCCACGGACGCGGGGCTTGAATAGCGCCTTGCATAGACGTTTACCGTGCAGCCCATTACCCGTTTGAACCGGTCCGCGCCTGCCGGCGCTTCAAATCCGGTCAGAAGTGCATAGTTTGGGTTTCCGCTGCCTAGATCCTGTATTGCGCTGCTGTGGTTGTTGTATGCGCTGTCGCCTCCGCCCGCGCTGATGGCGGCGGATTGTATTGCTTGCAGTCTTACTGTCGTGGCCATGGCTTCATCCCTTCATCCGGCGCATCCGCCGCGCGTCCTCAACAATGCGCAGCAAATCCTCAAGCTCCCGGAGACTCCGGGCCTCGATATAGAAGTTGAACTCGTTTCTTTCGCTGTTCCGGCTCTCCTGGGCCGTTGCAATCTGCGTTCCCTGCGGCAGATAGACCTTTTCCGGGCCGTTTTCGCCTACCCAGGACCATCCCCCCGGGAAGTTGTCCGTGCCCGAAGCGTGGAAGTAATTCCCGCTGTACAGGCCCGTGCTCTCATCAAAGGCGTTCCCGTATGCGCTGCCCCATCTGTCGGCCTTGTAGTCCGCGCCGTGCATCCAGATTTGCATGTTGCTCGCCTGGTCCGGGTTAAAGCCCAGCGCCGTGCCGATTCTTCTGAAATCCAGTGTCACCAGCCCGGCAATAACATTTGCCGCGTCTGCAATCAGCGCCATCACGCCCGCGATGCCGCCTAGGATCTTTGCCAGCGGCGGCAGGATCTCCATTCCCAGCTCGGCCAGCGGCCGCAGCAGGCTCTGGGTAGACACCAGAATTGAACCGAACGCCTCCACCGCGCCCGATTCAGTCAGGGCTTTGCCGATGTCCTGGATCCGCTCCCTTGTCATCGTCAGGGACTCTTCCATATACGGTGCGTACTCAGCCGATATCTGATTGCTCACGGCCTCCTGCGTCCTCAGGAGCCGTTGCTGCGCGTCGTCCACAGCTCCGAGAGCGTCCAGCGCCTCCCCGCTCAGTACATAGCCCATTTCATGGGCTTCGTCTGTGTACTTTTTCAGCGTTCCGCTACCCTGGACGATCAGGGAATTCAGGTCCTGCGCTGATTTTCCGAAAATCTCCATGCTCATTGCGTCCCGCTCTGTGCCGTTTTCGATTTTTCCCAGAGCGTCGATGACGTCAAAAAACACATCCTCGGAATTTCTGAGAGTTCCGTCAACATTCGTTATGCTGAGGCCAAGCGCATCAAAAGTATCCTTCGCCGCGCCCGTGCCGTCCCTGGCGCCGTTCATGCTGCGGATCATCTTGACCATGGAGCCGTTGACCGTGTCCATACTGACATCTATCAGCTCCGCCGCGTAGCTCCACTCCTGAAGCGCTACCGTGCTGAGCCCTGTGTTGTTTGAGAGCGTCAGGATATTGTCTGCATATGTGGCGGATTCAAGCGTCAGATCGCGCAGCGCGTCCTCCGCCTTGGTTACGGCTGCAGCCAGCGCCGCAAAACCGCCCGCGGCGACAGCAGCCGCCGGATTAACCTTGCCCAGGCCGTTCAGCGTCTGCGTCATGCCGTTTGGCAGCCGCACGCCCAGCTTGTCGGAGACCTTGTCCAACACGTCACCCAAGCCCATAGCCTCACCGGAGAATAATCTGAACTTCTCCGTGCCATTCTCCGTAGACTTCGCCGCTTCTTCCATGGCAGCGTTGGTATCCGCGAGCTGATGCGCCAGCTTAAAAAGCTCCGCTTTCGCATAGTTGACCTTTTTCTGGTACTCGTCCACATCGTAGGCGGCCTTTTGGCTTTTCCCGCCGGATTTTTCCAGTGCCTCATTTGCATCGGTCAGCGCCTTTTCCAGCTCTTCAACCTTTTTCTTCTGCAGCTCATGCTGTTTGCCCAGGATGTCGTGTTTTTTTGTCAGCGCTTCTATGCTGTCGGCGTTCCCCTCAAATTCTGCCGCAACAAGCCTCATTTCGCTTTTGAGAACGCTCATCCCGCTGTTTATTTCAGAGAGCGCCTGCTTGTAGGCCTCCTCGCCAGTAATAGAGAACTCCGTCTCTATTTTCCGCTTTGCCATTTCAGCCTCCCATTAGATACTGCGACAGGGATTTTCTGTTGTTCTCTGTTGCCGCCGGCCGGCGGGGCCCTGTCAGGGCCCCGTAAAGCCGTCCGAAGCGTGCCGGGTTCATGCTCTTCCAGAAAACCCGCTCCTCGCCGCGGAATACGCACAGCCAGGTGGCCAGATACCAGGCCAGGTTGACGCTGCCGCCCGTCCCCGCCTGG
>ERZ1026966.1031-NODE-1031-length-11488-cov-5.379166_pt1 | contig 11488 bp, 10 predicted proteins | sample MGYA00519296_ERZ1026966 | MGnify/ENA primary metagenome ERZ1026966 (study PRJEB26926, sample SAMN06164478) | human gut metagenome | biome: ENVO:00009003; feature: ENVO:2100002; material: ENVO:00002003 | host: Homo sapiens | place: USA | collected 2012 ... | reverse complement strand
AGAAATCCACGAAAGGACATAAAGAAATCCACGAAAGGACATAAAGAAATCCACGTTTAGTCATAAAATTATATTGACATATTATGACCTATGGGCTAAAATAGAGACGAATAAAAAGGTAACAAGAAAACCGTTAAATAGTGATGAATTTGACAAGGAACAGGCAAGTGGAGAATTACAAATGGCTAGAAAGAAGATCTCACCAATAACCAGTTTAGGAAGCGAGGACAAGCTCACCGTTCAGAAGAGTCTGCCACTCTTCGCGCTTTGGCGGTCAGAATTGACACTTGCAGAATTTAAAATCCTCGATACATACCTTTCGAGGATAGACAGTCACAAACCAGAAAAAAGAACGGTTATGTTTGAAAAAGGGGAACTTGAGAAACTTCTCGGTGTGAAGCGTATAAGGACAGAGGAACTCGATGAAAGACTTAAACACTTAGGAACTCCTATTAGACTTGATGATAGTACTGCTAAAAACAAGCGATTTACAAGAATATCTCTTTTCGAGAAAGCCACTGCCGAACAAGACGATTATGGCCTTTGGCAAGTGGAACTAACCGCAAGTCCGTCTGCTATGAAGTATTTCTTTAATATTGAGAATCTCGGCTATCTCCGTTATAAGCTCCGTTGCATCACATCGCTTACAAGCCGGTACACTTATATCATGTTTATATACCTTGAAGCAAACCGTTTCCGAAAGTCCTGGGAAGTTTCTCTTGATGAACTTAAAGAGATCCTTTCATGCGACAAAGAAGAAACTTACAAAGCCTTTAAGCGGTTTAATGACTTGATTTTGAAAAAAATACACAAAGAAATGCACGAAAAAACCGAATGCAGATACTCTTACTTCCCTGTTAAAAGAGGGCGATCTGTTAAAGCTATTCGTTTTGAAGTTGAAACCCTTCCGAAACAATATGAAGCTCCAGAACAGCTTGAAATGCCCGGATTTACTGGTTCTGATCCTATTTTTGATGTTTCTCAGAGCGAAGCTGAGCGCCGCGATCTGTACCGCGACGCCCTCGCTCCTTACGTGGTTACGGACGATCAAATCGATGAGCTCGTGCAGCTCGCGCGTAAGCACATCGATGCACACGGACATTTTACCGGAAGCACTCTGGATCAACAGATCTACAATTATTTGTTATCCGCAAAACGCCACGCAACGACAAATTCACGCAGCGAAATCAAAAACATTTATCGGTACTTACTGCCGATCATAGAAAACAACGATATCGGGTGGTAGGCAAAACGATAGAATGCTCATTGGGGCAGCTATGGTATCAATAGAAAAATGAACTTTTTAATTATATTGCTTAAAAGGGAATCCCCCGGAGGAACAACCCCGGGGGATTTCCTTTTGTCCGATGAGCGAATGGACATCTTGATCTCTTTCAGTTGTCAGTATATATACCACGCAGAATATGGCTTTTCAAGGCTCCTGCGTAATTTTTTGTTTCTTTATCTGTCGATTTATGTTATAATGGACACGCTGTCGATTCTCTCCAGCAGGAGGGAGGTGCACAGATGGATTACCTCATTTCTTTTCTCATTTCTATCGTAGCAAGTATAGTCGCCTACTATATCTGCAAATGGCTTGATAGAGACGAGTAATCGACAGTAAAGCCTAAAAGAAATCCCCCGGAGTTGCAGCTCCGGGGGATTTCGCCTTTTTGTGCACAGATGGATTTCTATGCTTTCTTTTCTCAATAACAGTATATCACACAGATTATGAATTTTTCAAGTCTCTGTGCCAATTTTTATTATTTGGACGTAGGAATTATCCATTCAAAAAGTTCTTTATTTTTGCGGTTTGCCAAATTTGCTATAATAGGGGCACCAGATAACAGATAAGGCGAGTGTCCCCCCAACTATGATACACAAAGAAATCGACGTAAATAAGCCCCTTATAGATGCTCAAATTGCAATGCTGCAAGCATTAGAAGCTCGCCCGGATGAGCCGGATACGGACTGCCCGGAGCTCACAGAAGCGTAGCTCTCTCAATTTCAAAAAGCTCACCATTTTCAAGCCGAACAGCAGCACCTTCATCACAGCTAATTTCTACTATTAAATTTTCAAAAAGTCCCTCAAAAAGTGCTTTTTCAGAATGCAGGATAAAGCATCACCACCAAACTGGTGGCGATGCACCTACAAACCCGCACGGTGTGCGGCTTTTTCGAGAAAAAGTTTGGTGACGAAAAATTAGTTTAGTGACGAGTACGTCACCAAACATTCAAAAAAACATAGATTTCATGCCGCTTTTTTGATCACCAAACTCATCATTGACCTAATGATTTACTCAAATTAAAATTCTAATATTTCAAAATTCATCGCGACCGTCCACGGTGATGCTTGGGCGCACTGTTTTTGTTCTGTGCGCGGTATTTTGCGGCATAATCCGCTACGCTGCGCACTTTCTGCTCTTGCTGTGCAGCTGCATCGTCAGGGGTTTCCTGCAGTGAACGCGCCGGCTGCTCACGCTGCATATTTACACGGCGCTGCTGCTCGACCCATTCAGCATGTGCTTTCCTTTCCGCTTCACGTTGCTGCCGAATAGCTTGAAGCCGTTCACGCACGCCGATCTGTTCCGCCGATGCAGCCGGCTGCAGAAGATCCGAAGCGTGCTTAACAATCGGCAATTCTTCTCCCAGACGTTCCAAATCGGCTCGCAGCTCTGCTTGTTCCTGGCGAAGTTGCCTTATGCGTTGTAAAATGCTCTGCAGCAAGGATTTCGCTGCTTCAATCGTAGCGCAGCCAAGCTTATACAGCGCTGCAAACGCCTCTGTACGCTTCTGTAACGCGTTTTCGCGTTGTTCGGCTTGTTCCTTTTGCTTAGCCCTCTCCCACGGCTTACAGCGCTCTACAGGCGTAGTAAGCGCTCTTTCCGCATCTTCTGCTTGCTGTATTGCCCCAGAAAGCTCTTTGCTTTCGCTTTCAAGATCTCGAATAACATCTCTATACAACCGTAAGCGCTCACTGGTGGCATTATACAGTTCACCGTTCGCTACTTCCAAACTTCTTGAATACTGCTCATTGAGCGCCTTGGTTTCTCGGTTGATCTCGCAGCGGTCTGATACCCGTCCTTCGCGTTCCATTTTGCGCGCTGCATAGCCCTCGTGTATGGTCGGCTCCTGCTCTACCGCCTGCCGAGCATAGCTCCTATGATCGATCTGATGCTGCCGATCCAAGCGCCGGTTACACTCTGCTGCCCATGCTGCGCGCCATTCTTCAGCCTTGCTGCGGTCATTCCAGTCATTAGCCTGTACCGTTTCCCGCTGCCACATTTTACGACCACGTGCGCCGATCTTTTGTTGCCCGGTTGTTGGGTCAATAGCCGGGATTTTCTGCCCGTTTTTATCGAGCTTATATATGCTTTTTTGCTTATCCGCCCATTTTCCATTGCGCGTAAACGCTCTGATTGTCAGCATGATATGCGCATGCGGGTTTCCGTCTCCTTTGTCATGCAGCACCCAATCGGCACACATTCCTTCGCGAACAAAATTCTTCATGATGTATTCGCGCACGGTATTGATCTGCTCCTGCCGGGTAAATTCACACGGCAGCGCAACTTCCACTTCACGCGCAAGCTGCGCATCGGAACGGGTTTCTTTACTCTCTACTGCATCCCACAAAATGTTCCGATCAGCAGCAAATACAGCCGGGGCATTTTCCGGCAGTAACACTTCAGAGAAAACCACACCGGGTTTATTCGAGTAGTCAAATACCTTGCCGGTTGCTAAATCCGTAAGCTTTGTGCCGGAGCGATACGCTGCACACGCAACGGCGCTGCGCCCTTTCCCTCTGCTAATAATTTTAATTGAGCAATGATAAATCGCCACGGTTTTTCCTTTCTCATATACGGCATAACGGTTTACAAAGGCAGAACCTTGCCCCTCGGAGAGCGCACGCAAATATGTATACTTACGTAGTAAGTGTACATATAAGTGCGCCCTTATGGGATTTTCTGCGAGCTAATCTTTACCATGATTATACGCACTGTTCTTGTGTTTTGTCAATAGCTATGATACAATATACAGAGTTAGCATTTTGAATTTCGCATATAGAAAGGATATTAGTCATGCCGAGAACTAAAAGAGATTACGCAGAACGTCTTGCGGAAATTGAGCAGCGCGAAACTGCCGCAAAAGTAAAAATCGATGCAATTAGAGCCGAAAAGCGCCGTCTACAAAATAGGGAACGTGAAAAAGAACGCAAAGCACGTACCAAACGCCTGATTGAGATTGGCGCTGTGATGGAGCACGTTCTCGGTCGTCCAATCGAGCATGGTGATCTTCCGGCACTGCAAGAAGCAATCGAGCAACTCGAACACGCCGAAAAAAGCCCCAAGTGGCTTTCAAGAAAAATTTGGAAAAAATAAACTCATTTTTCATTTTGGTCTTTTGCGGAAATATGCTTGACTTTCAGTAAACAATAAATATAATTGAATATCGAACCGTTCCGAATAGATCAGAATATGTTCGCCGAATATGTTCCGCACCATTCCGAATGGTTCGATATTGTTAAGAGGAGAGTTATTTGTGATTAAACTGCAGGATTTTGCTAAGGAATGTGGTGTTACCGATCGAGCAATTCAAAAACACCTGGTCAAATATGCAGATGAACTTAACGGATTGTATGAACGCAAAGGACCCAATGGTACTTGGCTCTCCGATGCAGCCTGTGATATTTTACGGTCAAAGATGAAGCAGCAGCCCATTGTTGTGAGTGACGGATCTCTCGCTCGGCAAGCCGAAGAACTGAAAGCAGAAAACGTGCAACTCTTAAAAGAATTGCACAACGTGCAGACTGACATAATAGAGCTTCAAAGGCAAAATACAAAACTTATCGCCGAAAACGCTCGCATTTCGCTTTTGGAAGCCGATAACGAAGCAAAGGCACAGCAGCTTACTGATGCCGAAAAAAGCGCACAGAGCGCAAATTTGAAGCTTTCAGAGGCAACAAAAGCATTTGAGGATAAAGAGCAGCAGCTGCAAGCCGAGATCGAGCAGCTCCGGCAGCAGTTGGAGAGTGAAAAGCAGCGTCCGCTAACGCTGCGGGAAAGATTTTTCGGACGGAAAAATTAAAAATAACACGAAAAAATGAGCCGGTTCCACACATGGAACCGGCTTTTTGCACTTCAAATTGCAAATTTAGTGCTCGAATAGCGTTAAAATCGTCCACAATGCCCCTAAAATCGATTTTTATGGCAAAAGCATGAAATTACCCGTCAAAAATCAAAAATCGATTACAGACGATTTTAGAGCCGTTTACAGCTATTTCGTATTCCCACGTGTAAGGTGTCGATTTTTTGCTCATCTACACCAAAATAAGCCAAAATCATTATTTTGTCCAATTCTAGAGCGCCGGAAGCCGGGGGAGAGGGGCAAAAATGGTATAAAAGTTAGGTTTTCAAGAATTTTTTGCAGATAGGGTGGTCGTTCCGACCACAAGATATAGTGTTTTACCTGCATCTATGCGTGAAACATCTCCCGAGCAAAATACCGAAAAAATTGAACTGCCGATCTCGTTCATGGGCGCTTGCGCCCCTGTTCAGCAAATTTGCGCTGAGATTCTGCAAAAACGTTTTTGAAAAAGCATTTTACGGGGGCAAAAAGGTACTATCGCGCATTTGTGCGCTGCGGGGTGTGGGGCAGCAAGCCCCACCCTTTTGTTATCAGCGGTCGTAGGCCGCGCTGTTTTCTTGATCGATAGACTTGATTACCTACTTGATTACGCTCTTGATTACCTACTTGATTACAGATATCAAAAAAGGCAGTATTTATGCGGGTTTTCAGACTTTAAGGTGAGAACAAAATTCCATTGAGGTGAGAACGAAATTCCATTGAGGTGAGAACGAAATTCCATTGAGGTGAGAACGAAATTCCATTAAGGTGAGAACAAAATTCCATTGAGGTGAGAATTTTCATTGACATTTTCTCACCCATATGCTACAATCATTTCATTGAATTTTTTGCTGCTAAGGTGATTATATGGCTCGAAAAAAAATAGATCAAATAACGGGATTAGGCCATTTTGATAAGCTGACTGTACAAAAGAGTCGCCCTTTGTTGCACTCTGGCGCTCTGATTTAACACTTTCGGAATTTAAAATTTTGGATACCTATCTCGCAAGAATTAACAGTCGAGATTCTGAAAAAAGAGCCATAATTCTGGAAAAAGGTGAAATTGAAGATGCTCTCGGAGTTCAAAAAATCAATAATAAGGATTTAAAAGAACGTCTGAAACATCTCATGGGTAATGTTGTTGAACTTCCAGACAACGATAGCCAAAATGAATTTACATTAGTTACACTATTTGAAGAAGCTAAAGCTGAGCAAGATAAAGAAACCGGCTTATGGGAAATCAAATTGGAATGTACCCAAAAAGCCATGAAATACTTCTTCAATGTTGAACGTATCGGCTATTGGCAATATAAACTCCGTTCTATAACCTCTCTTACAAGCCGATATACCTACATCATGTTTACCTATCTCGAAAGCAATCGTAGGTTCATGTCGTGGAATATTAAGCTAAATGATTTGAAGCAGATTTTAGGCTGTGACCAAGAAGAATATGCTAAAAAGTTCAAGTATTTTAATCGTGACGTTTTAAAAAAGATTCAAAAGGAATTATTTGAAAAAACAGATTGCCGATACACTTATGAACCCATAAAAAAAGGGCGATCTGTAGCCGCAATTCATTTTATGCTTGAACCTTTGCCAAAAGAATATGAAGCTCCAGAACAGCTTGAAATGCCTGGATTTACTGACTCTGAGCCTGTTTTCGATGTCTCACAAAGCGAAAATGAGCGCCGCGATTTGTACCGCGACGCCCTCGCTCCTTACGTGGTTACAGACGATCAAATTGATGAGCTCGTGCAGCTCGCGCGTAAGCACATCGATGCGCGTGGCCATTTTACCGGGAGCGATCTGGATCAGCAGATCTACAATTATTTGTTATCCGCAAAACGCCACGCAAAAACAAATGCACGCGGTGAAATCAAAAATATTTATCGGTACTTGTTACCGATCATAGAAAACAACGATATTGGGTGGTGATTATGTGGCTACAGCTTTGTTCACACCCGGCAATACCGTATATTGGACCGAAATGTGTTCCGTACCTTTTTGGAAAAAGTCTCGTACCTTTTCAGAATTTCATGGTGACCTATCAGGAATTTTGTTCTCACCTTAAAGTCTGAAAACCTGCATAAATACTGGCTTTTTTGATATCTGTAATCAAGAGGGGAAAAATTAAGCAATGCCAAAACTAATTAAAAATTTAGGTGTATACCGCTGCATCGACGTCTGCACGAAAACCGCTGCAGCCAATGGCGGCAAACCAAATTGGCGCTCCCGGTATATAGATCAAATAGGCACACTTTCCCTATATGAAAGTGAAAGGAAATCTCCTGGCACTCCTTTTTTCTCCTTTTCGAATAACCTTTGGTATCTACGCAGCTACATCAGCTGCATCACAAATGACGGCCGCACCGTCATCATTACAACCCAAAATAGCCGGTATACATTTATTTTGAATTAAGCTGCTTCAAGTTTTGTCTTTTACATAACACATTTGTTGTTAGAAAAATAAGTTATTTTGCAGAATAATCGAAATTTCTTCTATAAAGTTGAAAATTTTCATTGACAAATGCATAATCAAGTTGTATTCTTGGTGTGAAAGGATTCCACATGTTAATTTTGCCATACTACATTTGAATAAATTTCAGAAAGGCATAGTGATTCCAATGTACAAATTTAGTTGAAAGCGCATGGCTCTGCCGTGGAAAAGCTCAGGAAAATCACCATGGTTTGCACAGTATAGCTTTATTGTCGTTATTTTGGTAGGTGTAAATTAAAAAGTAAGTTTCCAACACTTACACATTTTCTTGAGACAAACAAAAAAACTCACGGCTCCGTTTAATATGTTGTTAAATCATTATGAATGAGAGATCCACGTGAAAAAAACAAAATCCGTCCTTTGTTTTATTATAGCTATTGCTATGATTGTTACCGCTGCTATTCCAACCTTTGCGGCTACGAATTCTGAAATATCACCTCGAAGTAGTGTGGATGTTCCATTCCGATTTGAATTTGTGGCTGTTATAGGAACACACAGAACCGACACAAATCCTAAACATATGGGCATAAAAGAAAATGATTCTTCGGTTTATGTGAATGTGACGCAATTTCCAGGAAACTTTTATTTGTATACAAATGCATATGTAGACGGAAAAGTTAAGGATTGCACACAACGTGATGCTTTGGTCACGCGTTCTGGAGAATGGTTAGTATATAATGTCATTTACGAAACCTATGGGCGAGTCAACGCTTGCCTTGGTGGCGTCCGTGCGCAAGGTGGCAATGTTTCCGGAATGTGGAGTCCGGACTATAAATATTATCCCGGTGATAACATTCCACATGTGAATCCGTGAAGTATTTAACGAGAGGGCAGAGATATTCTGCCCTCTCGAGCTCAAAAGGACAATTACTGCTTGGGGTGAAGTTAAATGAAACGGATTTTGTCCATGGAATTAAAAAAAGCGTTTTGGAATAAGAGATTTTTATTTTCTTTATCAGTCACTCTTTTTTTATCTTTATTAAGCGGCTTTTTACAAGTCCGGGGATACATCATCAGAACAAGGTTTCTAAATACACCGGCATACCAAAATGTTGCTGACTGGGGAAAAGACTACCACCTCAGCGCCGAAACCATGGCAGATTTCTGGATTGGCATGGATTTTTCAACTTGGTGCGCCACGGCATTTTTCTTTTTACTACCCTTGCTGGCTGTCTTACCTTATGGCAGCTCGCTCCACCGGGAATACAAAAGCGGGTATCTTAATTTGATCACGCCGCAGATTTCCCAGAAGCGCTATTTTGCGGCAAAGTTTTTGGCGTCGTTTCTGTCCGGCGGCGCAGTGATCGTTCTTCCTATGATTGTCAACGTGATTTTTGTCGCCTGTACGGTGCCGATGCGTCTACCGTCCGTATTAGAAGTGATCTATAACGGCGTATACGGGTTTGGGTTATGGGCGGAGGTTTTTTATACGCACCCGGTTCTTTACATTCTGCTCTATCTCTTGCTGGATTTTCTCTTTTCCGGCGCGATTGCCACAATTCCCATGGCACTTTACAAACTGAAAAACAGAGGACTGGTCTTAATTCTTCCGTTTCTCACGCTAATGGTTTTTCACATTTTCCTTTCCCTGCTTTATCGGTTCATTCCTTTCTGCCTGTCGCCTCTCGATTTCCTTCGCGCGGTAAATGTTTCTCCGTATGGCGCAAATTTGTGGATCGTAGCCGCAGAGTTTATACTGCTTCTTCTTCCAGGGATGCTCACCGTTTTGGCTTGGAGAAAAAAAGATGTTTTATAGAATTTTTGCTTTAGATGTAAGGCGATCCTTACTCGGCAGATGGAAAAGATTTTCGGTTGCGCTGCTCTTTTTTGTTTTGGTGACTTTTGCGTGTAAAATCAGCTTTTCAAACGCATACCTGCAAAGCCCAGAGCTTACTCCTTTTGCGACGCCTACCTTGGGGGACTTTTTGTTGTATGCCTTTGGGGGTTGCGATTTGTACATATTTGATTTGGATAGGCCATTTGCTATTCCTTTTCAATGGCTTTTACTGATTTTACTTGCCATATATATTAACTTTGACTTGACTGAGGAAAGCTCTGCGGGCGTGAATGTACAATTACTTCTTCGTGCCGGTGATAAAAAGCAATATTGGTTATCGAAAATTCTGTGTATTACTATCAGCACAAGCTTGTATTTTATGCTGGGTGTGATTGTGACACTCGGGTGCGGTTCTGCCTTGGGTGGAGTTTCTTCTTTAGAAATAGATAATTTAATTTTAAACGTGATGAACCTTTCTTCTATGGTTCCTCGAGAAGCCACCGGCCCCGCTTTTATTCCGACCTTGTTGATGGTATGGTTTGCCATTCTAACAATCACATTGCTTCAGCAGCTTATTTCACTATTCATCAAACCGATTGGAAGTTTTTTAGTCATGGCTGTATTTTTGTTTCTGTCTGCCTATTTTATGAAACCTTTTTTCTTTGGCAATTATGCCATGATGATTCGAAATGCCCTCCTTTGTGAGGGCGGAGTCGATGCGGCGGAAGGTATTTTGATTTTGTCGCTTGTAAGTTTAGCATCGATAGCAGGAGGTTGCGTCGTTTATGATCGCAAGGATATTTTAAGCAAGGGGGAATCCTGATGTTTCTTGAAGTGAAAAACGTTACAAAGTCTATACACGGCGATGTTGTAATCAAAAACGTATCCCTCTGCTCCGAGCGCGGGCGTGTGATCGGCCTACGTGGAATAAATGGTTCCGGCAAAACGATGCTGATGCGCCTAATCAGTGGATTGATCCGCCCCACGAAAGGACAGGTTTTGATCGACGGAGAAGTCGTATCGAAAGACATACCGTTTCCGAGATCCTTAGGCGTGCTGATTGAAGGGCCGGCCTTTTTGGACGATTATTCCGCTATGGATAACCTGAAACTCATCGCATATCCCAAAGGAAAAGTGACAGAGGATGAGATCAGGGCCGTTTTATCGGAAGTGAGGCTGGATCCGAAAAGCCGTAAAAAATACAAAAAGTTTTCTTTGGGCATGAAGCAGCGCCTCGGCATTGCGGCGGCGGTTATGGAGCACCCGGATTTGATTCTGCTCGATGAACCCACAAATGCGCTGGATGAATCCGGCGTTGACATGCTGGGGGACATCGTAAAAAAAGAAAAAGAACGCGGCGCGGTCTTGATCGTTTCCTCGCACGATCGGGATATTCTGGAGGATATATCCGATGAAATTTACGATTTAGAGCAGGGAGAGATCGTTCGGCACAGCATAAAGGGGGAGAAGCGAAGTGAAGGCTAAGAAAATCTTACTATGCGCAGTCAGTCTGGTTTTGCTTCTGCTCATCGTCGTGCGCATCGTCCATGTGAATACCAATGTGTTGACGATCCCGGAAGAGCGCTATGCGCAAAACCAGTGGGTAGAGCTGAACGGTGCCTTTCAGGAAATGGATGATGAAAACACGGAGGGCTACTCTGTAAGAATACTTGGTGCGGAACAGCTGACCTACAATGAATTTCTGGAAAAATACGGCGCGTCGGAAAATCCCCCGGAGGGAAAGGATGATATAGAGACTGTGCTCGATGTAGAGTATGAATTTCGCAATGTAGGCAATTCAGACGGCTACCTCCTGCTGATCCAATACATGATTGCAGGGCCGTACTATTCGCTGATTTTCGATTCGACCTTGTGGTCTGTATGCACGCCGACCGGCGAGGGACAACTCGCGACCGCCTTACAGGAAGATACCACGTATTCCTTCCATGTCCCGTACATTTTTGCCGGCGGTTTTTCTAAAGACTTGGAGGGCGAAAAGCTCGCCGCCGTCGTTTCACGTGTCCCTGTCAAAAAAATGATTGAATTTACGTTGTGATTTGCTCAAATGAGATTTGTTCACTAATATTTATG
>ERZ1026966.1027-NODE-1027-length-11525-cov-5.138187_pt1 | contig 11525 bp, 9 predicted proteins | sample MGYA00519296_ERZ1026966 | MGnify/ENA primary metagenome ERZ1026966 (study PRJEB26926, sample SAMN06164478) | human gut metagenome | biome: ENVO:00009003; feature: ENVO:2100002; material: ENVO:00002003 | host: Homo sapiens | place: USA | collected 2012 ... | reverse complement strand
AGACAGGTTTGTAAACATCGCTTTTTCGCACAACACCGGAACGCGATGCTCCAGACAAAGCATCGTCAGACGGAAATGGTCGTTTGGCGTCACTGCAATATAAACACAGTCCGGCTTTTCCTCTATCAGCATCTGCTCATAGTTGTCATACGCATGGGCTACGCTGCATTCCTCCGCAAATTTTCGTGCGCGCCCCAGATCCTTACTGGCGATCGCGCTCACCTCACAGTCCTCCACCAGCGTCACTGCATCGCAAAACTGATGTGCGATGTTGCCTGCTCCCATAATGGCAAATCGAAATGTACTCATGTTTTTTACCCCTTTTCTTATATTGTGTTCTTACGCAAAAGCTGCGTATTGCTGTACATATTCCTCGGCTGCGTCACTCAGGCATTTTCCTCGCCCCAGCGCAGCAGCAGACGACTCAAATACCGTACCGCAGGCATCAATGCCGCCGGGTCCACCTGAAAGGTCGGCTGATGAATTGTCGCCCCCTTTCCGATGCCGATTTTGATATAGCAGCCGGGCACTTTCTCCATGTAGAAAGAAAAATCATCTCCGCCGAGCGACTGTTCTTCCGGAACAGTCTGAAAGCCCTCCGCTTCTGCCGTTTCCTTTGCAAAAGCCGCCATTTCTGCATCGTTGCAAACAGCCGGAGGACCGGGAATCCACTCTACCTCTGCGGACGCTCCATAGGCAGATGCGGTCTGCTCTGCAATTGCTTTTAAGCGTTTTTCAAACAGGCAGCGATCCTGCCGATCCATGGTCCGAACAGTTCCCTCCAGCTGTGCTGTCTGCGGAATCACATTCCAGGTATTGCCCGCTTCCAGTCGCGTGACGCTGATGAGCGCAGGATGGAACGGATTGATATTGCGGGTCACGATCGTCTGAAATGCCTGAACCATGGCTACAGCCGCCGGAATGGGATCAACGCCATCATCCGGGTGTGCGCCATGGCAGCCGACGCCCGTTATCGTAATCACAAACCGATCTACTGCCGCCGCAACTGCGCCCTCCCGGATGCCGATGGCATTGACCAAATTGGTCGGATCAGAATGAAAGCCCCAGACGCGCGTAACCGAATCGAGTGCCGTCGTTTCCAGCACTTTCCATGCGCCCAGGGAGGACTCTTCTCCTGGCTGGAAGAAAAACCGCACTGTCCCACAGAGCTCGTCCTTATGTTCCTGCAGCCAGATCGCAGTCCCGATTCCCGCCGTGATGTGAAAATCGTGTCCGCAGGCGTGCATCTTTCCCGGACATTCCGACGCATAAGGTAAATCCGTCAGTTCAGTAATCGGCAGCGCGTCAATATCGCAGCGAAGCGCCTGCACCGGACCGTCCTTTTCTCCTTTTACCTCCGCAATCAGACCGGTTTCCATCGGAATCGGCAGGATCTTTACATCCGCTGCTTTCAACAGCTTTTTAATCTGCGCAGTTGTATCGTATTCCTCATAAGACAACTCCGGATGTCTGTGAAACCAGTAAAAAATTTCCATTAAATCCATTTCCTGTATCATCGCAAATCCCTCCGATGTCCTCCTGCAGTGTTCCTGCTGCAGTCCTTTCTGCTTTTGCGTGTTCCAGTCTTATTTTCCACTATTGGGATCCAGCGCATCCCGCAGCGCGTCACCGATAAAGTTAATCGCAATGACCAGCACCACGATCATCAGCCCGGACGGAATCCAGAGCCACGGCTGTTTCGTCAGTACAGTCAACGACTGCGCGCCGTTTAGCATGTTTCCAAGGCTCGCGGTCGGCGGCTGCACACCCATTCCGAGGAACGAAAGCGCCGCCTCATCCAACATCGACAACGCCAGAACCGACGTTGCATACACCAGAATCGGCGCAGCGGTATTCGGCAGAATCTCGGAAAACAGAATATACGGAAGCGACATTCCTGCCACGAGATCACTTTTAATAAAATTACTCTCCCGCAGGCTCAGCACATTGCCGCGAACCAGACGGGCAATTCCCGGCCAGTCTACAAAGCCCAGAATCAGGATGATGCTCCAGAGCCCCGGCTTAAAAATCGACGCCGCAACCAGCACCAGCAAAATATAGGGAAACGACATGACCATATCCGTAAAGCGCATGATAATCATATCCGCAGCGCCGCCAAAATACCCGGCGATCAGTCCTAGAATCACACCGATCACAGTAGAGATCGCCGTCGCCAGCACACCGACCAACAGGGAAATCCGCGTCGCATACAAAAGCCGGCTCAAGACGTCACGACCGATCTGATCCGTTCCCAGCCAATGCTCTGCTGTGGGCGCTTTGGAAAAGCCTCCGACGATTTCATCCGGATTGTACGGTGCGATGATCGGTGCCAAAAGCGCTGCCACCACCAAAACCGCTAAAATCACAAGGCTGACCGTTGCCAGATGATGCTGTTTAAAACGACGGATGACGGTCTGCAAATAGCTTTCTCTTGAAATATCTTTTTTGATACGATCTTTTTTCTCCATCTTCGCCGCTCCTATTTCAGCTGGATTGTCGGGTCTGCCAGCGCATATAAAATATCCGTAATCAGGTTTGCCGCCAGCACAACGATTGCAGACAGCAGGCAGACACCCATAATAACCGGATAATCCCGGTTCGTGATTGCGCTCATCGTCATCAGTCCGAGTCCCGGCCAGGAAAAGACCTGCTCAATGATAACCTGACCGCCGAACAGCACCGGAATCTCCATTCCGATTACCGTAATAATCGGGATCAGTGCGTTGCGCAGCGCATGCTTATTGATGACAAGAAATCTTCCGATTCCCTTTGCCTTTGCCGTGCGCAGGTAATCCTGCTGCAAAATTTCCAGCATCGCGCTTCGAATATAACGGATATTTGTACCCGCCATGGAGGTAGCCAGGACTAACACCGGCATCACCATATGCTTTGCCACATCACCCGCGCCGCCTGCAGTTCCGAGCGTCGCCATTCCGCTGGACGGAAGCCAGCCAAGTTTTACCGTAAACAGATAGATCAACAGCAAAGAAAGGAAAAATCCGGGCACGCTGCTTCCCAAGAAGGAAAGTGTAACAACCGTATAATCTCCTGCGGAATACTGCTTGATCGCACTGTAAATTCCGGCGGGCACCGCCATCAGCAAGCTGACCAGAAGCGATACGCCCATCAGCAAAAGCGTCGGTCCCAAATGGCTTGCGATCATCTCGCTGACTGCCTGATAGGACTTGATCGAATAGCCCATATTTCCATGTAAAAGCTGTTTTAACCAGACAAAATACTGCACATAAAACGGTTTATCCAGACCGAGGGCGATTTCCTTTGCCGCAACCGCAGCCTGGGAAATTCGGGGTCCCTGCAGCATCTGCAGTGGGCTGCCCGCAAGACACATAATCGCATAGTCGATGATCGTGATCCCGATCAGAACCGGGATGGCGATCAGGATGCGCTTGATCATATATTTTCCCATGTCACTTTTATCTCCATTTCTGCTCTACGACAACCTGCTGCATATTCGCATCGTATGCGGGTGCGCCGCCAGCCAGCTGCGCAATTGCATATGGGCACGCCGCCAGATGACTGCTGCCTGGGAAAACACTGCAAAGCTCCGGCACTTCCTGTCTGCAGCTTTCCGTCGCATACGGACATCTCGGATGGAAGCGACAGCCAGAGGGCGGGTTCGTGCTGGAGCCGATTTCTCCGGTCAGAAGCGGTTTTTGTTCCCGCTTTTTGGGATCTGCAATCGGCACTGCATCGATCAGGGCGCGGGTGTAAGGGTGTACCGGATGATGGAACACCTCCTGCGCCGGCCCGATCTCCACAATTTTACCAAGGTACATGACTGCGATCCGGTCGCTGACATAATTGACCGCGCCGAGTCCATGTCCAACGAACATGCACGTCAGCCCGAGATCCTTTTGCAGGCTGCGCAGCAAATTCAGAATCTGTGCCTGAATCGAAACGTCCAGCGCACTGACCGGCTCATCGCAGACCAAAAACCTGGGATTTAAAGACAGTGCCCGCGCTATCCCAATTCTCTGCCGCTGTCCGCCGGAGAACTCATGCGGGTAGCGTCCGAGGACGTGTTTGGGAAGTCCTACCATATCCAGCAGTCGATCAACATCCCTGTGGACAGTTTCTTTATTGGAAATCCCATGGTAGAGCATCGGCTGGGATAAAATTTCATAAATATGCTTTCTCGGATTCAGGGAAGAATATGGGTCCTGGAACACCATCTGCAGCTGCGTGCGCACGCTCTTTTTCTCTTTTCCGGAAAGCTTCTCCATATCCTTTCCCTGATAAAACAGCCTGCCGCCCGTCGGCTTTTCCAGGCCGACCAGCTGTCTGCCCACCGTCGATTTGCCGCATCCGGATTCGCCCACCAGACCGAGGGTTTCTCCCTCTGCAATCGAAAAGGAAACGCCGTCCACCGAATGCACATAGCCTGTCGTATGGGTAATAACGCCGCCCCGGATGGGATAATATTTTTTCAGATTTTCTACCCGGATCAGCGGCTCCTTCTCCGTGTTTTTTTCTTCCATATTTATGCTCATCTTCACGTTTCTCCTTCTTTGGCGAGCATACATCTGACAAAATGTCCTTCCCCGATCTGTCTGTAGCTCTGAGGCTGATCGCAGCCTTTTGTCCGGAAGGCGCAGCGGTCTGCAAACCGACAGCCGGGGATCGAATCATAATTCTCCGGGACCATGCCGGGAATCGCGACAAGCTCCCTGTCCTTTTCGTCATAAATTCCGGGAACCGTCTGCAAAAGTGCCTTTGTATACGGATGTGCCGGCGCAGCAAACAGCTCCTTTACCGGTGCTTCCTCGATCATCTGTCCGGCGTACATAACGATCACGCGGTCCGCCATGCTCGCTACCAGCCCGATGTCATGGGTGATCAGGATCATCGACATCCCGCTCTCTTTTTGCAGATTGCGCAACAGCGCCATAATCTGTGCCTGAATCGTCACATCCAGTGCCGTCGTCGGTTCATCTGCGATCAGCAGGCCCGGATTGCAGCACAGAGCCATCGCGATCATCACACGCTGGCGCATGCCGCCGGAAAGCGTATGGGGATATTTTTTCATGACACCGTGAGGATCGGGCATACCAACTTTTCCTAAAATCTGCTCTGCCCGCTTTCGCGCCTCTTCTTTTGACAGTCTCATATGCTTTCGGATGCTCTCCATCAGCTGGTTGCCGACTGTAAAGACCGGATCGAGAGAGGTCAGCGGGTCCTGGAAAATCATCGTCAGACGGTCGCCCCGGATTTTATCCAGCTCTTTTTCCGTCATCGTCAGAAGGTTTTTGTCCTCGAATACGACGCTTCCCTCCGTCACGGTTCCGCCTCTTCCAAGCAGCCCCATAATAGAAAGTGAGGTCACACTCTTGCCACAGCCGGATTCGCCGACGATACAGACAACTTCTCCCTTATCTACATGAAAATTTACATGGTCCACGCTGACAGTGCGTCCGTAGTCACTGTCAAAAACGGTTGTCAACCCCTCTACTTCCAGTAAATGCGGCATTTGCTTTTCCTCACTTTACTCATATATCAGATTCTGCCGCACACCTCCCAAAAAAGAGATGTGCGGCAGTTATTATCATAGCATAAAATATATGAAATACAAACTTTTTATCGGAAGAAAACTTCTTTTTTCTCTGATAAAAATGTTCCGCAAAGATCCCACTGCGGCAGAATGGAATTCTGTGAAACAGGATTCTTCTTTATTCCACTACGTCCCAGTTCTGGACATCGTTGAAGAAGCCGTATACGCTGGGAGCTGCGCCTGTAATCCGCTTGCTGACTGCCCCCTGTGCGCTGATAACATAGGCGGAGAACATCGGAACATCTTCCTGTACCTTTTTATCCACAACGGAGAACAGCTCTTTTGTTTCCTCTGGATCACTTGTCAACTGGGATTTGGTCAACGCTTCGTTTAACGTATCGTCGCTGTAGCCGGTCCAGCTTCCTTCACCGCCAAGCAGCCATGCTACATCCGGATAGGGATCCACCGGCGCATAGGTGTACTGTACTGCCAGTACATCATAGTCCTCTGTGCCTGCAACGCTCATCAGCGTTGCGAAGTCAACGGTCTGGATTTCCGCCTTGATGCCGACTGCGGCCCACTCTGCAGCGATGATGGAGGCTGCGTTTACAAAGGTCGAATCACCGGAATTTACATAGAAACGGATTGTCTGGGAGCCGTCCCATCCAGCTTCTTCCAGAAGTGCTTTTGCCTTTTCCGGATCATAGGAAACCGGTGTAAGGGAATCATCATAGAACGGGCTTGCACTGGACAGGAATCCATCTACAATTTCGCCATGTCCGTTTAACAGTTCCTCCAGAATCTGCTGACGGTCGATCGCATACAGCATCGCCTGACGAACTTTTACATCCGGCACGTTCTTTGTCTGGATAAATACGGACTGGTTGGTAACCGGGGAACCGTATACAACGTCTACGTTGTCCAGGGCTTCTACGCTCTCATAGTCCTCCTGCGGGATATCACTCATCGTCTGCTGGGTGATATCGATTTCGCCGGATTGCAGACCTGCATACAGCTGACTGCCGTCTACGATTTTGATGTTGAGCTTGTCGATCTTTGGCGCGCCCTTCCAATAATCCTTGTTCGCTTCATAGGAAATATAATGATCCACATCGAAATCCGTTACGATGAACGGTCCGCTGACAACATCGGGATGGTTGAACCAATCCGCTGTGGAAAGCTCTTCCTCGGAATACTGCTCGATCACATGCTTGGGCAAAGTCAGCAGATATCTCGCATAGCTGTTTTCAAAGGTAGTAATCGGCATTTCTTCTTTGGTCGTAAACTGTACCGTTTTATCGTCTACCTTCTGAATGCCGTCGATGCTCTCTGCACCTTCCTCTACAAAGCCGTCGTCGCCAACACCTTCAAATACATAATACATCATTGCAGTATTGCCGATGACCGGGCTCGCCAGGCGAAGCGCGGTATAAACCACATCATCTGCCGTAACAGGCGTTCCGTCCGACCAGGTTGCAGCATCATCGATGTGAACGATAAAGTTTTTGTTATCTTCTGTTGTGATGGAATCTGCCAGCATGCCCTCAAAGTTCAAGTCAGCATCCAGCTCCATCAACGGCAAAAACATCAGTCCGGTCGCATATTTGTTAATCTCGCCGCCGTTTAACAAAAGGGGATTGAGACTGCCGATGGTATTGGTCACACCGACGTTGATAATCTTCTCTCCCGAAGCTGCTGTGTCTGAGGATGCACTCTCTGTGCTCACCGCTGCACTTCCGGTTTCATCTGCTGCAGCACCTGCATTCGATGCGCCGCACGCGGTCAGTCCCAGCGCCATCACTCCTGCCAGAAGCAGGCTTAAGATCCTGTTTCGTTTTTTCATAACTGCTCCTCCTTTGGGCGAATCATCCGCCGCTCAATACCTATCTATCCGGTATGTTAGTGAGAATTGTATTCTATTTTTTTCGATCTGTCAAGACTCTATTCCCATATTCTTGACAAAATACGGGGTTCGCGTTATATTCGACAGCAGAGCGCACGATTCTTTCTATCCTATAAGGATGCCAGGATCAAAAGGTCTAAGCCCACAGGAGCTTGCTCATAGGTGGGTAGGATTGTGGGAGTGCGCAGTACGGAACAATCCACTGACCTTATATAATATGCTTTACCGGAGGATTTTTCAATGAAAAATTACTTAAATTATCAGTCCTCAGAATATGACTGCGGTTCTGTTTCTATTACCAACGGAATCCGCTACCTGTTTGATCGGGAAGAAATCAGTCCTGACATCCTCAAATGTATTATGCTCTATACAATGGACACTTATAACGAACAGGGACAACCATGCCGTCACGGCACTTCCGCCGCCGCAATGCGTTTTGTCGGCAGTTGGTTAAATCAGCTGGCAGCTGTCCGCTCTTTTCCGATCCAGACGCAGTTTCTTTTCGGTAACGATGTTACACTGTCCCCGGACAGCGAAATCAGTCAGGCGCTTTTGCACGGCGCAGCTGTCGTGCTGCGTCTTTTTCTTGAAGTTCCGCACTATGTGCTTTTAACCGGCATTTCCAGGGACGAGGTGTTTTTCTTCGACCCTTATTATGAGGAAGAAGGAACTCCCGAATTCGACGCTGAATATTACGCCAAGGGCATCCGGTTTATTTATGACCAGCCAAAATGTGCCAACCGCGCAGTTTCTCTGGAACGCATCAACCGACTTTCCCACGGATACTATGAGCTGGGTGAATTTTCCTGCCGCGAGGCGCTGCTGATGTTCCGCACCTCCGGCGAATGCGAATGGAACGCGTAAACGGGTGGGGCTTATAAGCCCCACCCGTTATTCATGACAATAGAATGCTCGCAGAGCGTGCATTCTATTGTTTTTATTTTCCGCTGTCACCGTAATTTGCCAGCACACGGGCACTGGGGTCATTGACATTACAGCCCTCCCAGCTCTTGTTGGGCATCCAGAAGTCCGGCACCATCCTTGCCTGTCCGGGATAATACTTTTCAAAGATTTCCCGATACAGCAGGCTTTCTTTTGTGAAGGGCCGTGCAAAATCATATTTCTGACGGAGCGTTTCGTATTCCTCGTCGGTGTAATACTTCTCTGCGTATTCTTTTAAATCATCCACCATGCTGTGTCCTACTGCATCGCTGAATGCAGCTTTTTCTCTCCACAGGATGTTTTCCGGCAAAATATGATCTGCTTCAAATGCCTTGCGCAGCAGATATTTTCCTTTTCCGTAGGTGTTTAACTTCTTCGCCGGGTCAATAGACATCACATAACGGACAAAGTCGAGATCGCCGAAGGGTACACGGGCTTCCAGGCTGTTTGCCGCAAGACACCGGTCGGCACGCAGGACATCATAGCAATACAGCTCACGGATTCTCTTTGCTGCCTCTTCCTGAAAGGCTGCCGCGCTCGGTGCAAAGTCCGTATATTTATAGCCGAACAGCTCGTCGGAAATTTCACCGGTCAGCAGCACCTTTAAGTCTGTTTTTTCATGGATTGCCTTGCAGACAAGGTACATGCCCATGCTCGCGCGGATCGTCGTGATGTCATAGGTTGCAAGCGCTTCGATAACGGTTTCCAGGCTTTCCAGCACTTCTTCCTTTGTCATGATGACTTCGGTATGCTCTGCGCCGATAAAATCAGCAACTTCTTTTGCATATTTTAAATCAATCGCATCTGTGTCCATGCCGATTGCAAAGGTCCTGATCGGTTTTTTCAAAATATCTGCTGCAATTGCACATACAAGACTTGAGTCCAAACCGCCGGATAACAAAAAGCCCAGCGGAGCGTCTGCATCCAGACGTTTCTTTACCCCCTCCGTCAGCTTATCATGGATGTTTTTTGTAATCACATCAATATCTTCGTGCACATAACCATGGACAGCTGCGATATCCTCATATTTGACAAATTTTCCATCGTAATAATAGCTTCCGGGCGGAAATGCACGCACCTCGTCCACCCAGCCGATCAGGTTCTTTGCCTCACTGGCAAATGCAATCTTTCCGCTCTTGGAATAACCATAAAACAACGGACGGATTCCGATCTGGTCACGGGCTGCGATCAGCTTGCCGCTTTTGTGATCGTACAATACACAGGCATATTCCGCATCCAGATGGGAAAACATTTCCAGTCCATATTCTTCATATAGCGGAAGCAAAACCTCACAGTCGGAACCGCTCTGGAACTGATAACCGCGCTCTTCCAGCTCCTTTTTGATTTTGCGAAAGCCGTAAATTTCACCATTGCAGATCACCCAGCTGCCGTCCCGTTGAAACGGCTGCATGCCGTCCGGGGTCAACCCCATGATCGCAAGTCTTGCAAAACCGAGATACCCGAATTCGGTCTCAACGACCTGCTGGGCATCCGGTCCTCTCATCTTTGTCTTTAACAGATATCCTTCCATCGTTTCTTTGGTGACATCTTTTCCCGCGTAGCAGAGAATGGAACACATAAGCTTTTCCTCCTTTTCTTTTGCTGCGTTGCAGTTTTTCTTTCGCTTTCCGGGTGCTGATTCCATGCTCGCATGAGAAGCTGCGCACGGAAAGCTGCGAAGGGAACTGTAAGAACGCAAAAACAGCAGCCATTTGTCCTATTGGAGATAGGACGAATAGCTGCTGCTATATCCGCGGTGCCACCTAACTTGCCGCACTTCCTTGTACGGCCCCTTTTTCGCGTTCCCATGAAACGCTATCCCTGTAACGTGGGACTCCGGCTCGCCTACTTACAGATCCTGCGTTCAGCTTGCAGCTCGGAAGTGTTCTTTCCTACAGATATCCGCGCAGGACTCCCACCGCCGCCTGCTCTCTGTGCCGTCTGTCTGTACTACTTTTCTTCGTCATCGCTTTTTGTTTTTTACAAGATAGCATACCCGTTTTGCTCTGTCAAGAAAATTTTCACGAATGGCACGGTGAACTGTAACGGAGCTTAAACTCTGCCTCTTACTCTTCTGCAAACAGAGGGGTAGACAGATAACGATCACCGGTATCCGGCAGGATCACAACAATGTTCTTTCCTTCATTTTCGGGACGCTTTGCAAGCTCGATCGCTGCCCATACTGCTGCACCGGAGGAAATGCCTACCAGCACACCTTCCTGATGACCGATCTTTCTGCCGGTTGCAAACGCATCCTGATTCTCTACGGTGATAATTTCATCATAAACCCCGGTGTCCAGGACGTCCGGTACGAAGCCTGCGCCGATTCCCTGGATCTTGTGTGCGCCGGCTGTGCCTTTGCTCAAAACTGGAGAGCCTGCAGGCTCTACAGCAACAACCTTTACATCAGCCTTTTTGCTCTTTAAGTACTGGCCTGTACCGGTCACGGTTCCGCCCGTACCAACGCCTGCTACCAGGATATCAACCTTGCCATCCAAATCTTCCCAGATCTCAGGACCGGTTGCCTTTTTGTGTACCTCCGGGTTTGCAGGGTTTACAAACTGTCCTGGAATGAAGCTGTTGGGAATTTCCTTTGCCAGCTCGTCTGCCTTTGCGATTGCACCCTTCATGCCCTTTGCACCTTCTGTCAGGACAAGCTCTGCGCCGTATGCCTTCATCAGCTGTCTGCGCTCTACGCTCATGGTTTCCGGCATTACGATAATGATACGGTAGCCTCTCGCCGCTGCAACAGACGCAAGGCCGATGCCGGTGTTGCCGGAGGTAGGTTCAATAATTACAGAGCCTGCCTTTAATGCGCCCTTTGCCTCTGCATCATCGATCATCGCTTTTGCAATTCTGTCCTTTACAGAGCCTGCAGGATTAAAGTATTCCAGCTTACCATAGATGTGTGCCTTTAAGCCCTCTGCCTTTTCAATATGTGTCAGCTCCAGCAGGGGAGTTCTGCCGATTAACTGATCTGCGGATGTATAAACGTTGCTCATTTGCTCTTCCTCCTTAAACCTACTTACTTTATATGTTAATGTGATTATATTCTGTCTTTTCGGATCTGTCAACCCTTTTTAAACAATAGAATGCACGCTCTGCGAGCATTCTATTGTCACTGTCTCTTATACACATCTGACGCTGCCGACGAATAGAGAGGTGTAGATC
>ERZ1026966.1026-NODE-1026-length-11529-cov-5.010633_pt1 | contig 11529 bp, 8 predicted proteins | sample MGYA00519296_ERZ1026966 | MGnify/ENA primary metagenome ERZ1026966 (study PRJEB26926, sample SAMN06164478) | human gut metagenome | biome: ENVO:00009003; feature: ENVO:2100002; material: ENVO:00002003 | host: Homo sapiens | place: USA | collected 2012 ... | reverse complement strand
TCATCATAGCATATCGTTCCGGAAAAAGAAAGGGGTGAAACGTTTTTTGTCCCCTCTCCCCTGTTCCCCTGAAGCACACGCAAGAGTGGCCGGGACACCTGAGCTCTCGCCGAAAACCATGTACGCCGATACCTTGGGAGAAAAAAGCCCAGTTGTGTATCGAGCAGCCGGAGAACACGCGGGTTCCGCTCGAAAGCGCAAAGGCTGAGGTATAGAAGCCATTCCCCCAAGAGGCAGAGCTTGCGGCGGAAACGGCCCGTCTGAACGAGCTGAACGCCCTGCCAAACCCGGATAAGAAGGAAAAATGAGATCGTGGACGGTGAGCGAGGCGAGGCAGCGCCGCAAAAATCATCCGCAGGCAGAGAACGCTAAAAAATCACAGCGGCAATGTGGAATACCTGCATTGCCGCTGTGGTCGCAAGCTGGAAAATGTGCCGGGTATGTGATATAATGATGCTGACAAAATCGGTATTTGCGGAGGGAAGCAGAATGGACACAAGGTGCAAAAATCCCAGATCTCGTACTACAATCGGCGCCTTTATGCCTGTGTATCCTTCTTGAAGGTAAAAAAGAAAGCGGAGCTGCCGGAAGATTATTTTGTGCTGACGCTGGGGCTGTCCGCGCCGTTGGAATCCGACCGGGTGGCGGCAAAAACCGAGCCGTATCCGGGTCGGTGGACAACGCATTTTGTCATCAGCAGTCCGTCCGCTTTGGACGAGGAGTTGTTTGATTGGATCGAGCAGGCATATCAATTTGCGCAGGAAAAATAACGGAGGAAACAGATGCAAGTCAACGAATATCAGAAAGCGGCTATGGCAACGCTGAATCCGGCGCTTGATAAAAAGGATGTTCTCATCAACAGCGTCATGGGCTTGTGCGGGGAATCCGGCGAAGCCATTGACATTGTGAAAAAGTGGCTGATGCAGGGACATGAGCTGGACAGGGAGCATTTGGTCAGGGAGCTTGGAGATGTGGCGTGGTATCTTGCCGAGGCTGCCACGGCATTGGATGTTCCGCTGGAAGCTGTTTTTCAGGGGAATCTGGACAAGCTGCGTCAGCGTTTTCCCAACGGCTTTGACACCGGGGCTTCGGTAAAACGCAAGGAGGGGGATTTATAAACGCAGGATTTAGGCGTATTTCACAGCCTCGGCGCCCTGTGGCTCAGGGTGCTGAACGAGCCGGAAGCCAAGGGAATGGAAACCGTTTATACCGACAATGCAGGCGAACGCGCAGAGGTCAGGGAGCTGCTGTATCTGACCGCAGTGGTGCAGGATGCCGCGCTGCCCGACGCGATCATCGAAAAGCAATCCTGCCGCACGCTCTGCGGCCATCACCATGTTTGAGTCGCTGACGGACGAGGGCTATATCCCCTGTGTCAGCCTTCTGGATTTTCAGAAAACCGGCGGAAAGCTGGATATGACCGCCTATTGCCGTGCGTTGGACTTTGGCTGCAAGGCGTATGTCCCGACAACGCTCTACACATCAAAGACTATCTTGGGTATGTATGTGTCCATGAGATTGGCGATCTAATCAAGCCTCACTACGTCACAGAGAGCTTTCCGAAGCTGCTCAAGGCGAAGGGGATGAGACAGATCAGGTATCACGATCTGCGTCACAGCTGCGCCTCGCTGCTTCTGGCAAATGGTGTTCCCATGAAGCAGATTCAGGAATGGCTTGGTCACAGCGACTTCTCAACTACGGCGAACATTTACGCACATCTGGATTACAGCTCGAAGCTGACTTCGGCTGATGCAATGCTCAATGGCTTGGGCTTTGCACAGAACTGAAAAAGAAAAGCCAGCAGCCGGAAAAACCGACTACTGGCGGGGTTTCTGGCGGAGCGGGTGGGATTCGAACCCACGGAACCTTGCGGTTCAACTGATTTCGAGTCATTTCCCGCTTATGCCTTCTGGTGGAAATTAAGCGAATATGGAAGTACACAACGGAAGCCAAAATGCTGCGGTATACTGCGGATTTTGGCTTCCGCTTTTCGCTTTTATTTGAACCCACCGGGCTTTCCGAGTTCTTCCCGTTTTTACCCTGAATTATGACCGGAGGATAGAACAAGGATAGAACTGCACGCCAGATCGAGGAGTTTAACACCCATCCCTTTTTACGAAAACGCAAATCTCAATTTGATTTGTCATCCTAATTTTATTTGAACTCATTTCAAAAGTCAACATTATACGACGCACCAGTGAAGTACCTCACCTACCAATGACAGATGAACAAGAAAGTGAGTGCTGCACATGGATTTGACTAAGTATTATCCCGACATCGCCGCAAAGTATCCCGCCTATGTAACCAAACGGGAACTATGCGAGATCTGCCACATCTGTCCCAAGACCGCCTACAATTTGGAGCAACAAGGTGAGATTCCCTACACCATTGAGCAAAACCACCTGATCCGTAGCCACAAAATCAAGCTGACGGACATTCTTGCCTATCTCTATCGGCGTGAGTGCAGACAGGAAGCAGACAGTCCCTATATCTGTGCTATGAGAACATTCTATGACGAACACCTCTCTCCCTACTCAGACCTGCTTTCCGTAAAGGATATTCAGCAGATTACAGGCTTTTCGTCCTCGGCAATCGTGCGGTGGATCAGCACAGGGATTCTGAAGGCTTTCCAGCCTGGAAAGCAGTACACCGTCCCAAAGGATTTTATGCTGGACTTTCTGATAAGCCCATATTACCGCCGTATCCGCCGAAAGACCCCTCTCCAAAAGGAATTGATGGATACATTTGAGCGTCTGTGGCAGGAAAAAGGAGGCGAGTGATGTGGCACAGGTATCCAAGTATCGCTATTTGCTGAATCAGTACCCGGAAACAGTCCAAAAAGAGCAATTCCGCATTATCTGTCATATCAGCAAACGCACAGCTCGTTATCTGCTGCAATCCGGTCTGGTTCCCTGCGTACAGAGTGGGAAAAAGACCCGGAATTACACCATAAAGATGAAAGACATAGTTCGCTACCTTGAGCGCAGGGAAATCCACCCCGAAAAATACAAACTTCCCCCCGGCTCATATAGCGGGACATACGCAGTCAAGCCCCTGCTTCCCGAATCTGTGACAACGGAGGAACTGCGAAAATACTACATAGAGAGTTTCCGGGACATTCCCGACATAGTTTCCACGAGAGAGGCCGCGGAATTAACAGGCGCCACGGCATCTACGGTCGCAAAATGGATCAGAACGAAAAAGCTAAAAGCTCTTTCACATGGTCCGGCATTTATCATCCCGAAGGTCAATCTGATCGACTTTATGGCCAGTGACGCATACTTGAACAAACGCTTGAAATCACAAAAATTCCACGAAAATATAGGAGGTTTTCTATCATGGAAAGCGGGAAAATAATTGTTGTAGCCAACCAGAAAGGTGTGGTAGCCAAGACCAGCACGGTCCGAAATCTGTCCTACGCGCTGGCCGAGATGGGCAAGAAGGTCTTGGTAGTTGACTTTGACCCCCAGTATAACCTCACCACCAGTTTCGGTGTCCTGCCGACCCAGGCGCCCTATAATACCGGGACTCTTATCACCAATCTGCTTCTGGACGAATCTCTGCCGGATACCAACGAGTTCATCCAGAAAATCGGCTCTGTGGACTTGATCCCTTCCAGCCGCTCTCTCACCGTTGCGGAGGCAAATCTGCTGATGACGCCGGACAGCAATGACTACCTGGCTGCTCTGCTGAATCCTCTGCGGCTGTCCTACGATTACATTATCGTGGACACCAACCCCTCTCTCGGCTCGTTGACCATCAACGCTTTAACGGCTGCCGACGAGGTAATCATCCCGATTGACCCAGAACTGTTCGCTCTGACCGGTTTACAGGCGTTGGTGGACACTATCAAGAAAATCAAGCGGAAATTAAATCCCAGCATTGAGATCGGCGGTATCCTGTTCACCAAATGCAACAAGCGGACGAACCTGTATCGCCGTACATACGGTCAGGTCACAAAGGCGTTCCAATCGCTCCCCATCTTCAACTGTCAGATTCCCTACACGGTCAAAGTGGGGGACGCAAACAGCTACGGAATGAGCGTCATGGAACTGGAGCAGGCAAACCCCGCCTCTCTTGCCTATCTGGAACTTGCAAAGGAGGTGCTGGCAAATGCCTAAAATCAATCCGCGCATCAAGTCCATTGACGATCTTCTGGGCTTGGATGCTGCAGAAGAAAGCCCTATTGAACCTACCCCTTCCGTATCCTTGCCGACCAAGAACACCATCATCACCCTTCCCCCGCAGGCCATTCGTGCTTTCCGAGGCCATCCGTTCCGACTGTATGAGGGCGACCGGCTCAATGATCTGGTAGAAAGCATTTCGGAACATGGGGTCCTGAATCCCGCCATCATCCGCAAGATCGAACGGGATGAAGATGGCTTTGAGTATGAAATGCTGGCCGGTCATAACCGGCAGAACGCCGCAGCCATTGCAAACCGTGAACTTCCCTGTATCGTCAAGGAAAATCTCTCCGATGAAGATGCTTGGATTTATGTGATCGAAACCAATGTCCTGCAACGCTCCTTCTCCGAAATGCTGCCCTCTGAAAAAGCGGCGGTGTTGGCTCTGCGCTATTCCAAGATGATCTGTCAGGGGCGCCGGAACGATATTATCGAGGAACTGAAAAGGCTGGAAAACCCTGATGAAATCAGGGAAAATCCCACAAGTGGCACTCAGTGCCACAGGACGAAAAGCCGGGATATTTTAGGTGCTGAATACGACTTAAAAGGCCGCGCCGTTGCGAACTATCTCCGCATCAATGAGTTGATTACTCCGCTGAAAAGGCGAATTGATGATGCCGAGTTCCCGATTGTGGCAGCCGTACAGCTCTCCTTTTTGACCGAACAGGAACAGCAGATGGTTGACGATGTACTTTCGGAAAATGAGTACAAGGTCAATGAGGGAAAGGCTGTCCTGCTGCGGGAATATACCGGAAAGCTGACCCCGGAGCGCACCGAACAGATTCTGTCCGGCGAGTTTAACCGGAAACCAAAAAAATCCACGGCTACGGCGTTCAAGGTCAAACCGGCGATTTACAAGAAATACTTTACCGCCAGCATCAGCCAGAAAGAGTTCGACAGCATTGTGGACGAGGCGCTTGCCCTCTACTTTGCTCAGAAAGGACAGGAGTCCGAGCAAGAGGCCGGATAACCGACCATAATCACCAATACAGGAAGGAGGTCAGATACCGTTGAGAAATGATGAACGCCTGCGGACGATATATGAAGTCATGGCTCCTTATATTGTCCGAAATGAACACAACTGGCGGGATTATCTGGCATTTGCATCGCAGTTCCATAAGCACAGTTTTGACAACATACTTCTTGTGTACGCACAGGACGAGGATGTTTCGATTCTGGCAACACGAAAGCAATGGGCAGCCATAGGCAGAAATTTGATTCCCCGTGCAAAGGGCGTTGCTGTTTGTGTCTATCGGAATGCCAAACTCACCCTTGACTATCTCTTTGATGTAAGCCAGACTACTGGCAAAGAGATTCATCCTACGGACTGGCAGCTTTCCGATGAAATGAAAGAGGCCCTGACCGAGCGCCTGTCGTATGCACACGGTTTCCCCAAGCAGGGCTTTTCCCAAGCACTGTATGCGATGGCCAGCGAATCTGTCGCAGACAATTACAACCACTTTTTGCAGGAACTCAAGCAGGAAACCAAAGGCCATTTGTTCACCGAGATCCCGGCCGGTGGTTTTGAAGCCCAATACATCCAGCTTCTGACCGACAGCATTTCTTATTTCATCGGCAAAAAGTGTCACCTGCCGGATGAAGAAATCCAGTTGAGTGATGGCATGGCGACGGTCAGCCATTTCAATACACTCCCGTTGGTTGCTCATCTTGGTACGGCAGTAACCGCCCTTTCCAAAGGCATCCTGTTAGAAGTGGAACGGAACATCAAGATCATCAATCGTGAAAGGATGGCACAACATGAACAAACCGAATATCAATCTGAAATACAGAGAGCAGGACGGGATGATGCTGCCCGATCTGCAAATCTCCAACAGCAGCGAAGCAGATCAGCCTCTGGGCAGGTACGGCCGGATGGCCCTGGAATACCTCAGAGAGAATCACCCGGAGCGATTTACGACTTTGAAAATGGATGGCAGTCTGATGGAGATCATGCACCGGGTACAGGACGAGGCGACCGAGAAGATCGAAGCCCTGACCCAGCAAATGCTCCAGCAGGAGCCGATCCCGCAGACCGAGGACATCATGGAGCGGACGCGCCACCTGAACAGTCTGAAACTGATGGCGGAGGAAACCGTACTCCAGAGCGTAGTCCTGATTCCCCGCTGACCGAAGAACATCCAAATACAGAAGTGGCGCCAAGCGCCGCACCTGTGGGAGAGCCGTCTGAAAAGGACGGCTCTTTTTCTGTTCCTGCGGAACAACCGACACGCCATTTTACCGATGCAGAAGTCCGGCGCAATTATGAGTACATCCTGACCAGCACCAACCTATACCCCTCAGAACTGCACAGCGCGGTTCGCAGCGTATTGTCAGAACCGCCGCTTAATCCAGACTGGTCAGACAAAGGGCGGCAGATTGCGGCTCTCTTTACTCCCTATGGCGACCGTGAATATCAAGGCGATCTTCTCTATCGTACCCGGCTACATGGTGAGGATGGCATTTCGTTTTTCTTTGATGAAGGCTATACCTACATTCCCTGGAACGGACTGGCGTTTTTACTGGACGCCATGATCGAGGACGGCGACTATCCCAATCCTGTCGTAGAGGAGCAGCCTGATCCCATCGGGGATTATAACATCCCTGATGAAGTTGATGAAATGGGCGGTCCTCACCGGCAAATGACCATCGGAGAAGCGGATTTCGATTATGTCCTGGATTCTGTTGCCTATGAAGCCGGAGAAACCGTAGTGGAACCGGTCAAGCCACCGGCGATTGTTCAAATGGAAAACGACACACCAGCAGCCGGTGACGAGCCTGCATCCGTTCCTGACGAGAATCCCCATGCTATTGTGGAGGCCCCCGAAACAGCTCTCCCCACAGATACAGCGGAGCAGCCTGCACCGCCGCCCGTCAAGGGAAACACGACGGCGCACAAGAATTTCCGCCGCTTTCAAGAGTTGTTCCCGGAGATTGTGTCCGGTCAATATGAGTATCTGCGGCTGGAGGCCGGAGAAGCCTACTACCCTCTGGTCATTCACCATAAATACGGTTCCCATTACTGCATGGAGCATTACTATATGCAGAACGGCGACCGGATGTATGACCCCTATATGGATTTCCAAATCGACAAAGAGGCCGGAACACTTCGGGCTTTCAGCTATGAGAACAGCGGCATTGGTGTCTATAACGAGGCTGATCCCGACGACCCCGCACATGAAAAGAAAATCAATGGATTCAACAAATTCTTTGCCACTTGGCTGAACAACATCCGCAGCCAGGGCTATGAGCCGGTGCGGGCCTCTATGATGGTCAATGATGAAGAAGTCGATGTGGATTTGCGTCCGGCTGCCGAAGCTGTTCCGGTCGTGGAAGAAGAACAGCCGGAGCAGCTCTCGCTTCTGTCCCTGGAAAAGAGTACGGAAGATCTGCTTGTTGAGCGTGTCATGCAGAAAGGTCCCCTTACCGCAGGGAAAAAGGAACAAATCTACGAGTTTGCCCAGACCCACCCCACCGGATCGGAATTTACTGCTTTCCTAAAAAAGCTATATGGCTATGAAGGGTTCTCCGGTGATGAAATGGGCGTGAAATACGCCATGTTCAATAGTGAAGGTGTCACTATCGAATGGCAGGATAAGCAGGGCGAAACACAGGAAACGAAACTGTCCTGGGCGCGGGCTGCCGGTGTCGTGCAACGCCTGGTGGATGAAGGCCGCTATCTGGAAACCCCTGTTGTCAGCCAGACGGAGCAGCAGGATGAAGTGCAGCCTTTCAGTGACCAATACCGTCTGTTAGACCGTCTGTGTGCTGACTGCGAGTATTTTCTGGGGGCGGGACAGCGGGCAGAAAAGCATTTGTGGGCAGGCAGCGTGGATGCACAGATTGAGAAAATGCGGGAACTGTATGCCCAACTGCCGGAAAAACCTGATTGGATTTCCCTGGATGTAATCAACGCCTACGCCCGCCGCATGGCAGCCCCGGAGCCGGTAGAAAATACTGCGGAAGCCTCGCCGGAGGAAACGCAGATTTTGGACGAAGCCCTGGACGCCCATCATGGGCAGATTGATATGCTGATGCAGGCGGTCCGAGGTGAGCTGACGGTTGGAACCATCCGGTACAGTATTTTTGAGGGGCGGCCCCATATCAGCATGATTGAAGTCCTGGAGGACTACCGCCGTCAAGGTATCGCAACCCAGATGCTCCGCTATCTGCAAGGGCAATATCCCAATGAGGAAATTGTATGGGGGTATTTAACCGAGGATGGTTCGGCCCTGTACCAAGCTGTGGTGGATGAGCAGCCCAATCCCGACTATCTCCGGGTACAAAATGACCTTGAAGATATTACGCGGGAATTTGACGCTTATGTACGACGCCTGGATGGTGGGGCTATTCTCTCCCCCCAAGAAGCTGCCGACATGGACGATCTGGAGGACACGCAATACCGGCTGGAAAAAGAGTTGGAAGAACTGCGCCCCATTCGCGCCTTTGTACGAATGGGCGATGGTACAGCAGCAGAGGCGCCCGCTGTTATGGGTGAAGCCACTCGCACTGATCTGGCGCCCCTTCGTGAGCCGCCTGCGGCGCCGCAGGTCGCCGCACACAACTTCCGCTTTTCCGAGGACTATGACCTGTATCCAAGTGGGGCAAAGACCAAATATAAAAACAATGTCATGGCGATCAAGCTGCTCAAGCAGATTGAGCTGGAAAAGCGGACAGCGACACCAGAAGAACAAATCATCCTTGCCCGTTATGTCGGATGGGGTGGGCTTGCCAACGCTTTCTCCAGTACGGCCTCTGGTTGGGAGAACGAATATCAGGAGTTGAAGTCCCTGCTGACTGATGTGGAATACAAGGCGGCCATGAACTCCACCATCACAGCCTACTACACCGAGCCTGATCTGATCCGGCACATTTACCGCGCTCTGGAACGGTTTGGCTTTGAAGGTGGTCCCGACAGAAAAATCCTGGACCCCGGTATGGGAACCGGCAACTTCTATTCTGTGCTGCCGGAGCAGTTTCAAGAGAGCAAGCTGTTTGGCGTTGAGTTGGATTCCATCACTGGCAGAATCGCAAAGCAGCTTTATCCTGATGCGGATATTTCCATCATGGGATACGAAGCCACCAAATTTGAGGACAACAGCTTTGATGTGATTCTGGGCAATATCCCGTTCAACTCCGTGAAAATCTATGATCGGCGCTACAATGACCTGAACCCGTACATCCATGACTATTTTTTCATTAAGTCCCTGGACCTTGCGAAACCGGGCGGTATCATTGCCTTTATCACCAGCAAAGGAATTATGGATCGCAAGGACGAGAGCCTTCGAGAATATATCGCGCGGCGGGCAGAGTTCATCGGTGCTATTCGCCTACCCAACACAGCGTTCAAGGCTTTGGCGGGAACCGATGTAACAGCGGATGTTGTTTTCTTGAAAAAGAGAGCGCATCCCATAGAACTTGATCGCACGAATCTTCCGTCCTGGATTGAAACTGACCTGGACCGCAGTAAATGGATCGCCTATAACCGCTATTTCAAGGACAATCCCGAAATGCTCATGGGCGAGATGGTGAGCAGCCGGAATATGTACGGCAACGAAGATGGGACAGCCTGTGTTGCCCCGGAAGATTTTGACCTGAACCAGCATCTTACCCAAGCGGTTGATTCCCTGTATGCCCGTTTCACCGCAGAGCCGGATGAAGAAATCGAGGCGGACGAACCGGAAGAAAGCAATGCAGAGTATGAGGACGCCCCGGCCGGAACCAAAAACTTCACCTATGTTGTGCGGAACGGCGAGATCTTTTTCTGTGAAAAAGATAAGCTGATCCCACAGCCTTACACCGGCATGAAGGCCGAAAGAATCAAGGGGCTGTGTGAGATTCGTACTGCGCTGCTGGAGGTTATCAACATCCAGTCCCATGAGTATGACCCGCTTGATCTTCAGAAAGCGCAGGGCACACTTAATCAGGTATATGACCGCTTCGTTGCAAAGTATGGAGCCATCAACAGCAAAGGAAACATCCTCGCTTTTTCTGATGATGACCAATTCCCCCTGCTGCGCTCTATCGAGGATGAGCGGAAAGACAAGACCGGCTGGGATAAATCAGCGATCTTCACCAAAGCCACCATCCGTCCCTTCCGTCAGGTCAATCATGCAGATACCGCAGAGGACGCCCTTCAAATCTGCCTGAATCACAAGCTGCGGGTGGATCTGCCCTATATGTCCTTCCTGACGGGAAAAGAACCGGAAGAATTGGTGCGTGAACTGGATACTCGCATCTATCTCAATCCCCAAAAATACTACGGCAACCCGCTGGAGGGATGGGAACTCGCAGAAGAATATCTCAGTGGTCATGTGCGGGATAAACTGCTCTACGCACGTCAGAAGGCGGCGGAAGAACCGGAACTCTTTGCCCGGAATGTCGAGGCTCTGGAGGAAGTACAGCCAGAGCCGCTGACTCCTGCCGACATTGAAGTGAATATGGGCGCCATCTGGGTTCCCATTGAGTATTATCGCCAATTCATGTATGAAACCTTCCAGACCAGCGGATATGAAAAGGTCATCGAGGGCGGCGACAACCGGCACCGCATTGACATCGAGTATTTCTCCTATACCACGACCTGGCGTGTCACCAATAAAAGCGCAGAACCGGATTCCGTAATGGTCAACCAGACTTTTGGAACCAAGCGGAAAAATGCTTATGAGATTTTTGAGGATTGCCTTAATATGCAGTCCACGACTGTCCGTGACCGGCAGGAATACATCAATGAAAAGGGCAACAAGTCGGTTAAATATGTAATCAACGCACAGGAAACCATGATTGCCCGTGCCAAACAGCAGCAGATTCAGGAGGCGTTTGCGTCTTGGGTTTGGAAAGAACCGGAGCGCCGGGATACGCTTCTGCGAATCTACAATGACACTTTTAACACGGTTCGTCCCCGTGAGTTTGACGGGAGCCATCTGGTATTCCCCGGCATGAACACGGAGATGAAGCTGCGGAAGCATCAGCTTGATTTTGCTGCCCGTGTCATCTATACCGGGACGGGGCTTGCTGCACATGAGGTAGGCGCCGGAAAGACCGCTGCTTTAATTGCCGCCGGGATGTACCTCAAAAACCTGGGAGCGATCCACAAGGCGGTGTTTGTAATTCCCAATCCCCTGGTAGGCCAGTGGGCAACAGAGTTCTACCGCTTTTTCCCCAACGCAAATCTTTTGGTATCCACCGCAGAGGATTTTACCCCTAAAAACCGCAACCGCTACATTTCCAAGATCGCCACCGGAGAATATGATGCGGTGATTCTGGCGCACAGTCAATTTGAGAAAATCCCAATCTCCACAGAGCGGCAGATCGCTATGCTGGAACGGCAGATCAACGATATTGAAAATGC
>ERZ1026966.1014-NODE-1014-length-11673-cov-7.364176_pt1 | contig 11673 bp, 13 predicted proteins | sample MGYA00519296_ERZ1026966 | MGnify/ENA primary metagenome ERZ1026966 (study PRJEB26926, sample SAMN06164478) | human gut metagenome | biome: ENVO:00009003; feature: ENVO:2100002; material: ENVO:00002003 | host: Homo sapiens | place: USA | collected 2012 ... | reverse complement strand
GAGATTCATGAGCGTCTCGTGGGCTCGGAGATGTGTATAAGAGACAGGTGTTAATCAAAAGAATAGTCAAGAATTTCAAAATTTGATGGATCATAGTAAAAAAACTTATGATGATTATTGGGATATTAATAATCCGGTAATTCGTATTATTTTAATTATTTTATTTATTATTATTGTATTAGGAGCTGGATATTATTTTGTAATGTGGTTCCGTTAATTAGGGGTGTGATGTAGATGTTTTCTTCTATTTTTTCAAAAAAGGAAGTTAGAGATTTGTTGAAGAAGGTTTCAGAAAATCCTAGGTATAATGATAAGAAGAAGAAAGATTCTATTAATTATGAGAAGTTTTCTGGGCTAGAGCAACCATTCTTTTTGCTTTTTGATGCGCTTATTAAGTATCAAATTATTATTGGGGAAGAGGAATATTTAGCTGATTTTGTTCATCATTTGGATTTGTTGTGGTATAAAATAGATAATTTTCATGATATTCATGATGGGATTTGTAAGATATTGGTTAAATTTTGTGCTAAAAAGCTAGGATATAAGAACAAGATAGAAGAATATCGGAAAGAAATTTTAGAGTATATTTATCAAAAATATATTGTAGAAGGTTATTTATACCACGGGGTTTCTAGTTCTTATGTTGAAGATATTAAGCAAAATGGTTTTGTCCCACAAAAATATCGTAATTTGTACTCTCGTTTTGAACAATTACAAGAAAAATATTCTTCTTTTTTAAAGGATATGGATTTTAGACATGATTATGTCTCTTTTACAGATGATTTTGTTATGGCTTGTTATTATGCTACTTATAGTCCTATTTATTTTTCTTCATTTTTATGTCCTCCAACTTCTAAGAAAGCTGAAATTAATAGTTATGCGAAGCGGGATTACATTGGTTGTTTTAAAGAATTGCACCATACTTTAAAGTTGAAAGAAATAAATGAAGAAGATAGTAGGCAAATCGAAAAATTGTGTAATGATGAGTGGAAGTTATTGCGTCAAAATGAGTCTTTACCTACTATTATGATGGTTAAAAGAAAGTATTTTTCTAAAGATAAGATACAGGGAATACAAGAATTTTTTCTTGATAAAGAAACGGATATTAGTTCATTAGCTTCTCAAATTATGGATTATAAAATAGATAGTTTAGCTTGGAATAAATCGATTCCTAAAGAGAATATAGAATTTATTACTATTCCTTATTCAGAATTTGTTGTAGAAAAAGAAACTACAAAAGTAGAGATAGTTCTGCCTACGGTTCGTGTAGAGCAACATTCGGAAGATGGAAAAGTATCTTTTTTGGTACTTCTGGGTTCTCTTTTTATTTTGTTAGGGGTGCTTGCTAGTATTATTATGCTATATCAGTAGAGGTGATGTTATGAAAGATATAAGAGTTGTTTTTATGGGGACTCCAGATTTTAGTGTTCCAGTATTGGAAGGATTAATTGAAAACTATCAAGTAGTAGGTGTTGTTACTCAGCCAGATCGTAAAGTTGGAAGAAAGCAGGAGATTTCTTTTTCTCCTGTTAAAAAAGTGGCTCTTGAAAATGATATTTTGGTTTTTCAACCTGAAAAAATTCGTAATAATTTTGAAGATATTTTGAATCTTCAACCAGATATTATTATTACTTGCGCTTATGGCCAAATTATACCTAAAGAGATGTTAGATTATCCAAAGTATGGTTGTATTAATGTTCATGCTTCTTTGTTGCCTAAGCTTCGAGGTGGTGCTCCAATTCATAAGGCAATTATAGATGGATATGATAAAACTGGTATTACAATTATGTATATGGATGTGGCTATGGATAGTGGAGATATTATTTCTCAACGTGAAACTAAGATTTTAGATTCCGATACCATGGAAACTTTGCACGACAGGTTAAGAATTATGGGTAAAGAGCTATTGCTTTCTACCTTGCCTTCTATTTTTGATGGGAGTGCAAAACGAATTAAGCAGAATGCTGACGAAGTGACCTTTGCTTATAATATCAAGAGGGAAGAGGAATATCTTGATTTCTCAAAAACTAGTAGGGAGTTATTCAATCAAATTCGTGGACTTAATCCCTTTCCTGGTAGTTCTTGTACTATTTGTGAGAGAGAATTTAAGGTTTATATGGCGAGAATAGAAAAGATTGATACTAGTAATGCTAGACCTGGAGAAGTTTTACATATTTATAAAGACGGTATTGGTATTGCTACTAAAGATTATGAGCTTGTGTTGATAGATATTAAACCAAATGGAAAAAAGAGAATGCTTGCTAGTAGTTTTGTTAATGGGATTAAGAAAGACGATTATATTGGGAAGGTAGCTTATGGACGAAAAGAATCAGAATAAAATAAATAAAGAACAGGTTTTAGAGTTTATTCGTACTCCTAAAGGTAAGGCTGTTTTGTTTTTTGGTATCTATTTTGTGTTTTTTATTGTGCTTGCTATGATTGCTCATATTGGAGGACAGGGTCCTGTTCTTGGTAGTACTGATTTAAAGTTGGGAGATTTTTCTTATGATTTATCATCCATTAAAGAAGGAAATTATAATTTTAGTTATCAATTTTCTATCGATCAGTTAAATACTACTTATTCTGGTAAACATTATGAAGAAAATTCTTTGTTTAGTGATGGAATTATTAGTTACTATCAACAAGGAAATTTATTTATGAGAAATCAGAACGGTGTTTGGATTAAGAGTGAAGCACCGTATCCTTTAGTTTCCCTTACGGATGTTTCTACTATTGATAGTTTGATTAGTTCATCTACTTATGTTTCCAAAACTGAGCTTGCAACTGGAGAAGAGATTATCGATTTACAAATAACTTCTACTACTTTAGTTAAAATATTAGATGGATTAGAAGTTGATTTGGACGATCCTGTTAATTCTATACAGTTAAAGAAAAATGAAAATGGAGAGGTAGTAGAAATTCAGTATACTTTAGATAGTTATGCTAAGTATAAAGGTCTTGCTAGTAGTGAATTACGTTTTGTGGCGTCCTATTCTAACTTTGGTGATATTAAAGAATTTGAGAAACCAGTATAGGTTTCTTTTTTCTGATGTTTTTTCATATCTTTTGTTGTATAATATAGATATTGGAGTGATACGATGAATATATATAATTTAACAAGGGAGAAATTAGAAGAATATTTTGTTAATCATGGTTCTAAGAAATTTCATGCGGATCAGTTATTTTCCTGGTTGTATGAAAAAAGAATTTCTTCAGTTTCTGAAGTTACAGATATAAAAAAAGAGATGTTGGAGCAACTATCTAAAGATTTTTCTTTTTCTAAACTAGAACTTGTTCAAGTAGAGAGAGATGTTGATGTTTGTAAGTATTTATTTGAACTTTCAGATCATGAACATATTGAAGCTGTTTTAATGAGACATGATTATGGGAATAGTGTTTGTATTTCTAGTCAAGTTGGTTGCAATATGGGATGTAGGTTTTGTGAGTCTGGTAGAAGAAAAAAGGTTCGTAATCTCGAGACTTGGGAGATGGTTACTCAACTTTTGATGATCGAAGAAGATTTGGGAGCTAGAGTTAGTCATGTTGTAGTGATGGGAATTGGAGAACCGTTTGATAATTATGATAATTTGTTAGACTTTTTCTTGATTATTAATCATCCTAAGGGTTTAGCTATCGGTGCTCGTCATATTACAGTTTCTACTTGTGGTATTGTACCTAAAGTATTGGAGTTTAGTGACTTTCCACTTCAGATTAATTTGGCAATTAGTCTTCATGCTCCTACTGATGAGTTAAGAAATCAAATTATGCCGATTAATAAGGCATATCCTTTGAAAGAGTTGATATCTGCTTTAGAAATATATTTAAAAAAGACAAATCGTCGTCTTACTTTTGAATATATTATGCTTGCTGGTATTAATGATACAGAGAAGTGTGCTAAAGAACTTGTGAAACTGGTTGGGCATCTTAATTGTTATGTTAATTTGATTCCTTATAATGAAACAAATAATTTAGAATTTAAGAGAAGTAGTACTGTTCAAATTATGAAGTTTTATGATATACTTAAAAAGAATAGACTTAATGTTACAATCCGAAGAGAATTTGGTAGCAAAATTAGTGCTGCTTGTGGACAGCTTAGAAGTAAGAAGGAGGAGTTATGAAATCTTTTTATTTAACAGATGCAGGAAAAGTACGTAGTCATAACGAAGATAGCGTTATTATTGTAAAAAATCAAAATGATGATTATTTGATGGCTATTGCTGATGGAATGGGTGGACATTCTGCAGGTGAAGTTGCCAGTTCTATTGCAATAGGGTATTTAGGTAAATATTTTAAAGAGACGTTTTTGAATATGAGTAAGGTGGATGCGGTTAATTGGATTAGAGATGCGTTTAGTGAAATCAATACATTGATTTTTCAGCATGAAAAAACGCATCCAGAAAGTAAGGGGATGGGTACTACTTTGGTACTTGCAATTCTTACTAAAGATTATCTACTGTTTGGTAATGTAGGTGATTCTAGTGGTTTTGTTATGAAAGATGACAAGCTTCATAAAGTTACTTATGATCATACTTTAGTTAATTTATTAGTTAGTGCTGGAGAACTTACCAAAGAGGAAGCTAGTGTTCATCCTAAGAAGAATGTATTAATGAAAGCACTAGGTGCGGCAACGACTGTAGAAGTTGATATTTTTGATTGCGATATGGATATTACTGAAATACTTCTTTCCAGTGATGGACTTACTAATATGTTAGATAAAGATCAAATAGAAAAAGTCTTACTTACTGATTTAGATGTTGAAGATAAAGTAATTCGATTAATTCAAAAAGCAAATAATCGTGGGGGTACCGATAATATTTCAGTGGCTTATTTAATTCGTAGTGAAGAAGGTGACGAGTAATGATTACAAAGGGGCAAAAGATAAATGATCGTTATGAGATTATTCGTTCTATTGGTGAAGGTGGTATGGCCAATGTTTATCTTGGCTATGATACAATACTAGATCGTAATGTAGCAATAAAAATTTTACGTGGAGATTTATCTAGCGATGAGAAATTTGTTAGGCGTTTTCAACGCGAAGCATTGTCTGCATCTAGTCTTGCACATCCTAATATTGTAGAAATGTATGATGTTGGTGAAGATGATGGCGTTTATTATATTGTTATGGAGTATGTTGAGGGAAAAACATTAAAACAATTATTGAAAAAACGAGGAAGTCTTACATTATCCGAAGCTATTGACATTATGTTGCAATTAACAGATGGTATGGCTCATGCACATGATTCGTATATTATTCATCGTGATTTAAAACCACAAAATATTATGATTAAAGATGATGGACAAATTAAAATAACAGATTTTGGTATTGCTATGGCATTAAATGCTACACAGTTGACACAAACTAATTCTGTTATGGGATCTGTTCATTATTTACCTCCAGAGCAGGCTAGTGGAAAAGGTTCTACTATTAAAAGTGATATTTATTCTATGGGAATTATTTTTTATGAACTTCTTACGGGTAGTTTACCATTTAAAGGAGATAATGCAGTTGAAATTGCTTTAAAACATATGAGAGATCCCTTACCTAGTGTAAAAGAAGATAATCCTTCTATTCCACAGAGTATAGAGAATATCATTTTAAAAGCCACAGCAAAAAATCCTAAAAATAGATATGATGATGCTAGAAGTATGCACGAGGATTTACTTACTGCACTTGATGATGATCGTATTAATGAACCTCCATATAAGTATCCTTATCCAGAACATGAAAATGATTCTACTAAAAACTTGAAAAAGATAGAGGATTTAGAAAAAGATAGTGATGATGAGGACGAAGAACCTATTGCTACTAAAATTGAAGATAGTGGTGATAAAAAACGTAAAAGAATTATTATTATTTTATCTATTATTTTTGGTGTTTTGGTTCTTGGCATTATTACAGTAGCTTTTATTATTCCAGCTGTTACAGAACCGGAAAATGTTACTATTCCAAATTGTCAAGGCTTAAAAGTTAGTCAATGTGAAAAGAAGCTTCAAGATTTAGGATTAGAAGTAAGAACTAATATTAAGAGTGTTGCTTCTTCTAAAGTGAAAAAGGGAAGAGTTGTTCGAACTGATCCTGAAAAAGGAAGAAGTGTAAAACAAGGTACTAAAATAACTATTTATAAATCTACAGGAGAAGAAACTTTTGAAATTGAAGATTATACTGGACAGAATTATATCGAAGTTCAAACTATTTTGGAAACTCAATATGGCTTAGATGTCAGTATTGAAAAAAGAGATGTAGATGCTAGTGATAGAGAGTATGATGAACAAGAAATTATTGGTCAGTCATTAGCAGCTGGTAGTGAAGTAAAAGAAGGAGATTCTATTATTTTATACATTCCAAATATTGTAGATACTTTCCCTGATATGGCGGGAGAAGGTTGGAGTTTAGCTGATGCTGAAGCTTTCTGTGATAAATATGGATTAACTATTAAAGTTGAATATCAAGATACTACTGCTTATGAAGAAGGTAAGATTATTGATCAGTCTAGGGCTGCAGGTAGTCCAATCGTAAAAGGTCAAACATTTACAGTAACTATTGCTAGAAAACCAGTAGAGCAGACGAAACCTACAACACCTACGACTCCAGATGATAGTGATGATGATGTTACAGAAACACCTGGTACCGATACAGAATAGGGGGACTATATGAGAGGACAGATTGTAAAAATTCATAGTGATTTACATTTTGTGCAGGAAGGAACTGAAATATATCCTTGTAAATGTAGAGGCGTTTTTAGGAAAGAAAAAATCTTGCCTTTAGTTGGAGATTTTGTAGAGTTTGATAAAGAGAAATTGTTAGTGGAGAAAGTATTACCTAGAAAAAATGAATTTTCTAGACCTAAAGTTAGCAATATTGATCAGGCTTTTCTGATTACTAGTTTGGTTTCTCCTGATTTTTCTTTAAATTTGCTTGATAAGTTACTTGTTCTTATGGAATTGCATTCTGTTCGCCCTATTATTTGTATTACTAAGAAGGATTTAGTATCAGAGGATGACTATGATAAGATTCAACCAATTCTACTTTATTATCAAAAAATAGGTTATACAGTAATATTTAATACAGAACTTGATAAGATTAAAGAGTTGTTGAAAGATAAAACAAGTGTTTTTACTGGACAAACTGGAGCTGGAAAAAGTACTTTACTAAATAGATTAAAGCCTGATTGGAATTTAGAGACAGGGGATGTATCTTTAGCTTTGGGACGTGGTAAGCATACTACTAGGGTTGTTACTTTATATGAGCTTTTTGGTGGCAAAGTTATGGATACTCCTGGTTTTTCGGCCTTAGATTTCCATAATTATTCTAAAGAGGATATTCGGGATGCTTTTATAGAATTTAGTCGTTATCCTTGCCCATTTAAGGACTGTTTACATACTAAAGAGGGAGAATGTAAGGTAAAAGCTGCAGTAGATGATAATAATATAATGAAGAGTCGCTATCTTAATTATTTAAATTTTATCGGAGGGGATATTCATTATGAAGATTAGTGCATCATTTTTAAGTAGTTCCAATATTCCAATGGATTTAAAGAGATTAAATGAGACGGATGTTGATTATATTCATGTAGATGTTATGGATGGTAAATTTGTTCCTAATAAAACTATGCCTTTTAGTGAGATGAAAAATATATATAAGTTTACAAATAAAAGATTAGATGTCCATTTGATGGTTGAAGATCCAAAGAAATATATTCCGTTATATGCAGAATTAAATACAGAATTTATTACTTTTCATGTAGAAACGATGGATAATATTGAAGAAAATCTAGAACTTATTAAAAGTTATGGGATTAAATGTGGTCTTGCTATTAAACCAAATACGCCTGTAAAGAATTTGGTGCCATATTTGCCTTTATTGGATTTAATTTTAGTTATGAGTGTTGAGCCTGGAAAGGGTGGACAGTCATTTATTTTTGAATCAGAAGATAAGATTATAGAAGTTAGAAATTTACTTGATTCTTATCATTCTAAAGCAGTTATTAATGTCGATGGGGGAATTGATAAAACTACAAAAGATATGTGTCAGCAGTGTGATATTCTTACTTCTGGTAGTTATATTATTCGGTCTGATGATTTTCAAGTACAAATAGATAGTTTAAGATAGAATATAGGGGTGATACTATGAATGATAAAAAGCAGGCAGAAAATATTGTTCCAAGTGTTGAAAATGTTACTACACCACCAGAAAAGGATTTAATTTCTTCTGAAGATGTCTTAGCGGTTGTTAGTGGGGATCAAGTTGCTTTGGTTGAGCAAATGGAGCGTGCTAGGGAAGCCGCATTGTCTCAAAAGAGTAATGCTCAAGAAATTGCAGCTGAAAAAGCAAAGAAAAAGTTAGAAGAAGAAGAAAAAAAGAAAAAAGCTATCATGGACGAAGTAAAAAGAAGAAAAGAGGAAGCTTTAAAACGGGAAAAGCTTGCTAAGGAAGAAGCGGAACGCAAAAAAGCTGAAGCAGAAGCAGAAAGGCAAAGACAACTTGCTGAGAAAAAACGTTTGGAAGAAGAAGCAAAGGCAAAAGCTGAACAAGAAAGATTAGAGTTAGAACGTAAAAAACAAGAAAAAGAAGCTGCTATTAAGGCGAAGGAAGATGCCAAAAAAGCAAAGATTCAAGCTAGGATTGATGCGAAGAAAGCAAAACAAGAGGCAAAAGAGGCAGCCAAAAGAGCAAAGATAGAAGCACGAGAAAATGCTAGAAAAGCCAAAGAAGATGCTAAAAAAGCAAGAATCGAAGCAAAAAAGGCAAAGGCACAGGCTAGACTTGATGCCAAAAAGAAGAAAAATGAATCAAAAGAATCTTCTACAGTTGTTCCACAGCAGAAAGTAGTGCAGCCTGTTTCACCTGCACCTGTACCACAGCCTAAAGCAGTTTCACAACCAACTTCTGTTCCATCGCAGCCTAAAGTAGTTGCTTCACAGCAAAAGTCGGCTGTTCCTTCTCAAGCTGTTACTACGAATTCATCTTCTACAACTCAAAATACGAAATCTACTGTTGCTGATAATACAAAATCAAACCCCGATAAGAAAACTAAGAAAGAAAGCAATCTTAAGTATTATATGACTTTTATATTTTTTGCTTTGTTAATATGGATGGTTGCTTTTTTACCAGAAATAAGTTCTTTTGTTTCTAATTATATGGCTAGTAAACAACAAGAAGGCGTTCCAGCAATTACTACGGGTACTCTTACTTGTACTATGAATACTAACGATGATAAATATGATTATTATTATGAAGCAGATTTTAATTTTAAAGATAGTAAAATGTATCGTTTAACTTTTTCGGCAACTACAAAAGGAGATCAGAATTTAGATGCTATTGAACTCTCTGGAATGAAGTCTTCTTGTGATTTATTACAACAACAAACAGCTAATCTAGAAGGAGTAGAGGTGTCTTGTAGTTTATCTAACGGTGTTTATGAGAACGTTCAAAAATTAGATTATGAAGATTTAAAGTCGGATTTGGTTACTACTGCTTATTTGGAAGCTGGCGGAACTTATCCTAATTACGAATATGGACAAGATATTAATGAGATAGAAAAAGAAATGAAAGCAAGTAACTATACTTGCGAGAGACATAGCTGAGGTGATGTATTATGAATAAAGATGAAGATGTTGAATTATTAGAGACTCCATCTACGTCTACGCCTATGCAAAATGCTTCTACTGTGGATGTTCCTGTAGTCCCTAGTGGTATGGAAACTAATGTAGAGAGTGCGGTTAGTCAATCTAATTCTGTTCATCCTGATGAGGCATCTAGCGAGTCTAGAGTATCACCTTTTGTTTCTAAACCTAATGTTGTTGGTACTACCGCTAATTCTCCTAGGATTTCTCCAGATTCTATTTTTGTTGCTTCTCCCCATACTATAAAGCAACAGTCCGCTCCTAAATCTTCTCTAAAACACCCACAGAATGAAAATGTTACTGATAACTCTGTGTCTAGTTCTTCTCCATCTTCTAATACGAAATCTTCTAAGCCTATATTGTTAATTATTTCTTTTATTCTTTTATTAGGTACTGTTCTTGTATTGCCTTATTCTGAAGATTTGTTTGATAAGATTTTTGCTAATAATACAGAAGAAGTGATTGATGATGTAACTGTAGGCGATTTGGTTTGTACTATGGATGGTGATGATTTAGGGAATAGTTATCAATATACAGAGACTTATTCCTTCGATAATGGGGAAATTGATAGTTTAGAACATAAAGTTTTGATTCAAGGAGAAGCAGACTATTTGAATCAACGTAATGTACAATGTCAGCAATTACAGCAGACAGCAAGCTCTATTTCTGGAGTTACTGTGGATTGTGATTTGTCTGATGAAGAAATGTTAGAAACTCAATTTTTTAATTTAGCGCGATTTGACTCTGCGAATATTACTACTTCTTTTTCTGAGGCAGGTGGGGTTTCTCCAAATGCCAAAAAGGGTGATGAATATAAGGAAATTAAACGGGTTATGGAAATGAGCGGTTATGATTGTGAAGTAAGATGATTTACACTTTTTACAATTGGTAATTTTTGTCAATCTATTGTCAACTCTTTGTAAATATGCTATATTTATATTCACAAGGAGTTTTTTTATGAAAATTTTAAGTTATGTTCTTAATTCTATTTTGATAGTAGGAATTGTTGTTTATATTACTGTGGTTGGGATACAAAGTATGAATCCAGTATCAGTCTCAACTGATTTAGATGTTAAAAAGCTTAAGAGTTCAGATTTGCTTTCTTTTGATGAAAATAAAAAGGAAGCAAAGGCTCTAGAAAATACTGATGAAGATGAGGAAATAGAAGTTGTTGTTGAAGAAGATGTGGATAGAGAAAATTCAGCAAAAGATGAGAAGGAGGATATTATTACTGAAGAAGTATCTTCTGCTCCACAAGAGACAATTAGTGATGTATTAGAGACTCAAGTTGGGAGTCTTAGTGGGTATGGACCTGATTGTGTAGGGTGTAGTGGATTCCTTGCTAGTGGTATTGATGTTAGAAATGGTAATATTTATTATTCTGACTCAACATATGGAAATGTTCGTATTCTAGCAGGAGACAGGTCTTATCCGTACGGAACTATTGTAAGAGTTAAGGGTTCTAGATTATCTGAGTTTATTGGTATTGTATTAGATCGTGGTGGAGCCGTTGGCTTTGGAAAGAGTCATTTGTTTGATTTACTTTATAGATCGTCGGCAGAAGCTTTAAAGAATGAAGTTTCTTACAATACTACATTTGAGATTTTAAGGTATGGGTATTAATTTTTCTTGAATTATTTTCTTTTTTTTGATATTATATGTTTACTTTTAAGGAGGTTTGGCTTATGGATTTTATAGATGTACCTGATGATACTTTAGATAATCAAGACTTTGAAGAAATAGGTGAGGATAATCGTTCTTTATTTTCTTCTTTGAGTATTCCTGATACCGACTCTTCTCTTTTAGGAGAGTTTTTCGGGAAAGATATTTTGAATGATGTAGTAGCCGTTGATAAAGTTAGTGAAATTTTAAATCGTATTTCGCAAAGTGGTGATGATTCTTTTCTAGATGTAGGAATCGATTTAGAAGGTAAGTCTATTGGTTCTAAAAAATTATAAGGATATTATTCCTTTTTTTTTGCTTTTTATGATAAAATAATTACTGTCTCTTATACACATCTCCGAGCCCACGAGACGCTCATGAATCTCG
>ERZ1026966.1012-NODE-1012-length-11679-cov-17.525551_pt1 | contig 11679 bp, 16 predicted proteins | sample MGYA00519296_ERZ1026966 | MGnify/ENA primary metagenome ERZ1026966 (study PRJEB26926, sample SAMN06164478) | human gut metagenome | biome: ENVO:00009003; feature: ENVO:2100002; material: ENVO:00002003 | host: Homo sapiens | place: USA | collected 2012 ... | reverse complement strand
TACACCTCTCTATTCGTCGGCAGCGTCAGATGTGTATAAGAGACAGATATAGTATATGCGCATATATACGGAAATAGCCTTTTTAAGCCTTACAAGGCACCTAAAATTGATTTTATATTCTGTCTTGATAAAATACTTGATAAAATATATAAAGTGTTTTAAAATTGATTTTAAGGCTAAACTTTACATTTTGACTTATTTGTATAAAATAAAAAATAAATTTTATAAATTTGTTGACTATTTCCGTCTATGGCATTATAATAAAACTATAAAAGGGTTGCGACCAACGCAAAAGGGCCCGCTTGCGGGTAGTGTGGTAAATATGACTAAAAAACAACAGCAAATGTTATGGAAAGTAACACATTCGAATCACGAATCATTATATGACGTCTATAACACATTTTCACACGCAAAATATATGGCATTCGATAATTGCATATATGAAATGCGACTTAAAGACGGTTTTAATTTACGTATCACGGCCGCAAATACGTTTTCTTTTTCTTGCGGTTTTCTGTATTATGACGAAAATAAACGTTTGCATTGCCGTTATTATACAGGTCAAACAACTTACGACTTTATAGCGGAATAAGGGGTGGCAATATGAAAAAATTGACAATTGAGGAAAAAATAATTTTACAAATAGCCCTTGCAAATTTTATACAATCACGTCAAGACGCAAAAGGAAATAGTTATATTCCGGTTGAATACCTTGACCGCGATATTAAAGTCGCACAAGACCTACAAGAGCGAATCACATTTTTTTACAGATAACACACTTTAATACAGTAAAGCATACTATTTTAGTATGCTTTACTGCTATAAAGCACTTTACTACACTAAACAGGTAAATTCTACCTGTACAGTATACTTTATCACACTAAACTGCTAACGTGCTAAACTATACCGGGATACTATACTTTACTACATTAAAGCGTTAGCGTATTGAAGTGTTGCACGTTCACTATAACGCGCGAAAACTTAATTTTGAAATTCCTTGCTTAAACCCTTGTTTAGAAAATTAAACAGGGTTTTGCAAAAAACCGCTTGACAATTTCCCCTTGTGGGTGTAATATGGGATTATAAGGGTTGCGACCAACGCAAAAGGGCTTGCAATGCAAGTATAGGTTATATCAATTATGGCAAACATTAGACTTGAAGTTATCGTTAGAAACAAAACTAACAGACACAACGGCAAACAGTTTAAAACTTATGCAACGAAACTTAAAGACGGAAAATGGTGTGAAGTACGATTTACGCGTGACGTCACGGAACTGCCGGTTGCTTACAGTGAATTGATTTGTGAGAGTGAGAACGTGAATTTTGATAGACGTAATAAGTATCCTATTTGTTGGGTTAAAGGTGTTGTATCTATTAAACAGTTGGAACGACCGGTTGAAGATATGACACAGTATTTTGAAGAAGTAAATGAGTGATTCGATAGAATACGGTGTACTTAAAATAATGCGTTACAACGCGTTAAATGGCACGTGGTATAGAATAGCAAAGTATAAAGACACTTGGTATTTTGTACACGTGTCACGAAAGAAGTTATCAAGTTGTCCTTGCGGATATACACGGAATGGTAAGAAATACTATCTTTACAAAGGTTGTTTTATTATTTCGTCCGCGTCGACAATTGATATAATTTGATTTGTGATAGACAGAAGGTGTATAATATTGACGTGGAATGTCAACGCTTTAATTAGTCCACGAAAGTGGCACGTCGCGACAAAAAATGTTATATGCACAATGCTATCGGGTGGCGGTGGGAAAAATAATTTATGGCAAAACGAATATCTTGGCGAAAACTTGGAATAGATAGAATAATATCGCAGAATAATGATAAGCACCCGTTGATTGCTGCAAACGCGGAAAAGATTTGGGAAAATGCTTATAGGCAGGCTTTACGACGTGCAAGAAAGGCAGGAATAAAGGATATAAATATTTCGCGTGAATTATTTGTTTCAAGTTTCTATGATACAGAAAGCGCGTTATTTGAATTTAGTGAAGGCACGTCTTTTGCAGAAGTAAACCGTATACGGATTGCTGATAAATTTAAGGAAGACGCACAAAAGGAATTTATTAAAGCGAGATTCGCAGGAATGGCAGACGCGTATGATAAAGTAAATGATATTCTTGACAACTATGCAGAAGGTGATATATCATACGAAGAATTTCGTGATAAGATAGAAGAATTTTGTGAAACAGACGCAGAATATCTTATTCGGGCAGGAAGTAAATAAATATAGGCTACTTTATACTTAATAGGCGGTTACAATGTGGGAAAGCAGTAAATTTTTTAGTGATAAATATATATCAATAGGTTGGAATCTTAATTTTGCAAACAGTTTTCCCCATTGTGATTACGTCGCTTGTGATACTGAAACAAAATTATATTATGACGGTGAGTTACTGTCGGAAGATAAAGCATACGAATTATACAGGGATAACGGACAGCAATGGGTGCGTAATAATCTTGAAGTTAAAGCGTATGCTTTTATGATTTCGGACGGTGAAAACTTTGCTTTATTTCAAAACGCAACAGATTTCTTGACGTGCTTGTCAATGCTAAACGTGAAAAGGGTATTTTGGTATAACGCGAGATTCGACTTTGCGATATTCGACTATTATTTTTTGTCGAATGGTTGGAAAGATATTTCGACTGAAATTGAAGAATCGAAACGTTATAAGAAAATGCCGACAAATACTTTTCAATCATTGAACGGTGAGTTCGGTCAACGATATTCGTTAAGAGTATGGAAAGATTATATCAACAGAAGGTCACAACGTAAAGTACATAACTTTACAATGATTGATATATGTAACATATTTTCCGGCGGATTGAAGAAAAACCTTGAAGATTGGAAAATTAAAGACAGGCAAGGCAACGACGTTCGCAAGTTGGAAATGGATTACGTCGAAGGTAGTGTCGAAGAAGATTTACAGTATATGATAAACGACACGAAAGGTCTTTATTTGCTTGCAGAAAAAATCAACGAAACAATGAAGAAGATTACAGGATATTCGTTGTTTGAAGGTGATTATATGACAGCAGGTGGATTAGCAAAAAAGACGTTATTAAAACATATGTTTTGGCACAGTGATTATGACAACGTACGCGCCTTTAAAATGTGCTTTCCTATCACAGTGGACGAAGATAAGGATTTTCGTTTTAATCACCTTTATTTAGGCGGAAAATGCTTTGTGAATCCCTATAAGGTAGGCAAGGCACAGGCAAATATTTACAAGTACGACGTCAATTCTATGTATCCGGATAAAATGCGTAATATGTTATATCCGGTTGGCAAGCCGACGAAATTGAAAGAGTTGCCGGAAGATAGGAAAGGAAAATGTTATATATTGAAAATTAAAAACATTTTCGGTGCGTTGAAAGAAAATTGTGTCCCGGTTTGGCAAGACGTATTGACAGGTGATTACGTTGAAGTTATTCGTGAAGACGAAATACGTTATATATGGCTTGAAGAACTTGAAGAACTTGAAAATTGGTATTGGCTTGAATATGACGTAGTAGAAGTATTAGAATATCAAGGACGTTTTCCACGCGGTGTAAAGAATTACGTTGATACGTTTTACGAAATGAAGTGCAAGGAAAAAGGCGCAGTAAAGCAGGGTGCTAAACTTTTGTTAAATAGTGCATACGGTAAACTTGCACAGAAGATTGAACGTCAGCAATGCAATTATGAATTGGACGAATGTGGTGTCGTACACCTTGTAAAGAAGGGCATTGAGATTGACGAAAATGCAATGTTGTCGGTAGTAGTAGGTAGCAGAATCACAGCATTAGCGCGCGTGAATCTTATGACGTTTATTCGTAAAATATGCGCGCCAAACATTAAAGAAAATTTTGTTTATTGTGATACTGATAGCGTTCACGCATTGACACCGTTTGACGATTGTGACGATAAAGCATTAGGCAAAATGAAATGTGAAGGTGTGTATGAACGTGGGTTGTATCTTGCGCCGAAAACCTATTTAATGTATGACGGAAAGTATGAAGTACATTGCAAGGGTGTGAATACAAACGTTGTAGCAAAAGAAATTGAAGGCAAAAGTTTTTACGACGCGTGTGATATTTTTAAACCTTTAAGAACGTTTAGGTGTCTTGCCGGATTAAACGTTAAAGGTGGAAAAGCATTGATATACGTCGATAAAATGATTCTAAACGACAAAAATATGTTAATACAAAAAGAAATTAGGGGTGAACTTGAAGAAGTATATCCCGAAGGTTGGTAAAAATGGACGGTAAATATGAAATGAAAATTAAGGATTACAGCGTTGAAGTATTTTTTGACGCGCAAGAAGGTTGGTTTGTTAGATTAAGTGACGTTAAGGATATAATCGAACGTCTGACTTATATCAACGATAATCTAAAACGTGCTTGCGATAGTTGGAAGACAGGTTATCGCAGAGTCTATGAAGAATTAGGAAAAACGAAACAAAATGAACGCAAAAAGTTTTTTGACGAAATTAAAAATTTGTTCAAATAATTGTTGACAAGTGTATAAAAAGGTGATATTATGAAAATAGAAGGAAAGTACGATTGGTTATATGATATTTTCACAGATAGATTTTGTGACGCGTTAGATTGTGACGAATGTCCGTGTTTCCGTGATTGTCACAGAAGTGAAGGTAGTCGGTGCAGTGAGATTTGGCGAAAATACTTGAAAAGGAAGTTAGAAGAATGAGTGAAGAAATAACTTACGACGAAAAGACAGTACAAGCAATCAAAGACGCTTACGAAGAAAAGTTAGCAGAGCAGATTAAGCAATTTGAAGAAGAAAAGAAAAAGGCTTTGGACGAGCAACAGGAACGGTACATTAAGGAATTGAAAGAACTTATTTTAGGTCGTGAAACAAAACCGAAAGAAGAAAGCGAAGAACTGTCGTATGAAGAAGATTTAATTTCTAAAATACGGCAAAAAATAAAAAAATAAAAGGTAGGTACAAAAATGGCAGTAGCAAACAATTTTAAACCGGTAACAGACGGTGTCAGTTATCAACCGCAGACTGTTGAAGAATTTAACAGTATGATTGGTAAAGTTGGTAAACAAATGATTCGTGAAGTCACCGCAATGAATCCTTTGAACGTTTTCAATAAGGGTTATATGCAGAAGGGTGACACGCTTGAAGTCGTTGTTACTAAACTTGTAGAAGCAAGCGCATACGATAGGACAGGTGCTAACGCGTTGGCGCGTAACACGGTCGAAAAACTTTTAGCACGTTACAGCAATTCTTGGTTGCGTCGTGTATTTGAAACGACTGTTGATATCCCCGAAATTCGACAAGTCCTTGTTTCCGGTAGTGATTCGTCGGATATTGCAACGAAGATTGTCTCTGAACTTGCAGAATCGCGTACGGACGATAAGTATCAACGTCTTAAAGCTCTTTTGAAATGGGGTGCGACGAATGGTAGCCTTGACGAGACGCACGCGGCTTTTGTCAACGCAGGTGACGTTAAACAGTTGACGAATGGTACGCTTGACTATAAGGCAATTCTTAAAAAGATTAAAGACACGGTTTCCGGTATGAAGTACGTCAACACGACTTTCAACACGGTAGGTCTTAAACGTAGAACTTATGCAGACGATATTTTTATCGTAATGCCGTATACTATTAAGAACGCAATCGACGTTGACGAATTGGCAGGTGTTTTCAATCTTTCCAAAACCGAACTTGCCGGAAGAATCATTGAAATTGATTCGGCAGATACGTATATCTATATCGTTGATAGAAACGCAATTATTGATATTACGCGTATTGACGAAATGATGTCGCAGAAGAACGCAAAAGGTCTTTTCGTGAACTATTTCTATCACGTAGAAGATATGATGACCATTTGTCCGTTGTTTGACGCGTGTTACTTTAATTACGCAACGCAAGCATAAGGTGAATTATGGCAACGAGTACACGACAAGCACGAAAAGACGCAGAACGCTTGCGTCAAGATTTATGTGACACTTACGATAATTGGTTTAGGTCACTGTTTTCGAACTCTGTCGTTGTCGATAATTTGCCGTTAGAATTGCCGAAACGTTACTTACTTAAAACACTATATGAGCAAGGCAGGATAGGTTATGACAAACAAACGCACCTTTTCTTGCCTTGCACAGGTGTAGGTGTTGACGCTTACGGATTACCGACCGCTTATAATTTAGTTGGTTATAACGGGTTAGTGTTGCACAGAAAAGCAGACGAAGTCGATATATTAAGAATCAATGATACGGCAAGCGGTTTAATGTCGTTCGTTGATTTACAAATAAATAAGATTGTAGAATTTGATATAACGATTCGTCAAAATTTAGACGCGATCAAGACAATGACGATTGCAGAAGTCGCAGACAGGGCAACGTTGTTATCAATGGCAAACATTGCAGAATCGCGTCAAATAGGTGCGACAATAGCCTTTGTCAATAAGTCAGCGAATTTAGGCAATAACATTGCAACACAGCCGACAGGCGCGCAATTTTTAGTTGATAAATTACAGCAAGCAAGAGCAGAAGTTATCGACGAAGTATTGCAGTATTTAGGCACAAGCGTTGCAAATACCGAAAAGCGAGAAAGAGTACAAACGGCAGAAGTAAATGCAAGTCAAGGATTAGCCGTAGACTGTATTTCTGTTATGATTGATACATTTAATCACGACGCAGAGATTGCCGGTTTAGACTTGCGTTTAAGGGCAAATACAAGCCTTATGAAGGACAGGGCAACAGCAGAGCAGGAAGTGAAAAATGAACGAGATTAGTAAAGTTTTAATAACAGCAGTATGCACGTTAGTGCCTTGTTTTGTCGGATTTATAGTTAGTTGGATTAAGTCACGTCAGCAAAAGATAGAACAGCAATCCGAAATTGATAGCCTTAAACAAAGACAACACATGCAGGAAATTGAAATAGAGCAGGTCAAAAAGCAGGCAACGATTTTGCACTTATTTGTAAATTGTCCGAAATGCGGTGAAGAAATTGATTTGTCGAAGGTAGAAATTAAACAACGTGGGGTGATAGAATGAATATAGGATATACACCGTCACAGTTGACGGAAAACGACGTTATTCTTGAAAAATTGAATGATATTATTGAATATCTTTCAGACCACCCGTCGTATCAAGTTTACGCTTATAATGGTGGATTTATTACAGGAACGTTGACGTACGAAATAGCAAATGTTTTAAATTCGGCAAATATCAATGTTGCAGACGTTGTAGTTTTCAATAACGGATATTACGGTATTATTTCGGGAATTACGGAAACAGAATTTACGTTGACAGCCGGTATTTCTTTGATAGGTCCACAAGGTGCGAAAGGTGATAAAGGTGATAAAGGTGATAAAGGTGATTACGGGACCGGTATTTTTATGTATTTTAAGCCTATTGCACAAGACTTATATCAAATAGATATGGATTACGTCGTAAAGGTGAGCGGAAGGGAATTGCAAAATGGCGATATTCTTTTTTCGCTTTACGACGCAACATTAGGCAATATCGCGTGGGTGCTTGCAGTAAACAACGAATTGAGAATGCAGTATATCGCGTCGTTACAAGGTCCGCCGGGTTTAGAAGGTGAAAGCGGTTTATCAACATATTTTATCAATAGTCGTATAGACAGCGGAACGACAAGTTTGTTACTTGCAGATGTAGTTAATGTTGATAATAGAACTATACACATAGGTGATATTCTTATTTCGTCACACCCGGATTCTTTCGGTGAATGCGTAGTAGTGGTACAACGTGAATATCCGACGGTAAAAGTAAATTATATCGGTAGTTTACGCGGAACGCAAGGTGTTTCCGTACAATCAATTTCAATACAGGAAGTGTAGAATTATGGCAGATAAAACTTATAAAATGGTAGTAACATTATCAAACGGTAGCACGGTTGACGCAGGTACGTTTGTTGCACCGCAAGGTCCGCAAGGTCAGCGTGGCGCGACAGGTCCCGAAGGTCCGCAAGGCCCCGTAGGTCCGCAAGGCCCCGTCGGTCCGCAAGGTCCGTCGGGCGTACTCGGTGAATGGCAGACGGCAACAATGGATACGGAACTTACCGACGGCACGTACTTAGTAAAAATGCCAAAAATTTACAGTGACAGCGTCGATACTGTTGCAATAGTTTATATTAACGGTGGTAAAAGCGAAAATTTTATAACATCAATCTTTACAGAAGGAAGCAGCGTTGCGATTTATCTAAACAATTTTATAAATAAAAAATTAAATCCGTCGCAAACGGGCTTGCAAATAATCGACTATGGCAACAATCAAACGCAGGTAATGGTTGAGCCCATAACGAAAACCGACAATTATCAGTATATAAAAATGAAATAATTGCTTATGATAACACTATATACAATGACTTTTGCAGAGTTTTTGCGAAAGCACGGCGATTCGGCGGAATGGCAGAAAGTCAAAACAAAATTCGAGCAATTTCCGAATTTTACCTTGGGAAATATGAACTTGAAAATGTATGACTTGCTTGTCGAAAAGTACGATATTTGGGAAATAGGAAGTGAAGACGAAAACATTTTCTATCACGAATTTAATGAAAAGGTAAATGAACTTTTAATTAAGTACGTGCCAAAGATTGAATCGTATATCGCGTCTTTCAATGACTTACTGCAACGAAAGATAAACCTTTCACAAGGTGGTAACACAACGAACTATTTATATCCGGTGTCAACGCAAAGCGGTAAAGTTTCGAACGAAGTAAGGTACAACGGAAACAAAGATTCTTTGTTACTTATTTTCAAAAGTAACGCCGAACTGTTGACGCAGGTTATGAACTTAAAGGATATTTACCTTGATTGTTTGGAAGAATTTTCAAGGTGCTTTATGACTATTTACTGATATGAATATTACACTTTACAAAAAATGTATTTTATCTAATTCTTATAGTGAAGTATTCGACGTATTTCATAAAGATAACAACGACAAGGTAGCGTTAGAACGTTACCTTGCGTCGTTGCAAAAATATGAAATAGTTGCGGATAACGTGTATGTGCCGAATAGCGGTAAAATTACGCTTGAATTAAATGAAGATAACGTGAATATCTATGAATACAATTATATGTATTTAGAAGACACAGATAATAATTTCCGTAGGTATTGCTTTATTGACGATATAACTGTTGTCAACGGTCTTGCAGTTATTTCATTTTCGGAAGATATATGGTCGAATTACGCAAGCAGTATGGAAATTCGCAAGTCGTTACTTGTAAGGTCACGCGCAACGAAATACGGTGATTGGTCGATTCCGTTCTATGCGCCGGGTATGGCATATGAAGGAAATAATCCGTTGAAAATCAATACAATGTTAAACGTGCCGATTTCAACAGATAATCCGACAGCAATGAATATATTGTGTCAATTACAGACCTATACGTTATCAGAACAGGGTAAAATAAGTGATAGACAAGTTTACACAGCAATTGTATCATACGCAGAACTTGTTCAACCGTCAAATACACGAAAATTATTCTTTGATTTTACGGCAGAGCCAGCAACAGGGGATTATAGCGCAACAGAAGTAGTACAAGGGTTATATAAACTTTCGTCAAATACTAAATTAAATGGAACGCAAAAATATTTTCAAATTTCTAACGTTTTACTAATTCCGAACTATTTGACGGAAATTATATCTAAAAAGGAAATAGGCGCAGTACAACACGTGACCGTTAGCAACGGTGATTTAGAATGTGCTTTTTGCGAAATAGATATATCAGGAACTAAAAAGGGTGAACTATATTTTTTAAAAGAATATAACGTTAAAAATGATTTCACGTTATTAGGTGTTGGAACTATAAATAGGATTATACCGGTTACGCCAAACGGAAATAACATTAAAGTATCGTTCGGTATTTCTTATGATAATTTTTCTGTTGCATTGTTTTTGTCAGTACAGAATCAATTATATGAGATTACAGAAGATTATGCGTGTGAAGTCCCTATTTCCGTACAAACAGCAGACGTGACACAACAACAAGCGTCAGTAAGAGAATTAAGAGATTTAAACGCTAAACTTGGAATCGCAAGTGGTTCATTAGGTATTATGAATGGCGTAATGGAAACAGCCATTGGTTGGTCGACAGTAGGTTTAGGAATGGCATTAGGTAACGTTGTGGACGCCGCACCTTTTGCAGGAACAGAAACGGTGCATAAAGGTTTCAGCGGTGTTTTTAATGGTATGGCAAGAACAGGTGACGGGATACTTGGTATAATCGGTAGTAATAAAGAACTTGAAATTGCAAACAGAAAAATGTTTACAACGAACAAGGGTATTAGTGTTAAGCAGAATACTTTAATTAACGGTGTAAAAGATTTACTTTTGTATTATATAGACGCAAACAATGCAAAGGAAGTACAAGCGAACATTGATAATACGGGTTATGTTTGCAATGAAATTGTGGACGATTTATTTAATAAACCTATAACCGACGAAGTTGCAACAGCGTACAATGTAATGCGTTTTGACTTTGCAAACGTATTTGGGAACTTTACACAGAAAATTGCAAAAGCGTTACGTGCTATATTGTATAGTGGTTTTAAGATTTGGTACGACGAAACAAAGATAAATGTTTAAGAGTTATTTTTCAGCAAAGCACGTACTTGACAAAGGTGCATTATTTAATTACGTATTGTCAGACAGGTCGGACGGAAAGACGTTTGACTGCAAAGTACGTGCTTTGTATGACTTTAAGAATAAAGGCACAATATCAATCTATATGCGCCGGTTTAAGACAGAACTTACAGCGTCGGTTTATGAAAGTTTTTTCAACGACGTATTAGGCGATTTAAAGCCCGAAAAAGAGAAGTACAGACAAGATTTCAAAGATTGGGAATTTCGCGGTTTTAAACGCGGTGTACAGGCTAAAAAGCCTATGTCCGATAAATGGGAATGGATTGTATTTTTTATACCGCTTACAATGTCGGGTAAAATGAAGTCACAGTTAGATAGTTATATACAGAAAATTGAAACTATAAACTTTGACGAATATGTACCATTGGATAGTAGATATGCACCGAACGAAATGACGTTATTGCTTGAATTTTGGAAGTCAGTTGACCGTGACCGTGAAAAGGTACAATTGATTATATTAGGTAACAGAATAACGTCGTTTACACCGTTTTTTGACTATTTCGACTTGCATTTGGAAATTACGCAGGACAAGATAAGAACGTATCGTAATGGCACGTTAGCGGTGCAGATATATTCGAATAAAGAACATAGGCAAGAGCGCGAAAAAGGAAAATTTGCGTCGTTAGTAGAAGGTACAGAATACGATTCGTACAATTCCGGCGGTGTCCTTGAAACGTTACAATTAAAAGTTGCGTCACATATTGGAAGTAAATACTTTTCGTCTTTCAAAACAAGTTTAGGTGAAGGGACAATATGGACGAACGGAAACGGTTTTATTATATCACAAGCAAAACGTAAAGACGGTTTTGTAATTTGTGATAAAATGTATAACACAGGCCGGGAAGAATTTTTGGTAACTTACGCAAGATTCGCAACGAACTTTAAGCACATATACCGCACAGGCAGAATGTACTTTGAAGACGAAGGCGCATACCACTTATTCGAAGATATTCTTAAAAAGATTTGGTAACCGGAAATACGAAAAAAGTTGTAGGTCTTTTGACCTACAACTTTTATTCTGTCTCTTATACACATC
>ERZ1026966.997-NODE-997-length-11817-cov-5.197755_pt1 | contig 11817 bp, 11 predicted proteins | sample MGYA00519296_ERZ1026966 | MGnify/ENA primary metagenome ERZ1026966 (study PRJEB26926, sample SAMN06164478) | human gut metagenome | biome: ENVO:00009003; feature: ENVO:2100002; material: ENVO:00002003 | host: Homo sapiens | place: USA | collected 2012 ... | reverse complement strand
GCTCACCTTTGCAGCATCCAGTATTATCTGCGCTTTTGGCTTAGCAGCTGCCGCATCTCGCTCGCCGTATCGGCACTTAGAATTATGCGGTATTGCCTAAGCATAGCAAAAGGCGCGTGCCTTGCCCCCATGGGCTGGCACGCGCCTTTTTGTTTTTATTATCCGCAATTTTAATTTTGGCGGCAGGGAGCCACCCCTCACCGGCTTTCGCCGGAGCTCCCCTCCAGGGGAGCTGGACGCGAAGCGGCCTGAGGGGCGGTTTCCCGCTGCCAGGCTAAAAATTTGCAGGGAACGACACCTGCATCGTCCCGCATGACGGGCTTTGCCGGGTATTTCACTTCATCACCCGGCGCACACCTGCGGGCGCACACTGTGCGCCCTTACGGTCTCTACAGGGGAAAACGGCATTTGCTGAACGGTGCCCCTGCTCATTTTCTCAAAACGCCTTCAATTCCACCCCGGCTGCCTGCAGGGCCGCGCCGATCTTTTCTACAAAGGCCAGAGCCTTGGGGCCGTCGCCGTGTACGCAGACGGAATCCGCCTGGATGGCAATGTCCGTACCGTCGTTGGCGGTCACTTTGCCCTCGGTTACCATGCGGATCACGCGGGCAATGGCTTCGTCCTCATCCTCAATCATAGCACCGGGGGTTCCGCGGGGCACAAGGCTGCCATCCGGGCGGTAGCCGCGGTCGGCAAACACCTCATTGGCAACCGGCAGGCCGATGGCCTGGGCCGCCTTGACCATCTCACTGCCGGAAAGCGCCAGCAACACCGCGCCGGGGGCGCTCTCCTTCACTGCGGCGCAGATGGCATCCGCCAGCGCGCGGTCCTTGCCCGCCATGTTATACAAAGCGCCGTGGGGCTTTACATGGTGCAGCGGCACACTGGCGGCATCGCAAAACGCTTTCAGCGCACCGATCTGATACTGCACACAGGCCTTGGCTTCTGCCGGGGTCAGCTTCATCTGGCGGCGGCCAAAGCCCTGCAGATCAGGGAAACCGGGGTGTGCCCCCACCGCCGCGCCGCTCTGTTTGCACAGCGCCACGGTGCGCTGCATCACCAGCGGATCGCCTGCATGGAAGCCACAGGCCACATTGGCCGATGTGATAAACGGGATCACCTTTTCATCCATTCCGATGGTATACGCGCCAAAGCTTTCGCCCAGGTCACAGTTCAAATCAATATGCGGCATGGCTCAATCCTCCACTTTCAGGCATAAGGCAATGTTTCTGCCCCGCAGGGGCGCACAGTGTGCGCCCCTGCGGTTTTTACTATCTGCTCTTAATATTTCAGCTCCACATTTTTTACGTCGGTCACAAACATGTGCCCCGGCGCATGGGTGATGCAGAACTCCGGCTTGGAGTGCATCACAACGTTCTGCGGGGTCACGCCGCAGGGCCAGAACACCGGTGTTTCGCCGGGGTTGATGGTCACGGCGTCGCCGTAATCCGGGTGAGCCAAATCATGGATGCCGATGGATTCCGGCTCACCGATTTGCACCGGCATACCGTGCACGCGGGGCATGCCCGCTGTAATGGCAGCTGCCGCCGGGACCTGCCGGTACGGGATGGGCCGCATGCTGACCACCATGTTTCCGCTGAACATCCCCGCCGGGGTACAGGGAATGTTGGTGTTGTACATCGGCACATTCACGCCCTCTTCGATCTGGCGCACCGGGATGCCCGCTTCCAGCAGTTCAGATTCAAAGGAGAAGCTGCACCCGATCAAAAAGCTGACCAGGTCGTTCCTCTCCTCAAAGAATTTGCTCACATCGGTGTATTCCCCGGTCAGCTCGCCGTGTTCGTACACCCGGTAGCGCGGGATATCGGTAGCAATATCGCTGCCTTTGCCAAATTGGGCAAAGGTTCGCTCGCCTGCGTCCGCCACTTCCAGCAGCGGGCAGGCTTTGGGGTTGCGCTGGCAGAACAGCAAAAAGTCCCACGCCAGCGCCTTGGGCAGCACCACAAGGTTGCCCTGGGCATAACCGTTGCACATGCCGGTGGTCGGGCCGGTCAGTTCGCCCTTGCGGATCAGCCCGCGCAGGTCGGCCGGTTTCATGGCTGCAAAGTCCATTATTTCATCCGCTCCCTGATTTTGTCAAGCACGGCCGCCTGCGCCCTGGCTCCTGCAACAGCCTGCGCCGCGGTCACATATTGGAACGCCAGCTTTTCGCCGGGGCGCAGCTGCGCCATGGCCGAAAGGTCAGCGCTGATGACGGTTGCAATTTTGGCATACCCGCCGGTGGTCTGGTGGTCAGCCAGCATCACAATGGGCTGCCCGTTGGCCGATACCTGCACCGAACCCGCCACAATGCCGTCCGATACAATGTCCGCCCCATCCACAGTCTCGATCTGCGGTCCCTGCAATTTGCAGGCCATGCGGTCACAGTCTGCTGTCAAAGCATATACCCCGTGTACAAATGCGGCCTGCCCCACTGCGGTAAAGGCATCGGTCTGGGGGCCGGGCACCGCACGGAACAGCGGCAGCTTCCGCCCGCCCAAAAAGCGCCACGGCCTTGCGGGGGTGCGCGCCGTGCCCAGCGGGCGGTTTGCCCCTTTGGCGCAGATCTGCTGCCAGCGCTGTTCCACCATGGCGGGTGCCGCCCCAATGGGCAGCACATCCCCAGCTTTCAGTGTGCGGCCATCCAGCCCGCCCATCCGGCATTTTAAGTCGGTGGAGCGGCTGCCCAGCACGGGCGGGGTATCCACGCCGCCAAACACGGCCAGGTAGCCGCGCAGCCCGCTGCGGGCCGCGCCGATTGCCAGCACCTGCCCCGCGCGGGCCAAAAGCGGCGTATAGGCGGGTGCCGGGCGGCCATCCAGCGCGGCGGGCATATCGGCCCCCGCCAGGGCAAAAACAGCGTCCCCGTCAAACTGATACTTGCCGCCCTGCAGGGTCATTTCCAGCACGGCGGCACCGGCTGCCTGGGGGTTGCCCGCCAGCAGGTTGGCGGTCCGCATAGCGTAACCATCCGCCGCTCCACAGGTGCGGAACCCCCGCGCGGCATAGCCGGTGCGGCCTGCATCCTGCACGGTGGTCAGCGGGCCGGGGCTTATTACATGCAAGTTCACAGTGCCGCCCCCTGTTCTTTCTGGATGGTTTCAAACTTTTCCGGGCTGATGGGCACAAACCGGATGCGGTCCCCCGCCGCGTAAGGCAGTTTGCCGCCGCCAGCCGGGTCAAACAGGCGCAGCGGCGTGCGGCCGATCAGCTGCCACCCGCCGGGGGAAGCCAGCGGGTAGATGCCCGTCTGCTTGCCGCCAATGCCCACCGCCCCCGCGGGGATCTTGGTGCGCGGGGTCTGCAACCGGGGGCAGATAATGCGTTCATCCATGCCGCCCAGGTACGGGAACCCCGGCAGGAACCCCAGCATAAAAATGCGGTAGTCCCGCCCGCAGTGGATGTCGATGACCTGCTGTTCGGTCAGCCCGGCGTGCTGTGCCACAAAGGCCAGGTCGGGGCCGTAATCTCCGCCGTAACACACCGGCACCTCCACCAGCCGCCCGGCCGCGGTGCTGCTGACCGGGGGCAAAGCGTCCCACAGGCGGCGCAGCGCGGGGATCAGGGTATCGGCATCGGTCTGCAAAGGGTCCAGCGTGACCAGCAGCGCCGCATAGGTGGGCACTGTTTCCACCACGCCGGGCAGCTGCGCCGCCTGCACAGCGGCATCCAGCGCCATAACCTGCGCGTTCACCTGTTCACTGATCTCACTGCCGCAGACGGCCAGCACGCCGCTGTCCCCCACGGGGGTAAACTGGATCATAACAAAAATCCCCTTTGCGTCCGGTATTTTGGGGCTGGTCAGGAAGTGTGCTGTATCTTTAGGGCACATTGTGCGCCCCTACGGTCCCTAAACGTGCCGTTTTGGGTTCACTGCTTCCTGACCAAGGCCAATGTGCCTATTATAGCACAACCTGCTTTATGCCTGCTCAAAAAATTTCTTTGCCAGCACCGGGCCGAACCAGTGGTCCGAATTGTGGGAATACCGCACCGCATACGCCGTGCACTGCCGCATCATGCTGACAATGCCAACGTTCATGCGGGTATCAAACCCATCCACACCCGGCAGCAGCGAGCCTGTCATATCGATCATGCCATTGCGGGAAAGCACCCGCATGACCTCGCTTTCCATCTCCTCCCGGTGCAGGATGTCCATATCCTTTTTCAGGTAGGCCAGCGCGGCCATCAGCGCATAGCAGCCCCAGTCAGAGCAGGTTGCCGTGATGATGTTATCGGTGCTGCTCGCGGCCAGAATGCCGCCGCAGCAGCCGTCCTGGCATTCGCCGGGGGCGGTGAAGGGCACATATTTTTTAATGTGCTCCCCAATGGTGCCCATGCCGATCTCATTGCCCAGATCGCCGATGGCCACATTGGGCACGCCGCGGGCGCGCAGTTCGTTCCACAGCACATCGCTTTTGGCTTCCAGTGCGGTCACATCCTTGCCCACCGCATTGTGGTAAACACCCTTGGCGTTGCCGCCGCAGGCTTCCACCGAGATCACCGCTGCGGGTAAAATCTTATCCGCCAGCGCTTTGGCCTGGGCGGGGGCTTTGGCCTTATCTTTGGTAAAGGCCACAACGCCAAGGCTCAGCGGCAGCTCCATGGCGGTATCCAGGTCCTCATACACATGCAGACCCACCACATTGCCGCATTTCTTAAAGGCTTCCACGCTGTCCTGCGGGCAGACGATGATCGGCTTTGCCCCAAAGGCCAATACCAGAGACCGCGCCAGCAGGATCGCGCTGACAGAACCGTCCATTTCCGGCACCTTGTGGGGCGGCAATACAAACCCGACCAGGATATACACCGGGTCGCCGGGGTGGATGGCTTTGCACAACGCTTCGGCTGCGTGCATGGCGGTCGGCTCCCCGGTATATGCCCGGCTGCCCGCGTACAAAATGCGGCACACCCCGTAACCGCGGGGGTCCAGACACATGATGGCATCCAGATTTTCGCCTACATTGCGTTTTTCCAGTTCGTCACGGGTCATGGTGTTTTCCCCCTTTTCAGCCCCACAGACTTTCGCAGCCGGTATAGTCATAGAACTCTTTCAGCACTTCGTCCTGGATGGCTTTCAGGGTAGCGGGGTCCTTGCCGCCGGCGGGCTTGCCCTCAAACTCGCAGGCATGCAGACAGAAGTTGGAGGAGGAGGTCACGATGATCTCATCCGCATCGCGCAGGAAATCCACCGTGAACGGTTTTTCCATCACGGTAATGCCCAGGCGGTAGCAGGCCTGCAGCATATGGGTCTTGGCAATGCCGCGCAAAATCAGTTCATCGTTCGGGTGGGAATAGAAAATCCCGTCTTTCAGCACTGAAACGTTGGAGTGCGCACATTCCGTTACAATATCCCCGCGGTGGAACACGGTCTCGCTCATGCCGGCCAGCTTGGCGCGCTGGGCGGTCATAACGCTGGGCAGCAGGTTCAGCGTTTTGATGTTGCAGTGGTAAAAGCGAGTGTCCTCCTCAGAGTTCAGGCGGATGGGCTTGTCGGGGTCGTTCAGGGTGTTGGGCCGGATGGAAACCCACAGCTTGCCGGGCACACCTTCCTCATACACATGGTTGCGGGGCTCCACACCGCGGGTGACCTGCCAGTATACAAAGTTGACCTTGCTGTCCACCTTGGCCAGCAGGTCGGTCAGCAGCCTGCCCAGCTCGGCCTTGCTCATCGGGATGTTGATATCCAGTGCCTTGGCGCTGGTAAAAAAGCGGTCCAGGTGGTCCTGCAGCAGGTATACCTTGCCGTTCGCGCCAACGGTGGCATCGTAGCAGCCATCGCCAAAAAAGTGAACGCGATCATTGAACGGCACCATCAATTCTTCCGGTGCGCCGATTTTGCCATCATAATATGCAATGGATTCCATTTTCCCTTACTCCTCTCATCTTGGTTGCCTTTATGTTCAGCCGTTATTTGGCTTTCACATCAAATTTCAGTTCAATCACTTTTTTAATCAGCTCCACGCAGTTATCCAGCCCAATGGCGGCGGAATCCAGGCAGAGGTCATAATTTTCCACCCGCTTCCACTGGCGGCCGGTGTGGTATTTGTAATAGCTTTCACGGTAGCGGTCCAGCTTGTCAATATAGTGCTTGGCCTGGCTGCTGCCAATGCCCTGGCGCTTCATCTCGCGCTCCACACGCCAGTCATAGGGGGCATCCACATACACGGTCAGCACGTTGGGCTTATCCCGCAGAACAAAGTCCGCCGCGCGGCCCACGCAGATATAGCTTTCCTCGTTCAGCAGCTCCCGCAGCACCTTGGCCTGGTAGTTGAACAGGTTTTCATCGCTGATAAAGTTGCCGCTTTCCGGCGGGATGATGCTGCCGTCATACACCCGTTCCGAAACCCGGTACAGCATGGTTTTGCGGGTGTTCTCATCGGCGCGGGCAAACAGTTCCTCGCTGATGCCGCTGTCCTCTGAGGCAAGGCGCAGCAGCTTGCGGTCATACAGGTCAATGTCAAATGCCTTTGCCAGCTGCTTGCCAATGTAGCTGCCGCCGCCCGAACCACAGGTGCGGGTAATGGCGACTGCAAAATACGGATAATCGGGATACATTTTCCACCCCTCCTTACTGGCCCAGATAGGCTTTCTTCACGCGCGGGTCGTTCAGCAGATCCGCGGCGTTGCCCTCAATGCTGATGTTGCCGGTTTCCAGCACATAGGCGCGGTCCGAGATGGCCAGCGCCATCTTTGCGTTCTGTTCCACCAGCAGGATCGTGATGCCCTGCTTGTTTACTTCCTGAATGATGGCAAAGATCTCTTTGACCAGCAGGGGCGAAAGGCCCATCGAAGGTTCATCCATCAAAATCATTTTGGGCTTTGCCATCAGGGCGCGGCCTACGGCCAGCATCTGCTGCTCGCCGCCGGAAAGGGTGCCCGCCAGCTGGCGGCGGCGCTCTTCCAGACGGGGGAAGCGCTTATACACATCCTTCATCGTCTCTTCCATCCCGGCCGGGTCGGCATAAGCGCCCATTTCCAGGTTTTCTTCCACCGTCATCTGGGGGAAGATATGCCGCCCTTCCGGCACATGGGCCAGCTTGTAGGTAATGATCTTGCTGGGTTCCGCCTTGCGCAGGTCGTGCCCGTCAAACATCACGCTGCCGGACGCAGCTTTTTTCAGCCCGGTAATGGTGCGCAGGGTGGTGGTTTTGCCCGCGCCGTTTGCCCCGATCAGGGATACGATCTCGCCGTCATCCACATGCAGCGATATGCCGTTCAGCGCGTGTACCGCGCCGTAATTGACATGAAGGTCTTTTACTTCAAGCATCCGCTTCGACCTCCTCCTCTTTGTCTTTGCCCAGGTATGCTTCAATCACATGGGGGTCATTGGCGATCTCTGCCGGTGTGCCGGAAGCGATCGTGGTACCAAAGTCCAGCACCTGGATTCGCTCGCAGATTTTCATGACCAAACTCATGTCATGCTCGATCAGCAGCACCGATACCTTGAATTCGCTCCGGATATAATCAATAATCTCCAGCAGTTCCTCCGTTTCAGTCGGGTTCATACCGGCGGCTGGTTCGTCCAGCAGTAGCAGCTTCATGTTGGTGGCCAGCGCGCGGGCAATCTCCAGGCGGCGCTGCTCACCATAGGGCAGGTTGTCGGCCTCCAGGTCCTCCTTGCCGGAAAGGTGCACCACCTGCAGCAGCTCTTTGGCGCGTGCGGTGGCGGCGGCTTCCTGCTGCCAGTACGCCTTGGTGCGGAAGATGGCCTGCGGCATGTTGTAGGTCAGTTCTTCCAGCATGGCAGCTTTGACGTTTTCGATCACCGTCATTTTTTTGAACAAGCGGATATTCTGGAAGGTTCTGGCAATGCCTGCATGAACGATCTGGTGGGTCTTTTTGCCGTTCATCCGCTCACCATTCAGGTAAAGGGAGCCTTCGGTCGGCTTATACACACCAGTGATCAGGTTGAACACGGTGGTTTTGCCTGCGCCGTTGGGGCCGATCAGCCCCACCAGCTCGGATTCGCCGATTTCCATATTAAAATCATCCACGGCTTTCAGGCCGCCAAACTGGATGCCAAGGTGCTGGCATTTCAAAACGGGTTGTGCCATGGTTCAGGCCCCCTTTTCTGCTTTTGCTTTTACCGTGCCGCGGCCGGTCAGTTTTTCCAGCGCGCGGGTCAGGCTGAACTCCCACCGGCCAAAGATGCCGCCGGGACGGAACAGCATGACCAGCACCAGAACCACCGAGTAGGCCAGCATGCGGTAGGTAGAAAATTCACGCATCAGTTCCGGTAAAGCGCTCAGGAACGCTGCGCCGATGATGGAACCGGTCAGCGAACCGGTGCCGCCGATGATCACTTCGCTCAACAGCTCTGCGGAATAGTTAAAGTTGAAGTTGGTGGGGATCATTGCCGTCATGTAATGGGCATAAATACCGCCGCCGATGCCGGCAAAGAATGCGCTGATGGCAAAGGTCATGACCTTGTAATAGGTCACGTTGATGCCGGAAGCCGAAGCCGCGATGTAGTCCTCACGGATGGCCTGCACGGTGCGGCCATATTTGCTGCGGACGAACAGGTACATGATGGTAACGCAGACCACCATGATCCAGAATACCCGCGGGAAGGTGGACAGCTTGAGGATGCCGCTCATTGTTTTACCGCCGCCGGTGATGGAAAAGTTGCAGAAGCAGACGCGGATGATTTCGGCAAACGCCATGGTGACAATGGCGAGATAGTCACCGCGCAGGCGCAGCGCCGGGATGCCGACCAGTACGCCCATGATGCCCGCAGCCAGGCCGCCGACCAGCAGCGCGATCAGGAACAGCCCCAGATCCGAAAGCCCTTTGCCTGCCAGCGCGCCGGATACAATGGCGGAGACATAAGCGCCGACCGAAACAAACCCCGCATGCCCCAAGGAGAACTCGCCCATAAAGCCAACTACCAGGTTCAGCGATGTGACCATGATGATGGTGTAGCAAGCGGTGGTGCAGATGCCCTGAATATAGGTGGTGGAGGTGCCGAACGCATTGGCGGCGAACAGCCCTGTCAACAGGGCAAACACCAGCGCCACGCCCACAGCGTTCAAAAGATAGGAGCCTTTTATTTTTTTACTCATTGCTCTGCTCCCTCCCTTACACTTTTTCGCCGGTGTTCTTGCCCAGGATACCGGCGGGCTTGACCAGCAGGATCACGATCAATGTGCCGTAAGTAACGGCTTCGTACCAGCCGGGGGCAAACAGCTTGACAAAAAATTTCAATCAGGCCGACCAGAATGCCGCCGATCATGGCGCCGGGGATGATGCCAATGCCGCCCAGAACTGCGGCGATAAAGGCTTTCATGCCCATCATGGAGCCCATATCGGTGGTAACGCGGGGGTAGGTAGAGCAGTACATCAGCGCTGCCACCGCCGCCAGACCGGAGCCGATGGCAAAGGTCAGGGTGATGATCTTGTTCACGTTGATGCCCACCAGGGTGGAAGCATCCTTATCCTGCGGGACGGCGCGCATGGCCTTGCCCAGCTTGGTCTTTTTTACAAACAGCTGCATGCAAAGCATCATCGCAACGCCGATGCCAATGGTCAGCAGCACGTTCAGCGGCAGCGATACCCCGCCGACCGTAATGGTGGGCAGGCTGAAAATAGCCTGCACGTTGTGCGGCTTGGCGCCAAACAGCACCATGGCCAGGTTTTCCAAAAAGATGCTCATGGCCAGTGCGGTAATCAAGGCGGACATGGGCCCTGCCTTGCGCACCGGGCGGTAAGCCAGGACCTCAACCAGCACACCAACCAGCGCGCACACCGCAACGGCCACAATCACGGCCATCCAGGCGGGCATTCCCGCATCGACCATCAGCGGGATGGTGTAAAACAATGTGTAAGCACCGATCATGATAAAATCGCCGTGGGCAAAGTTGATCATGCGGATGATACCGTAAACCATGGTGTAGCCCAACGCGATCAGCGCATAAATAGCGCCCTGGTTCAGGCCGTTGATCAGGCCCTGAACAAATAATGATGCAGTCATGGTCCATTCACCTTTCCTATCATTTTTTGTGAATGTTTGATTCGGGGGAATCAAAAAACAAAAAAGTGCGCACGGCTGCTTGCATTGCCGCGCGCACCATTGCGCCTTTGCTCTGAAGAGGGTGTTTAGGGGAAACTAAAAAACTTTACTCAGCGGAGGAAACCAGGTTGCCATCGGAATCCAGCGTCTCAGACCACTTGACCTTGCCGTCAACAAAGGTGTTGAATGCAATGCTCTTGATGGCATCGCCGTTTTCGTCCAGCTTGATTTTACCGCCAACGCCGGTAAACTCCATACCGGTCATGCCTTTTACCAGGCTTGCGGTATCGGTGCCGGCGCCATTCTCGGCAGCTTGCAGCAGCATGTAGATGGCGTCATAGTACAGGGCCGCGCAGGCGTTCAGGCTTTCGGTGCCGTACTTTTCGGTGTACTTCTGCACAAAGTTCTGAACGGCGGGGGCGGTATCCTCGCTGGAGTAGTGGTTGGTAAAGTAGCAGTCATCAAACTTGTCTTCCAGGCCGGTGGTATCCGCGCCATCCCAGGCATCGCCGCCCATGATGGTACCGGTAAAGCCCGCGTTGCGCGCTGCGCCTACAAACAGCGGTACCGTATCCAGGAAGCAGGGATAATACAAAAACTCTGCGCCGGAAGCCACGGCCTGTGCTGCCTGGGAGGAAAAGTCAGTATCAGTGCTCATGCACTCGCCGGTATAGGTAATTTCAATGCCGTTGGCCTCGCAGTTTTCTACAAAAGCGTCCTTCAGGCCGTTGGAATAGTCATCATCCTTGGCATAAATCACGGCTACCTTGCTGAATCCCTTGCTCTTAACAAACAGGGCGGCCATCTTGCCCTGATACGGGTCAATGAAGCAGTTACGGAAGATCGTGGAGCCTTTCTGGGTCACATCCACGTTGGTAGCGCCGGTTGCCAGCAGCAGCATTCCGTCATTGGCAGCCTGGGTCGCCATAGGCAGTGTAACGGAAGAGAAGAAGCTGCCCACGATAGCGGCCGGGGAATCTGCCATGACCTTGTTGTAAGCGTTCATGGCCTGCTTGGCGTCCTTGGCATCGTCAGCCACCTTGCCACCGTTGACGATCTCGACCGTGTAGCCGGAATCGCCGGAGTTGATCTCCTCCACAGCCATATCCACCGCGTTCTGGGCACCCTCGCCGTAAATAGCGGAGCCGCCGGTCATGGAGCAGACCACACCAACACGGATCACATTACCGCTGTCCGCGCTGGATGCTGTGGTGGAAGCGGCACTGGAAGTATCTGCCGTGCTGGCTGTGCCGCCCTGTGCGCTGGAAGAACAGCCGCCCAAAACGCCTGCCGCCATCGCCGCCGCAGTGCTGTCCGCAGAATAATAGACCGCCGGGCTGCTGCTCTTTGCGCCAAGGCCGATTTGTCCGGTGGCAAAAGCACCATAGCCTACCACGCACACAGCAAGGCAGGCCGCCAGTACGCCCACCCGCTTTGCGGGGAAGCGGATCAGTTTCTTCTTCGGCTGCACCGGGGCGGACTGAGCTGGTACCGGTGCGTCGGTTTTCATCATGGGCTGGGCCTTTTCTTCTTCGGTCAACTGGTCTGTCATGGCCAGCAGCTTTGCCTTCAGATCGTCCGGGGCGTAGAGGTCGTCCGTCTCCATCTTGTACTCATACCACCTCATCTTCGATCTCCTCCTTCAGCATCGTATGTAACTGTGCGCGGGCGCGGCGAAGCCAGCTGAGCACCGTGTTGGTGGGTGCGCCCAGCATCCGGCCCACCTCGGCGGCGGTGTACCCCTCGTAGTAGTGGAGGTAGACCGCGTTGCGGTAGTTCTCGGGCAGGGCGCGCACGGCGTCCAGCAC
>ERZ1026966.992-NODE-992-length-11839-cov-4.014851_pt1 | contig 11839 bp, 9 predicted proteins | sample MGYA00519296_ERZ1026966 | MGnify/ENA primary metagenome ERZ1026966 (study PRJEB26926, sample SAMN06164478) | human gut metagenome | biome: ENVO:00009003; feature: ENVO:2100002; material: ENVO:00002003 | host: Homo sapiens | place: USA | collected 2012 ... | reverse complement strand
GCGCTGGATATCTGCTTAAAAACCCTGCGTCCCCGTTTCCTGTTGGAGCCGGAGCGTCTGGTTCCCGTTCCCCAGAGCGGGAAGCTGCGGGGAGATTTGCGGGAGGCGCTTCTCTGGCAGGGCTATGAAGAAAACTATGAGTCCGCCATCCGCTCCGTTTTCGTGGGCGGCGTTGGTTGGATCTCACCCCAGGATGTGGAAAAGCAGCGGCATCTTCCACTTGTGCTGAGCTACCGGGTAGACGGTATGTCGAAAGACGGTGCCTACCTCTCCTTAGAGCTGGAGCCTTGGGAATATGGCCTTCTGCTGGAGCAGACGAAAAATCACTATAAAAATAAAGAAAAGAGGAACACAAAATGAAACGAATGCTATCCCTCTGCGCTGCGGCGCTGTGCCTGACTTTGGCACTGACACCCACTGCGCTGGCGGCGGACTTTGAACCCGCGGTACCGGACGCCAAGGTCTGCTACCCCACCTTCATCGTCCGAAACGACGATGGCACAGAGCTGAAAAAAATCTATGATCTGAGTCCGGAAGATGATCCCGCGGGCATTCCCCGCTCGGACTTTCGGCAGGACGGCTTTCAGTACACCCTGACGGATCTTCTGAAGCAGGAGCTTCCGGAAAACGAGAGCCGCCAGCATACGGAGCATGTTTCTATCGAGAGCGCCAAAAAGGATATGGAATCCGTGCTGGCGCTGCTGCCGCAGGAGCGTGATTTCATCACGGACGACGGGCTCATGGGAACCCTGACACTCCGACTTGATACCGTGCAGGTGGAACCCTCCGGCTATGGCAGCTCCACCAAGGAGATCTCCACCAAGCGCAGCTATCCCAATCTTGCCGAGCAGGATACACAGTACATCCCCAAGAGCATTGAGGACGGCGGCAGGACCCTGACGCTCACGGACATTCAGTGGCAGACCGACAATACCGCAAACATGGATGGATACGCTGTGGGTGACCGCTTTACAGCCGTTGCCACCTACACTGGCAGCGCCACCAGCAGCTATGTGAAAGGCTACACCGTCACGGCGGATTATACCGGAACCGTCAGCCGGATCGCCCTCAACCGTGTCCGCTATGTCGCCATCTTTGAGGGAACACCCATCCAGCCCGCAGAGCCTGCGAACGTACCTTCCGCGGCATCCGCTTTCCGCTGGTCCTATGTGCTGATTCCCCTCGGAATTGTGGCTGCGGCAGGAGCCGGTGTCGGCGGTGCGCTGCTGGTGAAGCACAGAAAAGAAAACGCAGATGAGGAGGAAACGGCAGAATGAAAAAAATCATTACCCTTTGCCTGAGCCTTTGCATGACAGCGGCTTTGGCGGCTCCGGCGTATGCGCTGGAATACAGTATCGACTCGCCGGACGATTACGATTTCGGTAAGGACACCTCCATCGAGGTCATCCACACGGCAGATGGCGGCGCCATGCGCAACGAGGATGTGAGTAAGAACGCAGCGCTCATTCCGCCTGTTTTCGGCTCGGAGAGCATGAACGCCCTACACACCGGCGAGTACCTCACTCCAAATCTGGCCCCCGGTGGTATTCCCGCGTCCGGCGCGGTCATTGGCGGCAGTGCCGCCAATGTTGTCACACCCGGCAGTACGGTGAGCGGCGGGAACTATCAGCCCACTGTGCTGTTCACGGAGGTGACGGGCGACCTCTACTACAAAAACGGCTCCCTCGGCAGGCTGGAGATCCCCGCGTTGGATCTGAGCGTCCGCATTTATCAGGGCACGGACAGCAAGACGCTTGCCAAAGGCGTTGGACATTTTGAGGATACCTCCATCTGGGAGGGGAATGTCTGCCTCGCCGCCCACAACCGCGGCGCCAACAGCTACTTCGGCCAGATCCACACGCTGGACATCGGGGACAGAATTACCCTGACGACCAAGTTGGGTACCCGCACCTACAAGGTGACGGATGTCAGCAAGGTCAGCGAGACGGACCGCAGCGGTCTTGCGGACTCCGGCGAGAATATGCTCACGCTTTACACCTGCGTCCGCAACCAGCGGGACCAGCGCTGGTGCGTCACCGCGGTGGAAACTTGATTTTTTCTCCGTTTTGCCGGATCGGTTCTGTTCGACTTCTGCCCATCGCCTGTGATATGGTGAAGCTGCGAGGAAGATTTCCACATACACATTTAGAATGGAGGCAGAAAGATGAACAGATTGAAGAATACCGGACTCGTCCTATGCGGGCTCGTGCTGGGGCTTTCGCTGAGTGCTCCCGCGGCGCAGGCTGTGGAATCGCTGAAAGCGACGCTCTCCACCAACCGCATCCTTGTGGATGGACAGGAAACCCACATGACCGCTTACACCATCAACGGCAACAACTATGTCAAGCTGCGGGATGTGGGCAAGGCAGTGGGATTTGAGGTCTATTGGGACAGCGCCAACGGCTGTGTGCAGGTAGAAAGCGGAAAGCCCTACACCGGTGAAGCGCCAGCAAAGGCAGAACCCGATAAACCGGAATCGCAGCCAGAACCCACAGCCCCTGTCAATGATGCCGATGTAGACGCCATGAAACAGGACATCATTGACCGCACCAACGCGCTCCGAAAGGAAAACGGCATCGCGCCCCTGACCACCAGCGACAAACTCATGCAGGCGGCGCAGGTCCGAGCCGATGAAATGGCCGCGCATACGGTCTATTCGCACACAAGACCGAACGGAGAAAAATTCAATACCGTTACGGATTGTCCCTACATGGCCGAAAATATCCATCGTATTGCGGATTGGACGTTATCCGAACAGACGCTCTCTGAGCAAGCGGTAGCAGACTGGAACGCCTCGACGACACACCATAAAAATATGCTCAATCCGAAGCTGTCCGAAATTGGCATCGGATTGGCGAGGGGCGTCAACGATAACGGAAATCCCTGCTGGTACTGCGTGCAGCTTTTCCTCTATGACGGATATTCCATCTCATGGGTAGATACCCCCACAAACAAGTAAATCATCAACTATTATCAGGAAAGAGCAGATCGGCAAGGTCTGCTCTTTTTTATTACGCTTCTTTAAGAAAGGTGAACTCTATGAAATCTATCAAGAAACGCCTGCTGTCACTACTTCTGACATTGATAACGATTTTAAGTCTGCTGCCGACCTCCGCCTTTGCTGCATCCGGCACAGGCAAAGGCATCACGATCACAAAGAACCAGAACTACTGGAGCACCCGACTGCTCGCCAATGGAACGCCGTACAGCTATCGTCCGCCGATGGCGGCGGGAAGGCTGCTCTACTGCCTCGACAGCGGCCTCGGTTACCACAACGCCACGCAGTCATTCTTTAATTCTTATACCTACACTTCGGCTACCAATGCGGATGCCGACACCGTGCTCAAGACTGCTATTGCCAACAGCGGCCTTGGTGAGATGGACGCCGCGACGCTTGCCAATGTCAAGTGGCTCATGACCTACATCAACGACAGCAATGCATCCAATGTAGGCCAGCTCTTTATGGCGGTCCAAACCTATGTGTGGGACCATCAGAGCTATAAAGGAGAACCCGGCGGAGACGGTGACGCGGGCGGCTATGCCAACGCCGATACCTACGAGATGTATCTGAGCCTCATCGACTGGATGCTCGCGCAGAAGGCGCAGGAGGACGCGGCATTTCAGCGTCAGATCGAGGAATATGCCGTACAGGGCAAAGTTGCATCCATCGTAGAGACCGACAGCGCAAAATGGGCGGTGTTTGCCCTTTCGAGCAATCGCAAGAACCAGTCTTTTTTCAACTACTATGGTCCGCGTGAGCTGGTGGTAAAGGATGCGCCGCAAGGCGGTGACGAGCCGGCTCCTCCCGCGGGAGATGCGGACATTACCTTGCAAAAGGTGGCTGCCGGAACGACCCGCGGGCTGGACGGTGCAAAATTCAATATTTACCGTGACGGTCAGATCGTCGGCAGCGATGTGACCAAAAATGGCGGTATGATCGAGGTAAAGGACGTCACCGAAGGATTGTGGTCCTTCGTGGAAACCGAAGCGCCAGCAGGGTACTGTGCAGACTCCACCCCCATCAGCGTCTATGTGGACACCACGGACGGGAACAAGCAGTATACCGTTACCGCTACGAACTATGAACTGCCCAGCATGAAGATCATCAAGACCGATGCGCAGACCGGTGCGCCGATCCCCGGCACGGTGCTGTCCATCAAATCCGTGACCGGCAGCTATTCCACCTCCGTCACGACCGGGACGGACGGTTCCGCAACGCTCTCGGCCATTCCAGCAGGCGTCTATGTTGTGCGCGAGGAATCCGTACCAGAGCCGTACATCGTGAGCAATACGGAGCAGACCGTAGCGCTGCGCCCCGGCAAAACCTCCGAGGTCACCTTTGTGGACTACGAAAAGCCCGGACTTGAAATTTTGAAGAAAAATATCGCCACCGGAGAGCCTATCGAGGGCGTCACCTATCTCATTGAGCAGATCGACGGCAGCTACTCCACCAGCGCCACCACAGACAGCGCGGGGCGCATCTTCCTCGATTCCATCCCCGTGGGCAGCTATCGCATCACGGAGAAAAATGTGCCTTCCCATGTCATTCTCTCTGAGATCCCCCAGGAGGTCTATCTGGAAGCGGGCTGCACCAGAACGGTGACCTTTTTCAACGCGGTCAAGCCCTCCCTGACGATCCTAAAGCGAAACAGCGTCACCGGTGATCCTCTTTCTAATGCCAAATTCCACATCTATTATGGCTCGGACAATACCACCACCGGCGAGATCAACGACCTCGGCGTGTTCACAACGGATGAGATCGGAAAAATAACCCTCACCGATGTAAACCGTGGCTGGTACAAGCTGGTGGAGGAGTCCGCTCCCAAGGGCTTCGGCATTCAGGGCAGCGGGGTCACCGAGTTCTATCTGGAAGCCAATACCTCTAAGACCGTGACCGTGGACAATGTTCCTCACAGTGCCCTCGTCGTGTACAAATATGACGCCAAAACCGGAAAAGGACTGGAGGGCTGCCGCTTTGAACTGCGTTATCTTAGCGGCAATACCAGCGGCACTGGCGGCACAGTCATCGGGACTTATGTGACCGGCCCCAACGGGGCATTCACCGTGACAAACCTTAAAAAAGGCACTTATGTCTGTCAGGAACTCGAAAGTGACGGAAATCACATCATCGACCGCGAGCCGCAAACCGTGTGGATCTCCGGCGAGGATCAGGATGTGGTGACACTCCGCTTCGGCAATGCCCCACTGGGCAGCCTGCTCATTACAAAGCTGAGCGACGACAGCAAGCACGAACCGCTCTCCGGCGTAGAGTTCCTGTTGACCGACAGCAGCGGCAATTATCTCGGCAATGACAACGGCCGCTTCACCACCAATGCCGCGGGCGAAATTCTGGTGGATGGTCTGGAACCCGGCATGACGGTCATTGCCCGTGAAGTCAGAGCAAAAACGGGCTACCTGTTGGATGACAGCCCCCAGCACGCACTCATCAAGAGCGGCGAAACGGCGCATTTGCAGTTTCTGAACCAGCCTGCCGGAAATCTCATCATCCGCAAGGTCAGCTCCGGTCCCAACAAGGAGCCGCTGGAGGGCGTAGAGTTTAAGATCACCTATGCGGATGGCAGCTTTGTTCCGGACGCCAACGGCGAACTGTCCAGCAACGGCATTTATTACACCAATAAATCCGGCGAGATCCGCATCTCCGGCGTCGTCGGCACCGTGGTAGCGACGGAAAGCAAGACGATTCCGGGCTTCACCATTGATGAAGCGACCCGCACACAGACGGTGGTAGTCAATCCCAACGACACGCAGACGCTGACCTTTTACAACAAACCCACTACAACATTGATTCTCCAGAAATACATTTCCGGCACGAAAAATGAACCGCTTGCCGGGGTACAGTTCCTTGTGACGGACTCCTCCGGTGCGGTAGTCGGCCCCAACAACGGCTACTATACCACCGACGCTGCAGGCCAGATCGTCATTGAGGGTCTGACCGACGGCATGACGATCACTGCCAAGGAAGTCAAGACGGTGGATGGATTCGTGTTGGACGGGACACCGCAGAGCATTAAGATCGACCAGAGCCAGTCTCCCCAGCGCATGACCTTCTGGAATGAGCGACAGGGCGCGCTTATTATCAACAAGCTGTCCTCTCTGGACCGCAAGACGCCGCTGGAGGGCGCTACCTTCAAGATCACTACGGCTACTGGCGAGTTTGTCCCCGACGAAAACGGAAAAATCAGCTCCAACGGTCTGTACTATACCGACGAAAACGGGCAGATCATTCTCAAGGGCGTCACCGGCACACTGGTGGTGACAGAGGAAAAATCCATCTCCGGTTACACCATCGACGAGAATACGCGCACGCAGACCGTGGTGGTCAACCCCAATGACACGCAGTCCCTCTATTTTTATAATGCTCCCATCGGCGGGCTGGAGCTGGTGAAAGTGAATGCGGCGGACAAGACCCAGCGCATCCCCAACACCACCTTCGAGATCCGCCGTGTCAGCGATGGTGGTCTGGTGGACACCGTCACCACCGGAACGGACGGCCGCGTGTATGTGCCGCTGGAAAGCGGCAGCTACTATGCCGTGGAAACCGAGGCGGGCAAGGGCTTCCAGCTGGACAATACCCCCATCTATTTCACCGTGGAGGATGGCAAGACTACGACCAAAACGGTGCCCAACAAAGCCATCTCCGGTATCCTGATCCATAAGGTCGATTCGGCCACCGGCGAGGGCATCTACGGCGTTTCCTTCATTCTCTATGACAGCGGCAATAATCCCATTGCGCAGGAAACAAGCGATGACCGAGGGTATGTCCGTTTTGAAAATCTGACAGCTGGCCGTTTTTATCTGCGTGAATTGGAAAACGAGGGCTATATCCCCGACACGCAGAAAAAGACCGTGTATGTAAAGTCCGGCGAAACCACGGAAATTGAATGGAAGAATACTCCCATCACCGGTCAGATCCAGATCGTCAAGACCTCGGCGGACTATAATTCCATGAACGGCTGGCCCGCCGGAACGCCGATCCCCAACACCGTCTTTGAAGTTTACAATGCCCGCACCAACCGTCTGGTAGATACCATCAAGACGGATAAAAACGGCTTGGCGGTCAGCAAGCCCCTGCCTTTGGCGCGGTACAAAATCGTAGAATCCAAGGCGGCGGAGTTTTACGGGCTGGATAAGACACCCATTGAGGTGGAGATCGAACACGCCGGTCAGATCGTCAAGGCAGCCATGACCAATAAGAGCCTGTACACGAATGTGTCCATCAAGAAAACCGGCTACGTGGAGGTCATGCCGGGGCAGCTTGTCCGCTACAACTTCACCGGTATTGCCAACAATTCCACCACGGCGCTGGAGTCGTTCTACTGGAGAGACACTCTGCCCGTCAAGGCGGTGCGCCTTGAAAAGATCTACACCGGCACGTGGAATACCCCCGGAAATTATAAGATCGTGTACAAAACTAATCTCAGTGGGGATACCTGGCGCACGCTGGCGGATAATCTGAGTACATCCAAAAACTATGTCTTGGATGCTTCGCCCGCGGCGCTGGGACTTGCCTCCAATGAGTATGTGACGGAGTTCATGGCGGCGTTCGGCATCGTCCCCGCCAACTTCCGGCAGGTGGAAGCCCCTCGCGTGGACTGCAAGGCACTTGCCAAGCTCACCGGAGGTACGCAGTTCGTTAATCAGGCGGATGCGGGCGGCGTCTACAACGGGCAGTGGATCATGGCGACCTCCCGCTGGGTCACCCGCGTTTACGCCCCCAGCAAGCCCCTGCCCCGCACCGGTTATTAAGGGCTAACAACAACGGATGCCGCTCCGCAAGGGGCGGCATCCCCATATCAAGGAGGTTAATATCTTGAAACACAAAAAAATCATGATTTTGGCGTTGGCGCTCCTGCTCCTGACCGCGCTCTGCTGCACCTCCGCCCTTGCCGCGGGCGGCGATGTGGCAGGCGCTGTGGAGCAGACATGGACGGAGGCGGCCAAGCAGATCAAGGCTGTGGTGGAGAAGGTGGTGTTCCCGGCGCTGGATATGATCCTCGCCATCGCGTTCTTTGTAAAACTTGGCGGCGCGTATTTTGATTTTCGCCAGAGAGGACAGTTTGAATGGACCGGCCCCGCCATCCTCTTTGCCTGCCTCATCTTCACCTTGACGGCTCCGAAATACATTTGGAGCATCATCGGCATCTAAGTGGTGCAAGGGTAAAAATCAGTTGCTTATTTTCTGTGTGCTGGGTATAATGGAAATTAGGAAAGGAGGCGGCGCGAATGACAGAATCTGTGAAAAATGAGCTTTCTGATATCTGCCGGATCATTGACGCAACTGTGGATACAGAGAAGATCTATCTTTTCGGCTCATACGCCTATGGTACACCAACCGATGATAGTGACTACGATTTGTGCGTCATTATCCCGGAAAATTCCATGCGTCCGGCAGACGCGGTCAAGGCGATCCGCCGTGCGCTCTTTTCAGCGCAGTCCGTCCCCTTGGATGTAATTGTTTATCGCTCTAACGCATTCCATCGGAGAGCGGAACACGCTTCTCTGGAGCGGAAAATCGCAAGAGAGGGGGTCTTGCTGTATGAGCACCGGCTGGAGCAGCGAATGGCTTGACTTTGCCTATATGGATCTCAGCGCCGCGGAACATCTGCTGACGATGCGTCCGCTGCCTGTGGAAATTATTTGCTATCACTGTGAACAGGCTGCCGAAAAATTTCTAAAAGCCACGCTTGTTCAATTCGACAGAGAGCCGCCCAAAACGCATGACCTTATCCAGCTTTGTAAGCTGTGCTGTGAAGTAGACACGCAGTTTGAGCAACTGGCAGACTCCTGTATTGAACTGACGCCATACGGCGTTCAGGTTCGCTATCCATCCAATTTAGAACTGGATGAATCCGACGCCATCTGTGCGTTAAAGGAATGCAGGCTCGTTCAGGGCTTTGTTTGCCAGAAACTTGGATATGAACCGGAAAGCAAAGATACCCAAAGCTTTGGACAGACAATGAAATAAGTAAAGACAGCAGTCAAGGCCGTTGCCCGAAAGGGCGGCGGCCTTGTCGCGTCTCCGGAGGTGAATGAACAATATTTATTTGGGATTTTGTCGCCGCGACAGTCCTGGATCAGTTGGTAGATTGGTTCTACGGGCAGATCGTGGGCTTTCTCGGCAACTTCTTTGCCCTCATGGGCAATATGGGCGTGGAGCTGTTCGAGCTGGAATGGGTCAGCGCCATTATTCTCTTTTTCTCCCGCCTTGCGTGGGCACTGTTTACCGTCAGCGTGGTGGTCTGTGCCTTTGAATGCGGTATCGAATACTCCGCCGGCAGGGGCAATCTCCAGCAGTGTGGCATGAACATCATCAAGGGCTTTCTGGCGGTGAGCCTGTTCACCGTCGTCCCCGTCCGGCTCTATGCCTTATCGGTGTCGCTGCAGGGAACCTTTTCTGCGGGTCTCACCGGCTACGGACGGAGCATCGGTGAGGTGGGACAGGACATCATCACCGAACTCAGCGAGATACAGACGCTTGCCGATGTAGTGAACAGTTCCCACTTTGGTCTCGGCATCATCACCAGCCCCATTATGCTTCTCTTTTGCGTGATTCTCATGAGCTACGCGGTGCTGAAGGTGTTTTTCGCAAACTTAAAGAGAGGCGGCATTTTGTTGATTCAAATTGCAGTCGGCTCCCTCTATATGTTCAGCGTCCCACGGGGCTATCTGGACGGATTTATGGGCTGGATGCGGCAGGTCATCGGTTTGTGCCTGACGGCCTTCCTCCAGTCCACCATCCTCATTGCGGGACTTATGGTGTTCAAGGACCACGCACTCATGGGCGTGGGGCTCATGCTCTCGGCGGGAGAGGTGCCCCGTATCGCCGGCAGCTTCGGCTTGGACACCACAACAAAGGCCAATATTACGAGCGCCGTGTATACGGCACAGTCCGCGGTGAATGTGACAAGAACCATCGCCGCGGCAATCAAATGAAAAGGGTGTGTATGAAATGACACAGTCAACAAAAAAACTTACAATGGGGAGCCTGTTCGATGGCATCTCCGGTTTCCCTTTGGCTTCGGTGCGGTGCGGCATCGAGCCGCTCTGGGCCAGTGAGATCGAACCGTTCCCCATACTGGTATCAAAGATCCGTTTCCCCCGCATGGAGCAGATGGGAGACATTACAAAGCTGAACGGCGCGTATCTGCCGCCTGTGGATATTATCTGCGGAGGCAGCCCGTGCCAGGACTCAGCGTGGCCGGAATGCGCGCCGGATTGAACGGTGCGCGTTCCGGCCTCTTTATGGAACAAATACGAATCATTCAGGAGATGCGAGATGCAGACAGAAAATCTGGAAGGACAGGAGTCCATATTCGGCCAAGATTCGGCGTGTGGGAAAATGTCGTCGGTGCTCTCTCAAGTGGGCGGGACGCTGAAACGGGTCAAAAAAAGCCTGGGGCGGATTTTCAAAAAGTCCTCGAAGCGTTCCTCCAAGTTGAAGAACCATACCTTCATGCTGTTAGACCTGAGGCCGGGCGCTGGGAATATGCTGGGGGCATATTGGGAGTACGATCCTCCATGGCTTGGATCGTTTGGGATGCTCAACACTTCGGAGTGCCCCAAAGACGCCGTCGAGTGTTCCTTGTGGCAGATTTTGCAGGCTACAGCGCCATCCCGATACTCGCTATCCCAGACAGCGTGCCTGGGTATTCTGCGCCGCGCAGCCTGCCGCGGCAAATCGCTGCCACCCTTATTGGAAGCAGCTTTGCGTATGCAGGCAGGGCTTGACCCGCCCGCGCCCATATCCGGCGAAGCGAAAGCTTATCATATCAACCAACGCAGTGAAGGAATTGACCTGGACGGTGTGTCCGGTGCATTGATGGCAACGCAGAACCTCCAAATGCAGACCTTTATCACAAATCCCAGCATCAATCAGAACGACTTGCAAAAGCGGATGGCTTTTGCCGCCAATCAGCGGGATGAGGTGCGGGATCTGCACGATGTGGCAGGTGCGCTGCAGGCTCAGCCGGGGATGAAACAGCAAACCTTTGTCGCTGGATTTTCTGCTGGAGCAGGTGCAAGCGCCGGAACCATCGGATATCAGGAAGGCGTATCGCCCACGCTGAAGGGCAGCCCCAGCGGAAACTGTATGCCCAGCATCCTCTGTATCAACGATCAGGGCGGGCAGATCATGGAGTGCAGCGAAAATATCACCGGCACCCTCCGGGCGCAGGAGCACGGACATCAGCCTTTAGTGCTGCGTCCGGGAAAGCCTTTACTGTATGAAAACTATGGAATAGACAGCCGCTATACAGGCCCCCATAAGGTAGCACCAACGCTTTCAGCCAGAATAGGTACGGGCGGTTTGAACACCTCACTTGTTCAACAGGTGCCGGAGGAGGTCATCTGCATTGCGGGCAACGCCATTGACCGGCAGCCGCAAAACGGCGGCAACGGCTTCGGCTGGCAGCGGGACATTTCCTATACCCTGACTACCTCGGATCGCCACAGCGTCTATGCCCGCCAGCGAGTGGATCAGTTCAGGGATGACGAGATCGCCTCCACGGAGAGCGCGCGGCAGCACAAGGACGCTACAGACCTTGTCTGCCAGCCGCCCTCTACCTGGGATACGGACTGTCGGAATCTCATTCGCCGCCTCACACCGCTGGAGTGCGAACGGCTCCAGGGGTACCCGGACGGTTGGACCGATGTCCCCGGCGCTTCGGACTCCGCACGCTACAAAGCCCTCGGCAACAGCGTTTATTGGGACAAAGCCATTATGTTAATGGTGGGCACAAAAATGGCATGAATACAAGGCTTCTTGGGATTTTACTGCACATAATACTCCACATTTCAACCTTTAATCATAGCAGCTAAA
>ERZ1026966.990-NODE-990-length-11847-cov-9.296303_pt1 | contig 11847 bp, 4 predicted proteins | sample MGYA00519296_ERZ1026966 | MGnify/ENA primary metagenome ERZ1026966 (study PRJEB26926, sample SAMN06164478) | human gut metagenome | biome: ENVO:00009003; feature: ENVO:2100002; material: ENVO:00002003 | host: Homo sapiens | place: USA | collected 2012 ... | reverse complement strand
CTTAACGGGCTTCTATTCATCTTGTGCGAGAGAGAAAAATTCTACTATTTTTTATTCAAGGTTTTTAAAACGCAAAAAGAGACGGCATTTCTGCCGTCTCCAAATGCTTTAATCAAAGTGTCAGATTAGTCATTTCCACCGAAGCCCCAGTCAGTACCCTCTCCGGATGTAGTAATAACATCAGCTGTCTGAGAAAATTCATTAACCTCTGACACCGGCTTTGTATAAAGCTCTTTCATTAGGTGTGTCCTCCTTATTTTATCAAAGCTCGCCTCCACCCCTTAAGGCAGAGGTGAAAGCTTTGCTAAATTGTGTTAATTAAGCATTATAGTCGTAAAGTGATGCTTCTGAATAGTAAGTATGAACATTACCATCTGCATCCTTAGTAACAACGAATGCTCTTGCGCCGGCAACGCCTGTCTTTGCAGTAAGACCGTAGTTCAAACCAATCTGTGAAGCGTTGGTGTTGTTATAAATAACTCTAACCTTACCAGGATTTGTACCTGATGCAGTATTGCCAACGTTTTCAAGTGTAAGGTCAGAAGCTGTTACATTCTTACCATATACGAAGCCCTGGCTAACTACTGTCTCATTATCAGCAACAGTACGTGTTGCAACAAAGAGAACGTCGCAATCTGTAGCTGAAGGACGAGTTGTTGAAACGATAGCAACCTGAGTCTTAGAAGTGTCATCAGCCTTTGTAACTGCTGTGAGTTCGATATCCGAAGCACAGAAGAATGAGTATGATTCACCGTAACCAACTGTTGCGCCGTTTACTGTCCATGATGTTGCGCCTGCCTTAGTAACTGTTACCTTAGCGTCATATGCAACATTTTCAGCCTTGTCAGTGTAGTCAGTGCCGTTAACTGTGATTGTTGCGCCTGCAGCCTTAACTGTGTAAGTCTGAGTAGCATCCTTCTCATAGATAGCTCTGATGGTCTTACCTTCTGTAAGAGCGGTAATCTCATCGTTTGTAAGAGCCCAGCCCTTGAATGTATAACCAGGATAGATAGGAGCAGTTGCAGGAACCTTAATGTTTGCACCGCTTGTTACTTCCTGAGTTGATACAACGTTACCGTACATATCAATGAATACAACTACGAATGTTGATTCAGCTGTTTCTGTAAATACAGGAGTTACCTCTGTATCAGCAACTGCTGTGAATGAATATGTTTCGTTAGTTGAAACGAGCTTGTTAGCAACCTTCCAACCTACGAACTCTGCACCCTTATTAGCCTGAGCTGTAAGAGTTACAGTTGAGTTAGCAAGAACCTTAGTAGTCTTACCGTTTGTTGCGTCCTCGCTGTTAAGAGTTGTTGTACCGTAAGCAGTCTTAGCAACTGTGATATCATAACCCTTAAGCTGAGGAAGAACCTTAGTTTCGAGAACCTGACCGCAAATTGTACAGCTTGTAACTTCTGAACCCGGCTTATCAAGTGTAGGCTCTGTTACAACAGGTGTACCCTTTGTGCAATCTTCTGTTACAACCTTAGCAACTTCGTCATAGTTAGCGTTTGCTGTTACAGCAGAAACTGCCGGCCAGCTATAAGTTGTATGGCTGTGCTGTTTATTACCTGCCGGTGTAGCAGCTGTATCAGCAGTATTTGTCTTTGGAGCTACAGGAGTAGCGCCTGCAGCAAGCTTCTGAGTATCAACTACAGTGCCTGCAGCGTTTGTAAATGTGATTGTATAAACCTCAACAAGAACAAGACCCTTAACTGCATCTTCAAGAGCAGTAGCAGCAGCAGTTACCTGTGCCTGATCTGTGTAAGCTTCAACAGTATCCTTAGCGTTAGCTTCAAGAGCAGCTGTTACCTTAGCATAAGATTCAGCTGTATACTTAGTACCGTCAACTTTCTTTGCAGCATCAAGTGCAGCATAGTAAGCTGTACCGTCAAGCTTATCGTCCTTAGTCTGAGTATCTACATGATTACATACAGTACATGTTCCTGTAAGAACAGTACCTGAAACAAGTGTATGCTTACTTGTCTCTGCATAAGTAATGTCACAATCTTTCTCAGCTGTAGTAGCAACCTCTTTGTAAGTAGTATCTGCAGTAGCAGCTGATACTGCCGGCCATGAGTAAGTTGTTACTTCGTGCTTATTGTCGCTCTTATAATTTACAGTTGCAGCAGTATTTGTTGAAGGAACTGTTGGAGTTTCGCCTTCTTTAACTGTCTGCGTATCAACAGTCTTGCCGTTGATGTCATTGAACTTAATTTCATAAGTTGTTTCAGCAGGAGTGTCAACAAACTGGTTCTTTCCCATAAATGTTATTTTTGTTGAACCAGGCCACAAAGTTGAGCCATCATATTTCTTGGTCGATGGGTCATAGTAATTCTTTGCGTATGTCGTATACTCATTAGGTATAATACCGTCAGTTTGATTAGCAATATAATAGCAGTTGTTTACCTCTGTTGCATCCTTAACGTTAAATTCAATATTGCCTTCTTTTACAATTTTGAATGCATAAGTTGCAACGATGGCAGAATCTGAATATGTGTAACCAGGTTCGCCTGTAGCCGGGTCATAGAAAACGCCATCTGCTTCTGATGAAGTTGTAGTAGTTTTAATCAAATTAGCCGGAGCCATAGAAAACTGAATACCTGATGTATTACCAGCATCATCTTTAAGAACCACAGATGTGTTAGTTTCAATATCAGGTAATTCGTTAGCATGTAAGCCGTCTTTCATACAAGTAGAAAAGCTTCTTAAATAGTCTGTGCCGCCTTTAACCCAAGTACCTTTATTAGCTGCTTTCATTTCGCTTTCAGTACCTAATGCATAAACTGTTTTTTTACCCTGTTTATAAGAATATACACCCGCAAGTTCAATAGCATCGTTAAACTCTAATTGTGCAATAAAATAACCAATTTCTTTAATATTTTCACAAATAACAGTCATTGTGAAATAATCGCCAACACCAAACTGAAGGTTTTCGCTAAGTGTGCTGTATCCACTCTCTGATGCTACATTATAAGTGTTTGCCTTGTCTTTATCAATATAAAGAGTACCAGATGCAACACCGTTAGTCACTTTATACTTATAATCAACAGGAACACCTCTAAGCGATGAATAAGAAAAATCAGAACCAGAAGAGCCACTTGTCGAATAATCATTATAATCAGTAGCGCCGCCATCAAAGAATGTACCAAACTGAAGCTTAATATTAGGTGAATAGTCACCAACCGCAGCTAAAGCAGTAAACGGAACTGACATAATGACCATAAGAACTGACATAATGACAGCGATTGCCTTTTTGAAAGTTTTATTCATTTTCGTTCTTTCCCCCTATTATTTTAAAGTTACACTGTTGTAATTTACAGTCTTATTGTAAAAAGCAATAAATGACATATAATCTGTACCGTTCACAATGTTATCGCCGTTAAAATCACAATACAAATTATAATCGCCTGTGTATGAACTTATAAATGACATATAATCTGTACCATTTATAAGTTCATCTTTATTGTAGTCACAAATAACGACGCCGACAGAGCCAACATCTTTAGACTCGGAAACTACTAATGTAACTTTTCTGTCAACCGTGGTTTCACCACTAATCAACATTGTATACTCGCCTGCCGGAACGCCGGAGAGAGTATATTTGCCATTTGAATCTGTAGTCGCAGTGGCAATGGCAGAACCATCTGCTGACTCAACAGTAAGATTAATATTTGCAATACCGGCAGATACTTCAGTACCTGTCAAATCTGTTGCAATCTTAACCTGACCTGTAATATCATAACCGGACGCCTTTGGTGAAACGTCACAGGTCATTAAATATAGAGAACCGGGATAATCGGCAGATTTGGTAACAAGAGCATACTCATCGTCAAATCCGTCATTATAATTAGCCAAAACGAAGGTCTTATTTGGGTCTGTTGAAACCGAAATAACATCAGCGGCGTCACAATCCTTTGCAAAAGCAACCGAGAAGGTTGCAAGCAACGTGCCGTCCTTTGTTACAGATGAACAAGTGTCAGCATCTGAAACAAAGCCGAATACCAAATTAGAATCATTCGTTACGGTTCCCATCGAAGATACGCCGGCAACCTCATCAGAAAGAAGAGCCTTAGGCTCACTCTGCACCGATACATCCGAAGAATAGGTTGATGTAACCTGCACAACCGATAACTCGGTAACGCCCTCTAAATAAAAGCTGACGTCATATGTACCGGCAGGTAACTTATCACCGTCGTATTGTTTGCCGTTAGAATCTGTGTATGTGCAATAAACGTTCGGGCTCTCCGTTCCGAGCGCAGCAGCATACGAAGTACGAGGAAGGCACACAACAAGCGCAACAAAAACCAAAAACGCAAGTGTACCGAAAATAACACCTACTCGTTTTTTTGCAATTGTATTCATTGGTGTTACCTCCTTGTTAAAAAATTTGCTTAATTTGGTGAGAAGCAGAATCGCCGTGAAGGGCAAAGACAAAATCGGTCAGAAAACATAAAAATATGAAACCAAGCAACTTTGGCAAAAGCCAAACACCGTGAAACATTAAATATTTACTAAACGAAACTGCCCATAGCCTCCCCGCCCAAAGCGGGCATAGTATATAAACGGCAAAAGCCGAATATATCAAGACAAAGCAAAGCCATAGCTCTGCTTAAAATAAATGATAACACAAGTCATCGTAATTTTCAAGTAAAACTTCTTAGGGACTTTCGCCCCTAAGAAGTATAGAAATTAATTAGTCAAGAGCAAGCGGTACATAATCAACTGTGTTGTTATAGAATGAAACAAATGTCATATAGTCAGTACCGTTTACAACATTATCTCCATTGAAATCACAGTAAACATTGTATTCACCTGTATATGCGGAAACGAATGTCATAAAGTCAGTGCCGTTAATCAAATTATCACCATTATAATCACAAATAGCAACAGGAATCTTAACGCCGCTGATATCACTATTACCGCTTAGGGTAACAGTTCTGTCAACGGTAACCTTATCTCTGTGAATTGTCAACTCAGTTGTACCAACCGGAACATTTGCAGTAAATGTTCCGTCGGAAGCAGATGTTGCAACAACTACACCATTAGCCAAAATATCTATTCCGCCAATGCCTGCAGATGACTGAGTACCGTCAAGATTTGTAGCGATATTGATTGTACCGCTTACAGAAATTGTCTTAGGTCCTACTGACTCAACCGAAGGAACGATTGTAGTATTGCCTGTAACAGTAAGCTCATACGGGAATGCTGTTGCTGTATCGTCAAATGTAAGTTTGTCGCCGTTAACAGTAAGTTCAGGTTTAAGAGTATAACCTTCCTCTGCTGTTACATTGATTGAAACAACCTGACCCTTTTCTACAGCTACAGGACCTGAGTAAGCAACGCCGTCGATTGTTACTTTAGCACCTGCAACAGGAGTTATAGTAAGCTCACAGCTCTCAAACTCGGTAAGACCGATTTCAGCTGCCTGAAGTTCAGTATCAACATTGTAAATCTTAGCAAGCTGAGCGTCATAGTTCTTACGGTCATTGATATTGAATGTGCCGGAATTCTTATACTTATAAGAACCGTTACCATAGTTAGCAAGGTCAACTGCAACAGCAAGAGCTCTCACGTATCTGTTCCAAGATGCTGATGAGTACTTTGTTGTGCCTTCGTTAACAAGCTTACCTGATGCATCAAATGCACCAAAACGTGGGTTAGCTGCTACGCCATTCTTAGATACGGTTGCTTCAGTAGCAACTGTACCGTCTTCATTGTATGTAGCAGGTGTTGCCTTGAGCATTGAGTAAGCATTACCCGATGCGCACTTGATTTCATTTTCAAGCTGCTTGCCCTGGTAACCACGTTCAATAACTGCAGAAGCGAATATGTTAAAGAGTTTAACGTATTCTTTTGCCTGAACAGAAGATACTTCAGAAGCTGTGGTATAAGTAAACTTAGTACCTGCATTCTTGAGATCATTCATAAGCTTAGCAGCGTCAACATAAGACATACCGTTTCTTTCAACAGTCTTGCCTGTTGTTGCGTCAACGTAATCAACGTCAACTGTATACTGCTGTTCAGCCTTCTTTGCATATTCTACCATCTTATTATATGTAAGAATATCAAAGTTGATTTCCTCAAGACCGTTTCTAAGCTCAGAAATCTCATTGTAGAGTGTTGATGATGAGCTGATAAGGTGAGACTTAACTACGCTAAGAACATATTCAAGTCTGTCATTAGCCTGAGTAGCAATACCACGATTATCTACTGAATCCATCTCGCCTGAGTTAGGAATGAGCTGATACTCAGCTGATGGGAACTTACATGCCCAATTATCGCCTGAGTTGCACTTCTTACCTTCAGCATTTCTGTATACATATTGAACCTGATTATAAAGAGGCTCGTTATCTTTGTTTGTAGCCTGAGTAGTTGTCGGTTTCTGCCATGGGCCGCCAGGATATGTATCGAGATCCCATTTTGTAGCATACTTAACTGAGTTAGTAAGGTAATAGTTACCGTCCTGACCGAGTGTTACATTAGCCAATGCAGCATCCTTGCCATTCTTAACATCTGATGATGTAAGCGGCTTTGGTGAGTAAATAGGCATTGTACATTTCTCATCGGAATAGTAAATTCCCTTTACGCCGCCGCTGGTTGCACCTGTACTGTCTACTGTGCCGCCGACATAAGCAGTTGCTTTAACCGATTCAGGGATTGTGTAGCTTACCTGAGTACCCTTTACAGTAAATGTTACTGTTTCGTTAGAGGTTGAGTAAGGAACGTATGCACGATCGCCTGTTGCGGAAGTTGTAACTGAAGTTTTAACTGCATACTCTGTTTTATCTGACTGAGTAAGAGCTGATTCAGCAGTGTAAGGAGCTGACTGAACGCTAAGTACATTCATAAGAGCATCCTTAGCCAAATCATAAACTGAACCGATAGATGCATCCTCTTTGAAGTCGGATGTTTTATAGTTAGCCATGATATTGGCAAGTTCGTTATAGTTTTTATCAAGTGAGCCGGCTGAACCGCTTTCACCGATAACAAGCTGGAAGCTGCCTGTCTTATAAGAACCTGAATTATAGAAGTTAACATTAACATCATAAGTGCCGGTCTTAACAGTAGCCTCACCGTCGAAACCAAACGGTCTGTAGTTATTAACAGCATTTGAAGCAAATGTTTGCTTTGAGGTATTTATATAGATAGCATCAATACCGGTACCGAGTGTAACCATATTAAAGATGTTATCATAGTTATATTTACCACCGGTCTTAAGATACATTGTATCATAAATACCGCTTTCATTGATATGGTAACCGGCAATAATCTTAGCATCAAGTGCTTCCTGAAGAGTGAATGCAACGTGAGTTCTTGTTTCAATCTCCTTGCCCTCATTTTGCTTTGAAATTTTACCGATTTCCTCAGAAGTATAACCTCTGTAGTAGTCAACAGCAACAAGGCCGCTACCTGTAGAACCGTTTGTATAGTTACGCTGCCATTCGCCGAACTCGCCTGAGCCTGCAGATGTTTCTACACGATAGTCATACATACCAATCTTAAGAAGATCACCTGTTGACTTATCCCAACGAGCAATAGCGTTAGTTTCGCCGATATTTACTGTTGTTAAATTAGAATCGTCGAATGCCTTAGCTGCAGTAGTAAGGTTATTTGATTCATAGCCGGATTTTCTGTCAAAGAAGAATACACCGTCAATGCTCTTTTCCTTACTGCCGCCCTTCATAAAGAATGAATACTGAGCGATTTCGTTAAGCTTGTTAGAAGCGATAACCATCTTATCAGGATAGTTTGCAGAGATATTACCGCCGATACCTGTAAGAGAATGAACGGTTACACCGTTTTCTTCTCTGTCAGTGCCGTCTGCCTGCTGGAATGTAGAGTTGAAGTTATAATCAGCATCATAAAGAGCATTTCTGAAGCTTACTTCACTTGTAAGAAGCTTATAAGCCGTTACAGTATTGCCTCCATAAAGGACATTGCCCTGATCATCAACGATATCATAATTTACAACAACACGGCATGTGTTTGTTGTATCAGAACCTGAAACTTCGAATGGAACTGAAATATCAATTTTAGCACTCTTACCCGGATCAATAGGAGTTTTAGGGAATGATATTGTATCATCAGGTTCTTCTACGTTGTAAACATCATATTGAAGCACGCTTGTAATCTTTACATAGTAACGGGAAAGCTGAGTAGCCTTGCCGTTTTTGATGTATGATGCATTGATACCTACCGAGTTGTTAGTAACAGTAAGTACATCATCATACGGTTGACCTGAAATACAGCCTGTTACGGTGTTAGAACCGAATGAAGCAGTAGCCATCTTGAGCTGATGCTGACCAAGTGTAGTCAATGCATTAGGAAGGAAGCTGTTAACTGCCTGTACTGCAAAACAGATACCTCTGATAATAGAATCAGAGTAGGTCTTAGTACCGTTTGTACCGTATCCGCCGAACTCTACAAAGTTACAGATAAGCTTTTGGAATGCACCCAAGTTCTTACCGTCTGTACCTGCAAGTACCTTAACCTGGAAGAAATCATCAAACGGATGAGTAGTTGTAGCATCAGGAACGATTGTCTTAAAGCTCTGTCCGCTGTAACGTGCGCCAAACAATCCGTTAATGAGATCCTTAAGTAAATCATAAATTGTTACGACGATTGAAGTCTTTTGGATAGGCTCTGCAGAAACGATTGTAAATAACTGGTTAAGGAAGTTAGATACGCCGCAAAGACCTGTCTTTGAATTTTCTTTACCAATATCAAGGAATGAAAGAACAATGTTGTTCCAAATAAGTTCCTCTGAATTGAATTTAGCATAACCCGTACCCTGAAGTGTACCGAGAACAGGCATAAGCTTATTAGCTATTGCATTAATGTTTTCCCAAAGAGTATTCTTTGTTGTGATAAGGCTGTTGCCGTTTGTATCACAGATACCGAGGAGAGCACCTACGCCCATAGCTCTTTCGCCCTTATTTACAGCCTTCTCCATTGCATGGTCGCCGCCGTAGTAGCAAACTACAGAATTAAGAAGGTCGAAGAGTGTTGTTTTAGAATCAACAGCTGCTGACTCTGTCTTCCAAGTATTGCCGTTTTCGTCCTCAAGAGGAACGTAAGCCTCAATTACATAAGCAACTGCGTCACGAGCCATTGGAAGAATTGTGCCTTCAAGTGTTGCATTGATTGTTCCGTCGCTGTCAATCTTTACAAGCTTTGAATAATCCTTGTTAGGCATTGAGTATGATAAATACTCCTTAAGGCATACATAAGCTACTGCTTCTGCATCCTTACATCCGTCCCAATCAGAAGGATGGATAATTTTCTCAAGCTTGCCTGCGCCAAGATTTACCTGACCAATGCAAGCAACGAGCATAGGAATCATTGCTGCTTCAAGATTCTTCTCTGTAAGAGCAGTGCTAGCGCCGTTCTTTGCGTAGAAAGCTTTAAGAATGTTAGCGTCTGTAGCGTCTGCTGTGTACTGAACCATCTTGCAAGCGTTGCCAACGAGTGTTGAAACGATTGACTTAATTGCTGCTGCGTCAATAGTTGCAAAATCACCGGTTGTTGTCATTTCAGGACGTGTACCGATAACGTTGTCGCGCTGTGGGAACAAGTCCTTAACTGCTGCAACAAGTGCGTCATTAAAGCCTGCTACCATTGAGCTGTACTTTGAATAGCTTTCGCTAAAGAACTTATCGATGTTTGGAGTACCTGTTTCTGCAAAATAAAGATTGATAGGACCTGTTGTTACGTTAAAGCCGTAATCAGCAAGTGGGCTGTATCTTAACTTAGCGAAAAGTCTCGTTGCGTCGATATCTTTCCAAGAACCTGTTGAGTCCTCGGCAGCTGTACGATCATAAGTTACATTCTTCTCAACATAAGCAAGGAAATCCTTTGCAGAATCAAACTTATAATCCTTATATACTGCATTTGCCCATTGATCGAGCTTAGCCTGTGTATAGTTTGCAGCAACATCATTATCATTCCACTCGCCCTTTTGGTCGAAGAAATAATAATAGTTGTTATCAAAGTTAGCACCGTGACCCTTATCAAATCCGTCATTTACGTGAAGGAGTTTGATTGAACCCTTGAGAACTGTATCCCAAGCAAGGTCAAGAGCTCTGTAACCGAAATCAAAAAGATTGTCGGTTGCCTTAAGTGTTACCTTAGTGGTTGATGCTGTTGCATAACCGTTTTTGTCAGGAGCACCGTAAGCAAAGAGAAGAACGTTAAGAGGATTACCCTCATCATCTTTAAATTCATCTGAATATATAAGGTTAGGGTCATAACCAAGCTTTGCAGCTGCAGTAGCATAGTCAGAATTGCTTGCCTTCATTTCAGCTTTAATCTTCAAATAACGTGTAGCAGATGTGTCCTGAATTGCTGTTTGCGAATCAGCATCTGTGTATTCTTGATTATATGTAACAAGTACACTGATCTTATCAAGAAGCTCTGTTGTGAGTTTATTAATAAGTTGGTCATCATAAACCCATGTTGCAGTACCGTTCTTGAAATTATTAATTTCCTCTTCTGTATACCAATTAGTATATTGGAAAATAAGGTTTTGAGCAACATTGTATACTAAGTTTGTTTTGTACTTTGTATCTGTAAAGCCCAAAAGGTTACCTATAATCTTATATACGTCAAGGTTTGCAACGTTACCGAGAGTACCGAGAGTAAAGTTACCTCTAAGCACCTGGCCTAAAATATCAGCGCCGTTATAGTCGCAAGAAAGGTTTTGGAAAATACCGATTACGCTTCTTAAAATATCAGTTGAAGATGCAGTTTCTCTTGTAATATTCCAATCCTTTGTAGCAACAGCCTTAAAGTTAAGGTTGCCGGCATCACCGAGTAAGTTACCATATGAGTTAAGAAGATCAGCGACGCCCCTAAGTGTATAGAAAATTTCGTCAACACTGTGAGTACGTACCGGAATGTCTTTTTTAATAAGACCAAAAGCATTAAGCTTAAGGGTACGGCTGTTGCTGTCCCATGTGATATACTGGGTAATACTTGAAGGAAGGTTTTCAAGAAGCTTATCAATCTGCGGACCGTATTCGGCAAGCATCAAATCAGCATAGTCAAGTAAAGCTGTAGCTACCTGTTCATCGGAAAGAATAGCCCACGCCAAATCGTTATATTCGATTGACTCGTCGGCATACGTCTTTTCACTGCTCATAGTATCAGCATAAGCAGTTAAAGCACCGGTAAAGCAGGAAGCTGCCATAAGCACTGCCATAAATAATGCCAGAAGCTTATGTGAAAACTTTTTTGCCTTCGTTTTCATTTTTTACCTCCATTAATTTTTTACCTCCATTAAATTTAAAATAATTGAATAATAAAGTGTTAACATATTGCGTGGGAGCCTGTCACAATCTCTGACCATCAGGCAATCTGAATTAGACTGAAGGTCGGCAAAGCCAAACCGTTGCACCAAAAACTGCGCAATATGTGCTTTAAACACATTATAATTATTACATAAGGCAACAAAAAAGTCAATAAAGACAAACGACAAATGATATTTTTGTAACAATGTCCAAAAAAGCAAACCCATTTTTGACACCTTGCACAAATTATTAACTAAAAGTTTACAATTTGTTTATAATTCGGCGCCAAAAAGCTCTTGATTTTCCGCAAGTAAAGCTGTGATACTTTACACAAAATTTACATTTGTAAAGATATTTGCCTTTACAAATCGAACAGAATTTTACTCGACTTTATATGGATTATATTACGTTTTACAGTCAATTTTCTGTCGAATTATGTTTGTTAGACTTTTTATGTTATATTGTCTATTTTGCAACTCTCTATCGTCAAAAATCAACGCTAAAATATGTGAAAATTCACAATAAATTCAAAATATGTTATAAAATTATTGAC
>ERZ1026966.988-NODE-988-length-11900-cov-4.581596_pt1 | contig 11900 bp, 7 predicted proteins | sample MGYA00519296_ERZ1026966 | MGnify/ENA primary metagenome ERZ1026966 (study PRJEB26926, sample SAMN06164478) | human gut metagenome | biome: ENVO:00009003; feature: ENVO:2100002; material: ENVO:00002003 | host: Homo sapiens | place: USA | collected 2012 ... | reverse complement strand
TGGTATTACAAGATTGAAAACCGAAACGGAACGGCAAAGATTACGTTTTACAACTCAAATGTTCAAAATGGGGTTCCGATAGCCATTATTCTTCAGTATGGTCACGGGACTCGCAACGGTGGCTGGGTGCAGGGTCGAGATTACATCAATCCTGCTATCCAGCCTATTTTTGACAAAATTGCAGAACAAGCATGGAAGGGGGTTACTAAGCTATGAGCACTACGATTGACGAAAGAGTCGTAGAAATGCGATTTGACAACAAGCAATTCGAAAGTAATGTTCAGACCAGCCTTTCCACTTTGGATAGATTGAAGAAGAGCTTGAATTTATCCGGCGCTGCAAAGGGTTTCGACGAAATAGACAGCGCTTCCAAAAAGGTAAATATGAACGGCCTTGCGAATGCTGTGGAGTCTGTGCGTCTGAAGTTTTCAGCTTTAGAAGTCATGGCGGTAACAGCCCTTGCCAATATCACCAATTCCGCTTTGAACGCGGGAAAAAGGATTGTTTCGGCGCTTACGATAGACCCAATTAAAACCGGTTTTCAGGAATACGAAACGCAAATCGGCGCGGTGCAAACTGTCCTTGCCAACACTCAGCATGAAGGAACAAACCTTCAGCAAGTAAACAGGGCGCTGGATGAACTGAACACCTATGCGGACAAGACGATTTATAACTTTACCGAAATGACCAGAAATATCGGTACGTTTACCGCAGCCGGTGTAAATCTTCAAACTTCCGTTGATTCTATCAAGGGTATCGCTAACCTGGCCGCAGTTTCAGGTTCAACCTCTCAGCAAGCTTCTACGGCAATGTATCAGCTTTCCCAGGCATTGGCAGCCGGTAAGGTTTCGCTTATGGACTGGAACTCTGTTGTTAATGCCGGTATGGGCGGTAAGGTGTTCCAGGACGCGCTTGTAAGGACTTCTGAACTGCTCGGTACCGGAGCGAAAAACGCCATCAACATGTACGGCTCGTTTAGAGAGTCCCTTACCAAAGGCGAGTGGCTGACCACCGAGGTTCTCACTGAAACCTTGAAACAGTTTGCCGGCGCTTACAGCGAAGCGGATCTGATTCAACAGGGTTTCTCGGAGTCTCAGGCCAAAGAAATTGCTCAGATGGCGAAAACCGCAGAGGAAGCCGCAACTAAGGTCAAGACCTTCACTCAGTTGTGGGATACTTTAAAGGAAAGCGCTCAATCCGGATGGACGGCAACTTGGGAAATTTTGATTGGCGACTTTGAGGAAGCAAAAGACCTGCTCAGCGAAGTATCCGAAACCATCGGCAACGTGATTGGCGAGGCTGCCCAAGCGAGAAACGATCTGCTCAGCGGCGGTCTCAGTTCCGGATGGAAACAGTTGCTGAACCAGGGCATTGCCGATGAAGCCGGCTATATCGAATCTATTCAAGAGGTTGCCAGAAAAAGCGGTGACGCCTTCGACAAGATGGTCGCAGATTCGGATAATTTCAGCGACGCTCTTAAAAAAGGGTTGCAGGAAGGAGTTATATCTTCCGATACCCTTTCGGATGCCGTCCATAACCTTAGAGATAAAATGACCGGCATGTCTCAGGAAGAGCGTAAAGCCGCCGGTTATACCTCGGAGATGGTGGAGCAAATCGAAAAACTGGACGAGGGGATCAAAAACGGCTCCGTTTCCATGGATGAGTTTACGGAAAAGATTCTTAAACCGTCCGGCCGAGAGAACCTGATTCAGTCGATTTGGAATGCCGCTAAAGGGTTGATGAGCGTTATTGCCCCTATTAAGGAGGCATTCCGAGACATCTTCCCGCCTATGACTTCCGAACAGCTATACGCTTTTACAGAAGCGTTGAGAAATCTCACGGAAAGAATGAAACTCAGCGAAACGACTTCTGAGAATTTAAAGCGTACTTTTAAAGGCTTATTTGCTGTTCTTGATATTATCAAACAGGCTGTGACAGCCGTGTTTAACGCTGTTGGTTCGCTTCTTGGCGGTGTTGGCGATCTTGGCGCCGGAATACTCGGCGTGACCGGTACTTTTGGTGACTGGCTCGTTAAGCTGGACGAATTCATCAAGCAGGGCGACGTGTTCAACAAAGTTCTCGGAACAATCGTGAGCGTCATCAAAACGGTTGCCACCGCGATTCGTGATTTCGTAAAGGTTGTAGCTGAAAAAATCGCTTTCCCGGGATTTGAATTGTTACATTCCCTTCTTGAGAGACTGCACGCAAGGATGTCCCAGATTGGCGACGCAGCCGGCGGTATGAAGAGCAGCGTTTCCTCAGCGTTTGAGGCAATGGGGAACGCCCTCGCTAACTGCCAGTTTATGCAGCTACTTCAGGCGATATGGGACGCGGTCAAAGCAATTGCCGGGGGCATCGCTGATGCGATGGGGAAAGTCGGTTCTTCGCTGATTGACAGCATCGGAAACGCTGACTTCAGCGGCGTTATCGACCTTCTCAACGGAATCTCTTTCGGCGCGATTGCGGTCGGTATTACCAAATTTGTAGGCGCTATCAAAGAACAGCTCGATTCCATCGGAAGCATCAAGGAATCTTTCATCGGTATTCTGGACAGCGTAAGAGGATGTTTCGAGGCATACCAGTCTCAGTTACAGGCTGGTACCTTGCTGAAAATTGCGTCTGCCATTGCGATTCTGGTAGCGTCGTTGGTGGCACTTTCTCTTATCGACAGCGCAAAATTAAGCGCTGCTCTCGGCGCCATTACTGTTCTGTTTGCTGATTTGATGGCTTCCATGGCGATTTTCAATAAAATCAGCGGCATGGCAAGCGGCGTTATAAGAAGCACGACCGCGATGCTGGCGATTTCCACTTCTGTGTTGATTTTGGCGAGCGCTTTGAAGAAACTTGGAGATTTGGACGCTAAACAACTCGCGACGGGACTTACCGGCGTTGTCGGTTTAACCGCCACGATGATTGTTGCCGCAAAATCACTCAGCAAAGGCGGCCCCACTATTATAAAGGGCGCATCCCAGATGGTTATATTTGCCGCAGCAATTAAGGTTCTGGCTTCTGCGTGCGAAGACTTATCCGCACTTGACTGGGAAGGACTTGCCAAAGGACTTGTCGGCGTCGGCGTGCTGCTTGCGGAAGTATCGTTGTTTATGAACACAGCAAAATTTAGCGGCCAATCCGTTACAACGGCTACCGGAATTGTGATATTGTCCGGAGCAATTAAAATTCTCGCGTCCGCCTGCGAAGACTTTGCACAAATGAACTGGGGCGAAATCGGGCGAGGGCTCACTTCAATCGGTATTGTCCTGGCGGAAATTGTGGCGTTTACCCGTCTTACAGGGAACGCGCAGCATGTTATAGCAACCAGTGCGGCTTTGATCGGCATTGGAGCCGCTATGAAAATCCTTGCAGCAGCGGTAAAAGACTTTTCCGCTATGAACTGGAGCGAACTCGCCGTTGGCCTTGTTGGAATGGCGGGAGCTTTGGCAGCCGTTACGATTGCCGTCAATTTCATGCCTAAGAATATGATTGCGATTGGAACCGGTCTTATTGCTGTTTCTACTGCTCTTCTTATTATGGCTTCGGCTCTTGAGAATATGGGCGGTATGGAATGGAACGAAATTGCAAAAGGGCTTGTCGCTCTTGGCGGTTCGCTCGGGATTATGGCCGTTGGTTTGAGAGCTATGACCGGAACCTTGTCTGGATCTGCCGCCATGTTGGTGGCCGCATCCGCGCTGGCTATTCTTACACCTGTTCTCAGCATTCTCGGTGCTATGAGCTGGACTGCTATCGTGAAGGGTTTGGTGTCGCTGGCTGGTGCTTTCACCGTTATTGGTGTTGCGGGAGCAGTTCTCACTCCGTTGGTTCCCACTATTCTTGGTTTGAGCGGCGCTATGGCTCTGATTGGTGTTGCCGTTTTGGGGCTTGGCGCAGGACTTTTAGCTGCCGGAACCGGCTTGTCCGCAATCGCTGTAGGCTTTACTGCACTGGCAGCGGCAGGAACAGCCGGAGCGACCGCTGTAGTGGCGTCTTTAACCGTTATCATCACAGGCATTGCGGATCTTATTCCGGCTATCGTTGCAAAAATCGGCGAAGCCATTGTTGAGTTCTGCAAAGTGATTGCCAATAGCGCAGGTGAAATCGGGAACGCAGTGAAAGAAGTCGTTCTAACTCTTGTGGACGTACTTGTCGAGTGTGTTCCGGCTATTGCAGATGGAGCGTTAAAGCTTATCGCTGGTGTTCTTGAGGCGTTGGTCCAATATACTCCGCAGATTGTAAATTCCCTGTTCCAGTTCCTCATCGGGGTGCTTGAAGGAATTGCCCGTAATCTGCCCGGTCTTATTCAGGCGGCCATCGACGTGCTCATGGCATTCTTTGCCGGCATTGTTGACGCTTTGAAGGGGATTGATACTGCAACCCTGCTTCAAGGGATTGTCGGAATCGGTCTTCTGGCTGCTATTATGGCGGCTCTGAGCGTGGTTGCAGCTCTTGTTCCCGGAGCCATGGTTGGTGTTCTCGGAATGGGATTGGTTATCGCAGAACTGGCGTTGGTTCTTGCCGCAGTCGGCGCGTTGGCTCAAATTCCAGGTTTGCAGTGGCTCATCAATGAGGGCGGTAATTTACTGCAAGGCATCGGTACCGCCATTGGCAAATTTATCGGCGGTATTGTAGGCGGCTTTATGAGCGGTGTTTCCAGCCAGTTCCCGCAAATCGCTACTGATTTGTCCGGATTCATGACAAATATTCAGCCGTTTATTCAGGGCGCTTCCGCTATTGACCCGTCGATGATGGACGGCGTAAAAGCCCTGGCTGAAACCATTCTTATCCTGACTGCTGCAAATATTCTGGAGGGGCTGACTTCCTGGTTTACAGGCGGGTCTTCGCTTACCGGGTTTGCCGAGGAACTTGTTCCTTTCGGCACAGCGATGAAGCAATTTTCGGATGAGATAGCCGGAATTGACGGAGAAGTTGTGGCTAATGCGGCGGTTGCAGGCAAAACACTGGCGGAAATGGCCGCTACGCTTCCCAACAGTGGAGGCGTCGTGGGTTTCTTTGCCGGTGAAAACGATATGGGCGCGTTTGGGGACCAGCTTGTACCCTTCGGCGAAGCAATGAAAGCTTTTGCTGACTCGGTTGCAGGCTTGGACGCCAGTGTGGTTACAGAAGCTGCAAATGCCGGAAAAGCTATGGCTGAGATGGCGTCTACGATACCGAACAGCGGAGGGGTCGTCGGCTTCTTCGCCGGTGAAAACGACATGGATGCTTTCGGCGAACAGCTCGTCCCGTTTGGCGAAGCGATGAAAGAATTCTCAATAGCCGTTACCGGACTGAACGCGGATGTGGTTGTCAATTCCGTTACTGCGGGTAAAGCGCTTATGGAATTGGCAAATACCGTGCCGAACAGCGGAGGTCTCGTTGCATTCTTCACAGGCGAAAACGACCTTGACATGTTTGGAGAGAAATTGGTGCCGTTCGGAGAAGCCATGAAGCAATATTCCATTGCCGTTACAGGGCTGGATGCCAACGTGGTGGTAAATTCCGCAAATGCGGCGAAAGCTCTGGTAGAGCTGTCCAACAATCTTCCGAACAGCGGCGGCATCGTCAGTTGGTTTACGGGAGATAACGATATTGCCTCTTTTGGTGAAAAACTTGTCTCCTTCGGTCAGTCTTTCGCGGCTTATTACGCAAGCGTCAGTACCGTGGATGTAGCGAAGTTAAGCGGCGTTGTTGCGCAGTTCCGCAATCTTGTGGATTTGGCGAACGGTATTACCAGCGTTGATACGAGCGGGATGTCCCGTTTCGCTCAGGATTTGACGAATCTTGGCAACTCCGGTATTGAAGGCTTTATAAATGTTTTCAATAATGCCAGTTCCAGAGTGAGCGCCGCCGCGACATCGATGCTCACAACCTTTATCAATGCCGCGAACGCACAGAAGTCGGCAGTTGTTTCAACCTTTACCACAATGGTGAACAGCGTTATTTCTTCGCTTACAAGTCAGCAGTACCAGTTTACGACTATCGGCAGCACAATGATGACGAATTTCATCACTGGTATTCGTGGGAAAGACAGCTTGGCCAGAAACACTTTCTTGACCATGATTAACGGATGCCTGACCACTCTTCGAAACAAATTCTATGAGTTCAACACCGTGGGTCAAGCCGTTATGACCAACCTTATTGCCGGAATCCGTTCTAAGGACCAAACGGCAAGGGATACTTTCGTCCAAATTGTCAGCGGATGCCTTACAGCGATTCAAAACAAGTATACGGATTTCTATAATGCCGGTAAATATCTTGTGGAAGGATTTGCCGACGGTATCACCGCAAACACCTATTTGGCGGAAGCAAGAGCGCGGGCTATGGCAGCAGCAGCCGAGAGAGAACTGGACGAACACTCACCTTCCAAGGTGGGTTATCGAATCGGTGATTTCTTCGGCCTTGCCTTTGTCAATGCAATTTCGGACTATGCCGATAAATCTTACAAAGCCGGCACCAATATGGCGGCAGCCGCTAAAAACGGTTTGAGCAACGCAATTTCCAAAATCAGAGAATTTGTCGACGGCGAAATGGAGGTTCAACCTACAATTCGTCCTGTTTTGGATCTTTCCGAAGTACGTTCCGGCGCCGGCCGGCTTACCGCTATCCTGAGCAGAAGCCAGGCGATGAAGATCAGTTCTTCGATGAACCGGGAAACAACCGGGGAAATTCAAAATGGAGATGGCACGCCATCTGTTGGAAATTCCTATTCCTTTGTACAAAACAACTATTCACCTAAAGCACTGTCGAGAATCGATATCTATCGCCAGACGAAGAATCAGTTCTCCGCTTTGAAAGGATTGGTGGAAACATGATTTATTCGATTGTTGTCACCAATTATTTAGGTGACAGAATCAAGCTTGAGCTGGGGAAGCCTGATGTTTCGGGCTTCCTCATCAAGTCTGTAACCGGCTTAGGTCCGGTCAAAGCAACTGTCAACACAACGGAAGTCGTCACTAATGACGGCTCTATGTTTAACTCCGCCAGATTGAGTCAGCGGAACATCGTTTTCCAAATCGTATTCGTTGACACAGTCTATGGAGAAACGATCGAGGATGTACGGCAGAAATCCTACAAATACTTTCCGGCAAAGAAAAGCGTTGAAATCATTATCGAAACTGATAACCGATATGTACGAACAAGCGGTTATGTGGAATCGAATGAACCGAACATTTTCAGTTCGCAGGAAGGTACATCAATCTCAATCATTTGTCCTGACCCATTCTTCTATTCAGCCGGAGAGGATGGAAACAATGTTATAACAATCAAATGTTGTGTATTCTTTTTTGGAGCATATTCCGGATTTCCGGTACTCTTTCATTAATTCCTTACACTCTTCAATAATGTTGATTTTTCGTTTAGCAAGCAAATTATTGCATGTTGATTTGCTTTTCACTTTTAAGAACTGGGCAAAATGTGTTGTTGTAGAAGCTGCTGCGCTCATGACAGACATTAGGACGGTTAACAGAACATTTTTGGTATGTTCATCCATTACCTGTTCAATGGCGCTACGCAACGCATCAATTTGACAACATTGTGCAATGCCAAAGTAAGCATTAGCAAAGTAAGTTAAAAATAAGCAGGGGAAGTCGAGAGCAGGCTCATTCCCTGGAATTACATGTGAAACCAACTCTGTAAGTTCTTTCATTCGGGGATCGTCGCTATGAGGCTCAAATACAGATGGTGTTTTTTCGCAAAAGGTCTGATATAGCTTATAGTCTACGTTATCAACAAAAAAGGTTTTTTCTGCGAATAGAGCAGTTGATACTTTTTCTTGCAGAAGCATATATTTTTGTTCTACAACTGCCCAAAATGAAGCTTCTTCTAACTCGGAAAAATTACATCCGTTCAATATAGCCTGGTTAATGATATATGCGTAGTACTCAATGTCGTTGCTAATGACATTTTTATATGACTTAAGAGCATAGCCAACAGAACCTGTTCCTGCAAATAGATCAACAACGGTTTGAATTGACTTATTCTTAATTATTGGATCACATATATGAGAAATGATACGTGCTTTACTTCCCATATATTGAAGTGTAGAAATTTCGTTATATTGATTCATTCTATTCGCCTCAATGATTTTTAAATTGTGGAGAGAAATTGGTCAATGTGAGTTATCTTAGCCGTTTCTCCATTGCCAATCCAATCAGCCGATCAGTCTGATCCGCCATAAACAACGGGATGTTTAGTACATCATCATCCAGTTTCAGATTATCCAGTGAGAACCGGACACGAAGTTTAACTTGATCCGGGAATAACTCTTTGAATTTCTTAAGGCTCCTGCTGGTGGTATTGGCTTCGGACTTGACCTCCACAGGGAAACTATCGTTTTCACGCTGAATCAGGAAATCTACCTCATAAGGAGGATTTGTCTGCGTCCAGTACCGAGGAGTCACTTCAAACTGTGTAATTAAAGTCTGAAGTACAAAATTTTCGGTTAATGCACCTTTGAATTCGGTAAATAACCGATTACCCTCGCCAAAGGCAGTCGGTGCCAGCTGCGCCAGTCTACGGAGCAGTCCCACATCTACCAGATAAATCTTAAAGGCAGAGAGGTCATCATAGGCAGCTACAGGCAAGCCGGGAGCAGTACTGCGGTAGATTTTATGCACCAGTCGGGCATCCACCAACCACTGCAAGGCATCCTCGTATTCACGGGCCCGTGCCCCTTCTTTGACTACCTTATAGATAAACTTTTTGTTTTCTCTTGCCAACTGGGACGGTATGGACTTCCATATCATCGAAATCTTGGGGAATTCGCTGATATTAGGGTGTTTGGCAAAGTCACGCTCATAAGCACCAATAATCCCGGACAGGGCTTCCTGCATGGCATCCACATCTCTTGCCTCCGTCCACATCTTGACGGATTCCGGCATACCACCGGTCACATAGTACATCTTCAGCTTTTCATACAGAGGATTAAAAAAGGCATCGGGAATCGGCTCAATGGTGTTTACTGTCTCCAGATAGTTTGCCAGGTTCTCATCCCCGTTGGCCAATAGAAATTCTGTAAAGGTCATAGGATCAATCTGCATGAAGTTAACTTTACCGACAGGAAAAGAAGAAGGTTTTGCTAAGGTAATTCCCAGAAGAGAACCGGCGCAGGCGATGTGATATTGCGGCGCATTCTCACAGAAATACTTCATGGAATTGATGACCTTGGGGCAGTCCTGTACCTCGTCAAAAATAATGAGGGTTTTTTCTGGTGTAATCTTCTGGCCGCTTGCCAGCATCAAATTCTGCAAAATTCGGTCTACATCTTTCGTGGTTTCAAAGAATTGCTTGTACTCTTCGTTTTCATCAAAGTTGAAATAAGCAGTGTTGTCGTAGTAACGTTTGCCGAATTCTTTCAGAATCCAGGTCTTGCCGACTTGGCGCACACCTTTCAAAATTAAAGGTTTGCGATAGGGAGAATTCTTCCAGTTCAGCAGTTTCTTTAAAATTAATCGTTCCATATATACACCCCATCACACTTTTATGATAGATTCAGTGTTCCTTAATCACACTTTTATTATATTTCAAAACAACAAAAAATACAAGCCAAATCACAAAATTATATGTGTTTCAAGGCAGCTTAATCACATTATTATTTGAAGCCTCGGTTTGATTACTTTGGAAATCAAAAGGCCTGGATTTTACATTAAAAGTAGAATCCAGGCCTTTGGGGAGTAACTATAGATTTGTAAAGGAGACGATTAATCTGATTACCGTCCCAACCAGATATGTTTTGGCTACACATTTTCTGCCATATTTGACTTACGATGTTTTCTAAAACATAGCAAGTCAAATGCTTAAATCGGCATCACTTCATTTACTTTTATCTCTTCTTTCTTTTCTTAGCACTGTGATAGACTTGCGGCCGAGCCTTTCCCCTCATATTGTTGGGATTCTTCAGCAACCTGGACAAGCTAAGTATCCGCATAAACGCCGAGAAATCCTCGGAAGCAATCTTGTCAAAGGGAATCTGCATCTGGTCGCAAAACTCGTGGATTACCCGTTCCTCATTACTGCCCAGCTGCATGGCACGGTCAAACTTTTCCTTGACCTCTGTGAAAGTCGGCTGCGGATCAGCGGTGGTACGGTCGGTGGCATGGGCCTGACGAATATCCTGAACGATACTGTCCAGATCATCATGGATCGTGTGGCTAAAAAAGTCACTTTCCTGTACCTGTCCCAGCTCCAGCGTGCGGACATAAAGGTCGTTCTCCCCCGGCGCATGGCTGCGGATCACTTCTTGCCGGGTGGCCTCCAGCACCAGGTTCATCTGGGCAATTCGCATATCGGCGATTCGGTCAACGAAAATCTCAATATCCGTCATCAGCCGCCGAAAATTCTCATGTGTGGCAATCTCACACAGCAGCCGGTTGTTGATTTTTCCGCTGCTCAATAATGTAACCATATCATCACTCAAATGCAGGGCCTGAAGCTCTGTGTTTGGGTGATTTTTATTTTCCGATAGCCCCATCAGATAATCGGTGGACACCCCATAAAATTCCGCCAGCGTAGCGATGGCAAATGGGCTGATGTCTTTATAGTCGTCGCTCTCATATTTGCTGAGCGCAGATTTGGAAAGCCCTGTCTGCTCGGCCAGCTGTTCCAGGGTCAGGTGCTTATCCACCACCCGCAAATCCTTTAATCGTTCCGGGATAGACAGTTTTGTATGCATCCAGATTCCCCCTCTCTTCCGGAAAATCTTTCCGTTTTAACCATTATACCATGATTCCATAAGCGTGGAAATATGCTGATTTCAAGCCGTTTTCCATCGTTTTGGACATACGGGAGAGGGCCTGTTTTTTCGGTAAAATGAGTTTTGTCAGGAGACACAGAACCTTGAAAACTGAATGACCGGTCTGCGTGGGATATGCTCCCTGGGGATGTAGTGCCAAGACTTCCGGTATCTGACCGGAACGAGCGTACCAACGGGAGCGATACGCTGCTGTGAGATTCGGCAGAGGAACGACACCAGAATAGCCCGGCAACTAACACAAAGGAACATCATTCTTTTTAGGAGGTTGATTTTATGAAGTTAAGTGTGAAGGAAAAGAAAGTGCTATATGCCTTTGCCTGTCCCAACCACCACAACACGGTGACACGGTTGAAATGGCTGACCGCCCTGACCGTTGACCCGCAGGCCAAGCACCGGATGCTGGAGCTGGCCCGGAAGATGGAAACGGAGATGGCAGAACGCTGGTACACCAGCTTTTATCACCAGCTCCGTGCGGAGATGGACGAGTATTACAGCGCCAAGCGCCGCCTGCGTTTGGTAAAGGAAAACACCGACTATGAGGAGGATCTGTATGACGAAGCTGTCTAAGTATGAGAAAGAAACTATCATCAACTGGAACGAGGCGGAGGACACCGCCAGTATCTACACCTTCAATGCCGATATGAAGCGCAGGTTGGCCGAGTTCAGCCGCAAGTATCCCCAGCTGTGCCGGTTGGAGCGCAGCACCACTGAGGGCAGTGTGACCTATGTGATGGACAAGTCCCGCCTGTCCATCCGTCTGGTACCGCCGTACAGTGAGGAACGGCTGGCTGCTGCCAGAGAGTACGCCAAACAGCACGGATTTCAGGTCTTGCGGACGAACAAGAAGAGCGCCTGAAATCGGGTCAATTCACAGGAAAATGACGGGTCTACACCCGGTATTTTTGCGGTGAATTGGTATCGTGATACCCCAGTATCCCCCAGACCGGGGAATGCGACAAAAGGAGCATTCAGAGCCGGAGGAGCTGACAGAAACCGCACAAACGGTGAAAGTCAGCTTCTCCGGGCAGGAGTACAGAGGGCGGCAAGCCCTTTGTGCTGGGTACAGGGGTGCAGCGCCCTGTTGGGGTCAAGAGGCAAGGCCCATTGGCGGGTTGAGGGCAGCCGCCCCATCGGGTCAAGGGTGAAACGCCTTGCCCAG
>ERZ1026966.987-NODE-987-length-11903-cov-4.555452_pt1 | contig 11903 bp, 10 predicted proteins | sample MGYA00519296_ERZ1026966 | MGnify/ENA primary metagenome ERZ1026966 (study PRJEB26926, sample SAMN06164478) | human gut metagenome | biome: ENVO:00009003; feature: ENVO:2100002; material: ENVO:00002003 | host: Homo sapiens | place: USA | collected 2012 ... | reverse complement strand
TCATATACCTTATCTAAGGTTGCGCCCTCAATTGTCAGTTGCAGTGCTTCGCTATTCGTCCAAGCGGTTCGGAACGACCGAATGATGCGAAACGTACCTTTGCTTTCGTCTATCCACTCTTTGTAGTTCAGCAATAAGCGGTAACATTCTTCAAACTGCAATACAAAAAGTATGTGGCGCGGCATTTGCTTGTCGATGGTTAGGAATACATCATCGGGCACATCCTCGCATTTCAACGTAACGTGAAAGACTGTAATCTCATGCACCGTCTTTCCATCCTCCACATGGAGCGTGGAAGGTGCTAACTTTGTCCACCATAGAATGCGATCAATATCTTCCACAAAACGAGCTTTCAGCCTTGCATTGACATCCAAGTGCCGATAAAAAGCCGTTTTGGGAACAGGCTTGTTGACGAGAGTTGAAGGTGGAAACTGTATCATTGGTTTCGTATGATTAAGAAAGTGACTAACTCAAAATCGTCCAACCCCTTTATTTCGCCTTGCAAAGCAGAAGTTTCACCCAAAGAGAAAAGGCTCTCGATGTCGCTTTCTGTCTTGACCTCCACGATGCTTTCAATCGCTGATTGAAGCAAATTGCTGTACCGTTCCATCTTGCGTCCATCCGCAGTCTCTTTGTTGAGCGCGGCACAGAGTGCAGGATTATGTTCCGCTTTGTTTTTGCAAGCATAGCGCATCACATCGAGCAACTGTTTGGGATGAAGATGGTCGTAAACGACTTCGCCTTGGTCGGAAAGATAGATCATATAAAACGGATGCAACAGGTTCTTACGGTCGATGTTTACCGCATTGCTTCGGTTCTTCAGAATGAAGATGACACCCGGACGAACCATTGGGGAACTCTCTACCACGGCACTCATGCCCATAGGAGCGTGCTCTATATCGGGATGCTCTTTCATGTAAGAGAGCAAGTCCAATCGAAATTCATTGAGTCCCAAGTCCATGATGTTGATACCCGTATCCATATCTTCAATGTCCACCACAGCTTCTTGCAGCCGTCGCAACTGGTTGCGTCGGTATTCCAAATCTCCTTTTTCGTTTACGCTAAGCAGATTATCATCGCCCGTAGCCGTAAGTACGGTAGCCTTCATGCGGCTCTCTACACGTCCTTTCAGTTGGATGTATTCGTCCAGCTTCATATCCGGCCAGTAGTTGACCAGCTGTATCTGCTTGTTACGTGAGCCGATACGGTCGATACGTCCGAAGCGTTGGATAATGCGCACCGGGTTCCAGTGAATATCGTAGTTAATCAGATAGTCGCAATCCTGCAAGTTCTGTCCTTCGGAAATGCAGTCGGTGGCTATCAGCACGTCAATCTCTTCGGTGGCATGAGGATGAAGGGCGGTACGGTCTTTGGACAATGGCGAGAACCAAGTCAACACGTTGTTGAAAGAGAGCGGAAACTTAGGGAGCGTACAGCGTCCGTCTGCCGTACCGGTGATAAGTGCTGTATGCAATCCACATTCTTTCTTAATCCGACCCGCCAATTCCGTATAAAGATAATCCGCTGTGTCGGCAAAAGCGGTAAAGATCAGTACCTTCTTGTTTTGTCCGTTGATGGGATGTGCGAATTTCTGTTTCAAATCTTCGATAAGTCGCTGTAACTTACTGTCGTGTTCCGGTGTAATATCTTTCAATAAAAGCAGAAGAAGTTCCAGCTTTTCAAGGTCTGACTTCAAATCGGTGCGCCAGGACACATAGTCCATGTCGCGCAGATTGATTTTCGATTTGCGCGTGGCGAATACATCTGTTTCGCTGTCGGTCGAATCCAATTCCTCGGTGAAAGAGGCTACATCAAAGGTGGCATTACCTCGCTTTTCTTCAAATTGGTCGATAGCGACAATCGTTTCCCGGATATACTTACTTATGCGAGTTAATGTCAGACGGAAGGAGTTGACACTACTTTCCAATCGTTTCAGCAGATTGGTTGCCATTAGTTTTCTCAATCCTTTTTCTCGTCCGTCGATGGAAAGGCCATCGCCGTCAAAGTCGATGACATAGTTGTTCCTCACACTATCGAAAAGATAGAGTGAGGGGGTATAGATAGCTAAATTCAACTCATTCAGTTGTTCGGCAATGTCCCGGAAGTTGATGGCATGGTCAAGGTCCGTCAGTTTGGGACGACGTGAGAGCGGAGCCAATCGTGTAGGAAACTCACCGATGTCCTTGGTATCGTAATACTTCATGATGTGGCTACGGCTACGGGCAATGGTAACGGCATCCAATAGTTGGAAGAAATCAAAACTGAGGTCGTGCAACAATCGTTCCGTAGTTCGTTTCTGCACTTCCAGCTTTGCCCATCGGTTATACACTGTCTGGGCATTGCGAAATATATCGTCGATGTGGCGGTCGATATCCAGTTCGGCATTGATATTCTCCGCCTTACCTTCGTAAGCAAGTTGCAACTGATTTTTCAGGTCGTTGAAGCGGTTGTTTACAGGGGTGGCGCTTAGCATCAGTACCTTTGTCTTGACTCCTTGTCGGATGACACGGTTCATCAAACGCTGATAGCGATTTTCTTTCTTGTCGGAATCCTCGTCTATGATTTCACTATCATCCACATTGCCGCCATTGCGGAAGTTGTGGCTTTCGTCAATGACAATTAAATCGTAGTTACCCCAATTGATGTGTTCCAAGTCAAGTCCGTTGCTGACGCCTCGGTCGCGCGACAAATCCGAATGGAACAGAATGTCGTAGCGCAGACGGTCGGCGGCAATCGGATTGTTCTTGTAATTGGCTCGGAAAGTCTGCCAGTTTTCATTCAATTTCTTGGGGCACAATACAAGCACGGACTTGTTGCGGTTCTCGTAATATTTGATAACTGCAAGTGCCGTGAATGTCTTTCCCAAACCTACACTGTCCGCCAAGATACAACCGTTGTATTTCTCCAGTTTGTTGATGATGGCAAGAGCGGCATCGCGCTGGAAATTGTAGAGTTTGTTCCAAATGATACTGTTCTTGAATCCGGTACGTTCGTTGGGTAGAACATCCTCCGAAATATCTTCCAGAAACTCATTGAAGATATGATAAAGAGCAATGAAGTAGATATATTCCGGCGCATTCTCTTGATAGACCGTTTCGATGTATTCAAGGATGCGGTCGGTTACATCCGAAAACTTTTCGTCGTTGTTCCACTGTTCGTTGAAGATGGCAAGATAGGCTTCGGCTGTGGGGGTAGGAAGCACGTTGACTATGTTGTACACTTCATTACCTCGCTCGCATCCCAGTTGGGTAGTCGTAAACTCATTGAAAGGCAGATAGACATATTCCGATTCCTTTTGGACATGAAGAAAACCGCCCATTTGCTCTTGCGATGAATTGGAGCGGAACTTGACTTTCTTACGAATCCATTCGGCACACTCTTTGGCAATGGCCTTTTGCGACAGTTGATTGCGCAACCGCACTTCAAAGTCCGTTCCATACAGATTGCGTTCCCGATTGAGTTTCGGAATATAGTATTCGCGTTTTTCTTTCTTTGTTTTCTCCTTGATAAAGGTCGGTGATGTGAATATGAAACGAAGTTCTTCCACATTTTCCAGTTCTTTTTTCAAGGCTTCAAACGCATAAATGGAAAACGAGGCGGCAGCCACGGATATGCGACTTCCTTTGGATAACCGTTCTTTCAGGTCATCTACCACGCATTCATGGATGTTATCGATAAGTTTGGGCTGTTCCATACATCAATACTTATTATTCTAATGAAATAAGAAGTCTATTTTAATGGCCATAACAGGTCTTTCATATCTACTTCCAATGTCTCTGCTATTTTGAGCAACATTTCAAGTGAAGGTTGTGAGGCGTTTGTACACCATTTGGAAACGGTAGCTTGATCCTTGCCTAATTGCTCAGCCAACCATTTATTGGTACGTTTTTTCTCTGCCAATACTACTTTCAAGCGATTTATGTCTCTTTTCTCTTCCATAATGAATCTGTTGTATCATTGATTAGGGCAAAAATAATCAAAAAGTCTGGATCTCTCAATAATATTTTAAGGAAAAAGAAAAATATATTTGCGAATTACGCCAAATGTTTTCATAAATGAGGAAAATTCTTGTAGTTGGTCAACTCCGTGTCTTCAACACCAAGTTGATCCTAACTGATGGGTATAGAGTATTACCGGACAAAAACTCCGTATCGTTGTTCATAGAAAGAACCTACAAGACTACACTGTGTTTCATTTTGTAGGTCCTCACAATGACAACGAGGTATGGAAGCATCGGCTGTAACCATCTGTTATGTGCTTAAAAGGATAAGTTTGGAGCAAGTGTTTTCGACAACCATTTGAGCTTCTTGGTCAAGACCGTTTTTATCGTGCAAAGGTATTGCGGACAGGAGAAATGTCAAGTGGCACTGGCGTTTTCGGTTGGAGGGCTTGACGGCAACCTTCCACAAATTTTCTCGTACCTCCAAAATTGGGGTATTCCGTCCGCACTCTCCGACCTCACACTTGCCTTATTCTCCCTTTTGTCCACAATGGAACTTCGCACGAAAAACGGTTTCCCCGACCAAGAGGCTCAAAGGAGCTTTACAAGAGGGAAAAGAATTGAAATCCAAAAACGAAATGATTATGCGAGTAAGAAGAATGACAATCGAGCAAGGTATGGGAGCTGGACTAAGCCGTTTCCCAAACTTCCACAAGACCGGAAGTGTGAGAGGCATGAAAAAACTCTATTATGGCAGCAAATGTCTGTTAGTGCGTTGTGGGGACTACATCTATAATGTATCATCCGAACCGCATATTTATTATCAAGCAACCTTTTAAAATTGTAGCAATATGGACTATCAGGAATTTTCAGGAGCAACAGTCTCCGAACAAGACAAGGCTTTTGCCCAAGAGTTCGCCAACTTCGTGAATGGACGGATGTGTTCCGCCGACCAGACCGGCAAGGAACTGACCAGAGCACACCGCTACCTCCAGCAGCAGATGTTCAAAGTGTTCATAGGTTTTATGCGCCAGTTGGCATACAACTATAAGCAGGGTGCTTATGATGAACGCAATGCGTGGGCTTCACAACTTGCATCGGAAACGTACACCCATCTGATTGAGAGTGAAATCATTTATGACCCCAATTTCAAAAAGTAAGAGCAATGGACGATACTGATACTGATTTTCCGGAATACGGACGGCTGTGTGAACTGATAACTCCATGGCGTGGCTATCATCGTGGTACAATCATCGCCAGGACTGCAAGCGGCTTTGTCGTGCAGTTCAGCAGTGGAGCAGAGATAGAAGTATATGAGGACGAAATAGAATTTGATTGATATGTGCAGGTTAAAGCCCCCCCAATTGGAGGAAGCCTTGAAAAGCTTTCCTCTTTACTTCCAAGACGGCAAGAGGAAAAATGCCGTTTGTTGTGTGATTTTTGCTCTCGGTGGCATCCGTTGGTTCATACTTGAAGGAGAAACGGAAGGAAACGACACCATTTTGTTTGGCATTGTCATCGGACTTGCAGAGAATGAATACGGCTATGTTTCGCTAAACGAACTTTCAGAAGTGGAGGTTGACCTCACGGCACAAGGTCTTGGCAAACTCCGAGTTCGGCAACAGCCCAACTTTCAGCCGATTCGGTTGGATAGGCTGAATGACCATCGACTGTAACACTTCCTTGCAAGGTTTGAAGATTGAACGATATATGTCAGCCACAGCTTCATCAGTTATGGCTGACATTATATTAAAGGTATTGCCCTTCAAAATCATTCAAACAATCAATCAATATAGAAAAGCCCTGTCATCCTTCTTGAATATTCATTTCAAAACAATACTCTGCTCGTCAAACAGGGGAGCGTCTTGGCCGATCTCCACAAAGAGCACCTGCTTCGGATGGCTATCATGGATCTCAAAATAGCGCATACCGCTATTCCCTACGCCCCATCCGCCACACGTGGAAGGGATTGGTTCCTCGGTCGACAACTCCTGAATTTTCTCGGCCGACGCGCCGGTCGGCTCCAAGACATAACGGGTAACGCCTTCCCGGCTTGAACGAACCTGACGGAAGCCGCAACTGACAGTCGGGTCCCATTCGGGCGTTTGTCGTAACACCGAAAGAAGCTCTTCGATTTCTCCCGAAGGCAGGGGGAATACCTTGATCACCGTCAGGAAAAAGGCCTCACGGTCTCCGTCGTCCACAATCCCGGCTTCCGCCTTGGCATCGTCCACCATCACATGGATTACCTCATTGCGCTGTGCCCAAAACATCAGCTCCTTACCCTCTACCGTTTCCCAACGAAATCCTTCAAAAGCCTCTCTGGAAGGAGCAGACGGAAACTCCGGTAGTGTTCGCGACCTGCTCGTGCAACCCAATGCCAACAAGCAAAGGCTGCTATAAATCAATGACCGTTTTATTCGTCTCATTTCACCATACATTTATACACATACTTAGAGCCTGTTTTAAAATGGCTGAAATCTTTTTCTAAAGAGGGTTCCGTATCCGCCAGATTATTTCTTTCTTTGAAGCGACCAAACTTAAAAAAAGACGTATCAAACAGATTTAACGGAAACCGAGTGGTAATATATAACAAAAGTATTGAACCTGCAAGAAAGAAAGCGAAAATATGATTCGCGAGTGATTTGGAATGCTATATTTTACCTGGTAAAGACAGGTTGTCAATGCCGGATGCTTCCCCTTGACTTTTCCAAGTGGCAGTTAGTCTATTACTACTATTGCAAATGGGCCTTCCAATTGAATTTTGCCTTGTTGTTGGAGAGATTACGTGGACATGTACGTGTGAAACGTGGTCAAAGTATGGAGCCCAGTGTAGGAATTATAGATAGTCAAAGCGTTAAATAGGAAAACAATGCTTCTTTGAACGGTGTTGATGGAAACAAAAAGGTAAAAGGTATAAAACGGCATGTTATAGTGGATAAGAATGGCTTTCTTATCGCCGTTATGGTCACCATAGCCAATGTGCATGACAGTAAAGCCGCGTATTTGCTGATTCGGGTTCTTAAAGAGATGCGCTCCAGTGTAAAAACCATCCTTGCCGATGGAGGTTACAGGGGAGAACTTGTCGATAACATAAGAAAGAAATTCGGATATGTCATTCAGGTTGTTATCAGCGCATACAAGGAACAGGGATTCAGACCCATTCAAAAGAGATGGATTGTGGAAAGAACATTCTCATGGATGGATTACAACAGAAGACTCTGCCGAAACAATGAACTAACATTCGATTCGGCAGAGGAAATGGTCAAATTAGCCACTATAAGATTATTACGAGGAAAATTTAAACAGGCTCTAAGTAAAGTAATTTTTTATACGTTCTAATAATCCGTTGAAGTCGAGTGGATGAGCCTTGAATACGTCTTGAGGCACGCGCACCTTGTATGAACCGTCCAATCGTATATCTTGTTCCCCTCCCTTAAATGCCTCGTCTGCACGTTTGCGCAGGTCTGCTTCAAGTGTGCCGATATTATCAAGGCACTTGATATTATCATATATCTCGGACATTTCCATTGGATTATTTTTTTCGGCGCGACTTCGGTCAAACTTATACATGTTCACACTAATTAGAGCGTATCTATCAGGCATATCTACAGCACATCTGAACTGTGTTGAACTCATCTCAACCGATTGGTCATTTTCCCAGCGGGATTTAACCTCTACATGATAGTCTTCATACCCTTGTTTGCTTAAAATGAAGTCTTGTCCACATTGCTCGTTATTGACAAAAATGCCAATCGGTTCCAAAGCCTCTATAAGAAATTTTTGTATGTGACTCTCGACATATGCTCCAAGCATCTTGATATAAGCATCATGTTCTATCTGAGCTATGACAACATTCACGTTATTTATCACATCTTTAGCGTCCTCACGTTCCGCAACGTCAGCCATCAGTTCCAACAATTCTGGATTCTTCTTCTTCATCATACGATTGATAGCCTTGCGCTCTGCAGGTGTACCAAGTTTGTAGCGGATAGATTCACGTTGGTTATAAATCGACTTGAATAGGATTTTCCAACTGTCGATGGACTCGTTTTCTGCCAACTCAATGATATCCAGAACTACTGTGTCCTGAAAGTCTTCTTCGCTTAAAGCCGTCTGAATTTTATTCGCTACTTCCTGAGCTTTCTCTTCATTATAGACAAAAATAGTGTTAAAGTTATCATGTACCCAATGTTCATGCAAATCTTCTTTAATTACATCTAGGTAGAACTTTGCCAGATCTTCATGTATATTTACATTCTTGCAGAGCTCTTTCTTGGTGCGAAGCTGGTAGTTATAGTTGGGTATCACAGCGAACTCATCCAAACGTTCCAAGCGCTCCTTTGCGTTACTTGTAGCATATTCCGTCAAGAAATCCTTCAACAGCTGATCGTTGTCCTTAACCCACTCTTCATCCTTCTGACTGATTACATAAAGCGTGTAATCAAGAAGCAAATTAAAAGCAGGATTATAGAAATCATCTTCCTTATCGATAACCTTTTGCTGAGCAAGACAGGTGAACTGCTTTTCGTGGATTCGTACTATCCATGGCATCATTCGGCCGCGAAAGTTGTTGAACTCAGTCTGCGAAGTAGCAGAGCTAAATGCAATCAAAGCCTCCAGTTGTTCTGTAGTCAAAGGTGTCTTGTTGCTACCCAAAGCAGCACTACGCCATTGGCCTATAGTTTGGCTGACAGAACGTTGCAAGTCCTCTGGTTTGTATGTAGCCACTTTACCAATCTCGTTATAGGCGGTATCAATCATCCGGTCGGCATCACTACCCATCAGCATCTCGGTCAGTGCATAGAGTTTGGTAGTCATAAAATCGCCATGACGCAAATCACCCTTCTTCTTCAAGTTCCCCTTGCGATTAGGCAACAGCTCATAATCGTCTAGCAGGGTTATGTTATCGCTATCCACAAGAAATGAAAGAAAGCTATGCAGGTTGTCCGATTTCGCCCGAACCGATTCACAGACATTCTTGACGGTAACGTAAAACTCGCTATCGCGGTTACAATGCCACAGATGAACTACTTCAGACCATGCAATCAGGTCTGAAGTAGGCAGTAGGTAACACTCCTCCTCATTGCGCTTTACGTTCTTGGCATATTCGGCAAGCGTCAGTTCATATTGTGTTCGTTTCTCGTCCGTCAATTTGCTGTAAAAATCAGGATGTAACACTCTGACGCGAGCATCATTCATTGCTTTCAAACCGTCATCCGTAGGTATTACTTTCCACGATGGCACAACAGCCTTCCACATGTCCTGCAAATCCTTATAAAACCTTATAGTAATCTCGTCATCCTTGTCGCTATGGAAATTAACACTACACATGTCAAGACTCAAAGCACTAGCATTGCCTTCACAGGCATAAAACCGATGAAGAGCGGCCATCATCTCATGCAAAATCTTTTCGTTATGTACACCTTTTTCACGCTTTGAAGATACGTTCTCAGGTAGCATAATGTTGTTGCGTTTCTCTACAGGATGCCAACGCTTAGAGTGGAAGATGAAGTTTACACCGAAGTTCTCTGTGCCAAGCAGAGGAAACCACAAGAACAAACCGGGTATAGTATCCACCGAACCGCAAGATTCCGGATAGGGCGGCAATATCACTACGTCATTCACCTTACCTTCCTCATTGAATGACTGCAGACTGACTACGGAGATCGCCGTACTTTTGCCAGTAAGCATATCAGTTGTCTCTATTTCATTAACAACCTTAAACCATTCCGTGTCCCCTTCCATCCTCTGCTTATCGATGCTGTTTGTCTTGATGATACGGAAATGACGCTTTGCGCACAAATCATTTACCTCAATCTCCTTGATGCGTTCGTTAATCACCAGTACAAACGGCATCAATCTTATGGCGCTTGCCAATTGTCTGGAAACAGAATTCACTACAGACGGCTCAAGCTGGTAGGTAAAAGAAGTCCATTTCTGCTTCTCACCCAACAAATCGTATTTTTGATATAAGGGAAGGGTCTTATGCATATCATCCACCAGCTTCATCTCTTTACGCATTTCGCAGATAGCCTTCTCCAAATCGTTTCTGTATGAGCGGTTCAATTCAAAATTTTGCATATAGACATAACCTTTCAACTTTTCCGGACCACTCATCACCTTGTATGGTGCTGACACCTTAACAATATCACAGAAAGCATGTGTAGTCATGAATCCAGTCCCATACTGACCTACAAGGTCTGCCCCAGGGTTGTCTTTGCTGCTATTCTGGTTAACCAGAGCCAAGAGGGATGTATAGTCGAACGGCTTGCCATGATGTGAGAAAACAATCTTATCAGGTTTGAGTTCGATACGAATACGACTATTCTCATCCATATCCCGAGCATTCTGCACGAGTTCCCAGATGGCGCGCTCGCCACTCTTTTCGTCAAGATTCTCAATGCCTTGATTAATCTTCTTGCAGTAAGCCAGCAGTTCCTGACGTTGTTTCAAGTAGTTCTGATAATCCTCAATGGACTCAAATTCCATTTCTTCTTCCATATAAAGTATTTTTAGAGCCTGTTCAAAAATGAATGAAATCTTTTTCTAAAAGGTTTCTGTATCCGTCTGATCGTTTCTTTCTTTGAAGCGACCAAACTTTAAAAAAGATGTATCAGACAGATTTAACGGAAACCGAGTAGCAATATATAACAAAAGTATTGAACCTGCAAGAAAGGAAGCAAAAATATGATTTACAATTGATTTAGAACGCTATATTTTACCTGGTAAAGACAGGTTGTCAATGCCGGATGCTTCCCCTTGACTTTTCCAAGTGGCAGTTAGTCTATTACTACTATTGCAAATGGGCCTTCCAATTGAATTTTGCCTTGTTGTTGGAGAGATTACGTGGACATGTACGTGTGAAACGTGGTCAAAGTATGGAGCCCAGTGTAGGAATTATAGATAGTCAAAGCGTTAAATAGGAAAACAATGCTTCTTTGAACGGTGTTGATGGAAACAAAAAGGTAAAAGGTATAAAACGGCATGTTATAGTGGATAAGAATGGCTTTCTTATCGCCGTTATGGTCACCATAGCCAATGTGCATGACAGTAAAGCCGCGTATTTGCTGATTCGGGTTCTTAAAGAGATGCGCTCCAGTGTAAAAACCATCCTTGCCGATGGAGGTTACAGGGGAGAACTTGTCGATAACATAAGAAAGAAATTCGGATATGTCATTCAGGTTGTTATCAGCGCATACAAGGAACAGGGATTCAGACCCATTCAAAAGAGATGGATTGTGGAAAGAACATTCTCATGGATGGATTACACTGCCGAAACTATGAACTAACACTCGATTCGGCAGAGGAAATGCTCAAATTAGCCACCATAAGATTATTATTGAGGACAAATTAAACAGGCTCTTAGCATATTGTATTTTTCTTTTCTTATAAATGGAATTAACTGATTCCGTTCTTTCGTTTGCGTCCCCTCTTGGGAAGACCAGTAGTTTTGTAAGCAATCAAATCTCTTCCGTAAAACATGAGCTTTCCTGTTTCCGGCACTTTGACAAAAGGTAACGGATGCTCCAGGTGGTTGATGTAAGCATAGAGCGTACATCTATGAACGCCAAGGTAGCGTGCCGCTTCACTGATGGAATAAGTTCGTTCCGGCTCCATCTCATTTGAATATCTCTGTATAACCATAATTCGTTTTTCTTGTAAAACTACTGATGATGTGCATCTTCTGCAAGAGGTTAAACATGGGAACATATAGGAGTTTGTGGGATTTTGTAGGAATATGAAGGACTCTTGTTTGATTCTATAGTGATGGTCTCATTAGCGAAGAGTACAGATAGGGCTATGTGTTTTCTCAGATAGAAAAAGGCATATATTTCAGGGTTGACAGCGTTGACAAAGGTGATAGCCTTGAAACGGCTAATGAAGGCTGTGTGAAAGCCCCTGTAATACAATACATTTCCTGTCTCTTATACACATCTGACGCTGCCGACGAATAGAGAGG
>ERZ1026966.985-NODE-985-length-11912-cov-5.386607_pt1 | contig 11912 bp, 8 predicted proteins | sample MGYA00519296_ERZ1026966 | MGnify/ENA primary metagenome ERZ1026966 (study PRJEB26926, sample SAMN06164478) | human gut metagenome | biome: ENVO:00009003; feature: ENVO:2100002; material: ENVO:00002003 | host: Homo sapiens | place: USA | collected 2012 ... | reverse complement strand
ATCTACACCTCTCTATTCGTCGGCAGCGTCAGATGTGTATAAGAGACAGATCCCACCCCGGTTGAATACGGCAATCTCAGCCGCGAGGCTCTGAAGCGCTGGACTCCGGATTATCCCGACACCGATATTCCGAGTCTTACAAGTCCTGTGGACAGTAAATTGGCCGTAAGTACATTCTGTATCGAAGACGCCTCGTTCGTGCGTCTACGCGAAGTCACACTGTCCTGGCAGCACGATTTTCCCGCTAAATGTTTCCTTAAGAAAATCAGAGTTTATCTGACCGGCAACAATCTCGCCACTTTCACTAAATACAAGGGTCTTAATCCCGACATCTGGGGCGTGGACAACAGCTGGAATCTTGCTCCTATCACCCGAAGCTACGTTCTGGGATTCAATCTAACATTCTAAATAATCGAAATTATGAAAAAGCATATATATATTGCTATGATCGCCATAGCTCAGATTCTCACTCTGACCGGCTGCGATCTGGACGAGACCATCTATGGAACCATCAGCGACGATACGTTCTGGAACAGCGAGAATGATATCCGCGAGGGACTGAACTCCGCATACGGCGGTCTGAACGAACGCTACAAAGGCTTCTCTCTGTGGCAGTACGTGGTGGAGGATGCCTGCTCGGACTATAGCGCCGCCCGGAACTGTTATCCGGAATTCACCAACTACAGCAATTGGTCGGGCACATACCCCGCACCCGTGGACTGGGGTATATACAAGTTCTTCTGGAATCAGATCTCTTATGTCAACAAGACTTTGGACAAGATTCCCGAGGTTGAGATGAGCGATGAGAGCAAAGCCCGTTACATGGGCGAAGGCAGAGCGCTGCGTGCATTCCTGTACTTCACGCTGGTGCAGTGGTTCAAGGACATTCCTTTGATCACCAGCTCCACCGACGACCGCTATCTTATTCCCCAGGAAACACCCGATGCCATCTACGCCTTTATCGAAAAGGAACTTACAGAATGTCAGGACGGAATGCTGACAAGGGATGAGCTTCAGGCTTCGGGCGAGGCCGGGTACGTTCATCTCACCAAAGCCGCGGCACAGGGTCTTCTGGCAAGAGTTTATCTCGTACAGAAAAAGTATGATGAATGCAGGGATGCATGTAAGAAACTGATAGACAATCCTGATGACTACGGCTCCTATGAATTGCTTCCAAATTATAAGGACGTGTTCAGAATAAAGGGATTTGCCAACAAGGAATGCCTGTGGTCATTGCCTGCCGACGGAGTCAGCAACGTCAGCATGTTCCAGGTCAATATGTATAAGCTGTGGGACGCTGAGGGCAGCACAGTGGTTCGCGACAAGACCTTCGACGCTTATCAGGGCTGGGGTGACTTGAGCGTGACGGTTAACTTCTACAATACTTTTGCGGCCAATGACATCCGAAAGGAGTGTCTGCAGTACGACCCTCTGTGCGAGCCTGAAAAGGTCATGATACTTAAGTATCCGGCCGAAACTTCCAATGGTGAGGAATCATCCACCGACTATCCCGTATTGCGTTGGGCCGATATATGGATGATGTATGCCGAATCCCTTCTGTTAGGCTCCACTTCCGACCTGCAGGGTGCCATAAACGCGGCCAACAATGTGCGCCGCAGGGCCCAGGTCCCTCAATATGAGGCAGCTGACTTCACTGTAGACGGGTTTAAGAGAGAATTGTACAATGAGCGCCGTCGCGAATTGTTCTTTGAAGGTTGTGGCAAACGTGACATGATCAGATTCGGAACACTTACGGATTATATCAAGACCGTATCGAAGGATGCCGGTTCAAATCCGGAACGGTATTTCTATCTCCCTCTGCCGTCATCGGCTCTGGCCGCTAATCCCGCCATGAAACAAAATTCACCTGATTACAAATAACCGGAACAACTGAAATGAAAAATTATATATTAATCTGCCTGATGGCTCTGTTCTGTCTGACGGCATGTGAGGAAAACGACGGGCGTGTTTTCAAGCAGCATCTATACAAACATCTAACGGATGCAGAGGCTTTCATGAATACTGCGGTCGAAGGTCCTGAAGAGGGCGATTACCGCCAAGGAAGCAAAGCCGCGCTGTCGGCCGTGATAAATGAGGGTTATTCCATCTATTGGGATCTGAATTCAACCCAGGAGACTGTCGATGGATTCTGTAAGACTATAGACGACGCACTTTATACATTCAAGATGTCGGTAAACCCCTCGCTCGCCAATCTTCGGTCATTGCTGTCGGACGCCGCCGCCCTCCTGGATATAGCAGCCGACAACGGCGTCTTCCAGACCGACATTGACAGACTGAACGAAGCCGTGACCCGGATACAAGCGCTTGTCAATGATTCAGGACATGTATGGAATCAGGAGGAAGTCCTCGCTATGGAAACCGAGATCAGCGAACTGATGGGCACAGTGGAGGAACAGATGCCCGGTGCCATCAATATCCGTATTGAGAATCCGTCGTTTGAACCTGTCGGTTCTGCGGATGAAGTTGTTTCCGAATTTTCTCTCGTGCCCGGATGGAACAATGCGGGATTTGTCGACGGTGTGACTCCATGGGACGGTCTGCTCAGCAATTCCTTGATTTCAAAGAGTCACTGGATGATGGAGAATAAGTCAATCGACGGAAATTATGCCTTATACATTCAGACATACAGCAAGCAGGTATGGCAGACGCTGTCCGAGAAAGTTCGCGCCAACAGCACGTATACCATCAATATAAATGCTACACGAGATAAATGGAAGGATGCCGAGAAGACGAAACTTCTTATTCAGCTTGTTGCATTCGAGGGAACACCCGGCAATTTCTCCGATGCTACAGTATTGGCACAGCAGGAATATTCCGGTATCAGTGACACGGATTTCCAGACGTGTACATTGAGATACACCACCACAGCCACTACCGAACATGCTGGAAAAGTCCTCACCGTATGTCTGCGGAGCTATCACATCAATCCCGCCGACAACAGCAGTGAGCTCGCATGGCAGGACACTGGCGTGACTGTCGATAAGATGAGCATAACCAGAGAAAAGAACAATTGACACACATCCGGACAGCTGTCCGAATGCTTCGTAAAGCGTACGGACAGCTGCCTGGACAATACGGAAGTTATATGAATAAGATTCTGATTTTCTTATCATTCCTGTCATTATCAATGACAATGACTGCTAAGGAGATTGAAATTTCAAGCCATCCACAACGCGGTGTATACAGCACCAGACCGGCCAAGAACTGGGAGGAATCCCTGGTGACAGGCAATGGTGTCATGGGTGCCATGATAGAGGGTAACCCTTACCATGAATCCATCGTTTTCAACCATGCACAGCTATTCCTGCCACTAAACAAACCGCACAAGCCGGTAAGCCAGGGCAAGCATTTGGACGAAGTGCGTCAGATGCTTTTCAACGATAAATACGGCGAGGCATCGCAATATATCGTGGATCTTGCTAAAGCCGAGGGATTCAACGGCATCCATTGGTCTGACCCATACTATCCCGCCTTTCGCCTGAATATCGTGTCAGATTCAGCCTGCATTTCCGAATATGCTCGGACAGTCGACTTCACCAATGGAGAAGTGAATGTGAAATGGCGTGATTCCAAGGGGGCTTTCAGTAGGCGCATGTTCGTTTCCAGGCCTGACAACGTGTGCGTACTGCAGCTTTCCGCCTGTGGAAATGGAGTCATAAATGCGGATCTCTGCCTCTCCCAGGTCTCCAATCAGGTTGAATGGTGGATAGATAAGTTTAACTATGACGAAGGTCTCGGCCTCAAAAAAATAGAGAACGAATCCCAAGATAACGCTCTGACTTTCCGAGGCTGGTTCAAGAACACCTGGAAGGGAAGCCTCCAGGGGTATGAAGGAGTCCTGAAAGTTGTGAACTCCGACGGAAAGATCAAGACCGAGAACGGAAAACTGATTGTCCGTGAAGCTACCGATGTCCTGATATATGCCCGGGTGGAACCGTCATATAATATGAACAGATCAAAAGTCAACGGCATGGTCAGACATATCGATTCACTGCCGGTCGATTATGCGGCCTTGATGGAGCCTCATGAACGGATTCACAAGGACTTGTTCGAGCGCGTGTCTCTGGATCTAAATGCAAGTGAGGAGGATCGCACCAGATCTTCGGAAGAATTGCTCGCGACCAATGGCGAGAACCCAGCTCTTATCGAAAAGCTATTCGATGCAGCCCGTTACAATATCCTGTCGGCCACTGGAATCAACCCTCCGAACCTTCAGGGAATCTGGGGTGGCACCGTCACGCCTCCGTGGTCAAGCGATTTCACCACCAACGGCAATCTTCCGGTTGCGATATCCCACTACCTGCAGGCCAACACTCCGGAACTGATGTTGCCGCTGTTTGACAAACTTGAATCATTTATGGACGATTTCAAGACCAACGCCAAGGTGTTGTTTAATTGCAGAGGCATTTATGTTCCGTCTCATTTGGCCACTCATGGACTTAACAATCATTTCGACGAGACCTGGCCCATGACATTCTGGACTGTAGCCTCGGCATGGTATTCCATGTTCTACTATGACTACTATCTTTACACTCAGGACAAGGAATTTCTTCGCAAGCGGGCCCTCCCGTTCATGGAACAGTCCGCTCTGTTCTACGAGGACTTCCTTCAGAAGGGCGATGATGGCAAGCTGGTGTTCTGTCCTTCCTATTCGCCTGAGAACAATCCTATGAACAGTCCTTATCAGGCCTGCATCAATGCGACGATGGAAGTTATGGGTGTCAATGCGTTGCTGCGGGCCGTGATTGATGCGAGCAGGACTCTGAATGTAAATCGGGACAAGATAGCCAAATGGGAGTCCATGCTCGCCATGATGCCGAAATATCAACTGAATGAAAATGGAGAAATCCGCGAATGGCTATGGAAGGATCTACAGGACAATCATGAGCATCGACACGCCTCCCAGCTGTTTGGGCTGTATGATCTTCACGATCCGGTCATCATGAACAGCGAAGCACTTAAGGAAGGATGCCGCAAGGCCATAGACCGACGTATGGCTATCCGTAGACGCGACAATGGTGGCATTATGGCATTCGGCATGGTCCAGCTTGCATTTGCCGCAAGCGCCATGGGTGAGTCGGATACCGCTTACGACATGCTTAAATGGCTGGGCAAAAGCTACTGGAACAATAATCTGGTCTCAACACATGATCCGGGCGGCACGTTTAACGTCGACATTTCCGGTGGCTATCCTTCACTGGTCATGAAGATGCTTGTATATTCCGAACCCGGGACAGTATCATTGCTCCCCGCCACTCCTGAAGCATGGGCGAAGGGATCCATCAAAGGGATTGCTCTGCGTGGTGGGATTCTACTGAAAGAGCTTAAATGGTACGACCGGAATGTCGAAGCTGTATTATTGTCCGATACAGACCAGACTGTAAAAGTCTCGGTCGCCGGCAAGAATGAAAATGTGATCGACCTGATTGCAGGTCAACCTTTTAAGTTCACCAATAATAAATTAGCAAATATATTCTGAAATGAAAAAGATGATTCTGATCTGCTTGCTGTGCATCACCTGCCTCTCTGTCAAGGCACGGAATTTCGTCAGCGGAGCTGATGTCAGCTGGTGTACCGAGATGGAAGCTGACGGCAAAAAATTCTATAATATCTCCGGTGTAGAAACGGATATATTCAAGCTTATGAAGGAGATAGGCATGACTGCCATTCGACTTCGTGTATTCGAACATCCGGAAAACGGTTACGGACCCTGGTGCGATAAGACGGATGTAGTGGCCAAAGCCAAACGTGCCCATGCAGCTGGCCTCGACCTGATGATCGACTTCCATTACAGCGACCGGTTTGCCGATCCCACAAACCAGAATGTGCCTGAGACATGGGTAGGAATGTCCACTGCTCAGTTGAAGGAGGCTCTGGCCAATCACACCAAGGATGTACTACAGGCTCTTAAGGACGAAGGCATCACTCCCAAATGGGTGCAGGTAGGCAATGAAACCAATAGCGGTATTGCCATGATGTATGGACAGATTCATTGGGACAGGACCGGTGCCGACAGGTTTACCGATTATGTGGTCATCAGCAACGTTGGCTATGATGCAGTGAAATCCGTATTTCCCGACTCGTATGTGATAGTTCATCTTGGCGGTACGGAAAACGCCCGGTGGTTCTTCACCGACTTCATTGCCGCCGGAGGTAAAGTTGATATGATAGGCCTGTCTCATTATCCTACCGAAGATCAATGGAACAGTTCGGACTTAGCTGCGACACATAGCAATGTAAATGCCGAAAAATATGTAAAGGAGGCAATTGAGCGATTCAACATGCCGGTCATGATCTGTGAGACCGGATTCGATGTCACAAAGCCGCAGCTGGCTCATGAAGTCATGATTGATCTTTTCAACAGATTGACTCCGATTGCGCAATGCTCCGGAATATTCTATTGGGAACCGGAAGTAGACGGTCAATGGAAACCCGCAAGCTATGATTCCTTAGGATGGGGTGCATATGGCATGGGTGCTTTTACCATTAATGGTATGCCTACCAAGGCCCTTGATGCTTTCGGAGGCAGAACGGTAGTGAACCATCATCCGTCTTCTCTGAAGATTTATGATAAGGACGGACAGAACATACTTGCCACCATGCTGCCGGATAAAAACGCGGACGGACTATATCACTCATATCTTAATGTCTGCGAGCCCTGGATGAACTTTAAGATTGTTGACCTTGAAAATAATATATGGTATGGCTCGGATCCAGCGAACAAGACGAAACTGTCATCGGCCGACGACAAATGGAACTTGTGGATTGATAATGAACAGACAGGCATCTATGAAGTTAAGGCGGATTTAGTGAATATGGACTGGTCACACGAATATAAGCCTGATACCGGCTCAGGCATGTCCTATAATAGTCTCAATAATGATTATAGCGAGAAATGGTATGATTTACATGGAAGATCTGTGACCAATCCACTGCAGGGCAGTGTATATATCGTAAAGATTGGCAATAAGGTTAAGAAAGTCATACTCTGATCCCAATTACCCTGGCACGTCTCGCATCGTCTTCGCAATGCGGAACCTATAAAAAGAGTGCGGCCCGTACGAGTCGCACTATTTTATTCAGTTGTGGTATTTAAGCCTTTTTCTCAGGTTCGGCCGCGGTAGCGGCAGGAGCAGCTGCCGCTGCTGCTGCGGAGGCGATGTTGGCGGCTGCGGTAGCGGCGGCATCGGCTGCCGGTGCCTCGTAGCGGTACTTGGCCTCCCAGCCCAGCGCGGATGCGCCTAACACGGCTGCGTCGCTGTCCTTCAGCTCGGAAATCAGAAGCTTGGTATGTCCCTTGAAAATGTTCAGCACATTCTTGTTAAAGGCTTCGCGGAGAGGGTTCATCAACAACTCGCCGCTCTTGGCCAGTCCTCCGAACAGAATAATGGCCTGCGGGCTGGAGAAAGCAACCATGTCAGCCATGGCTTCGCCTAATATGGTTCCGGTATATGTGAATATCTCCTTGGCAAGCTTGTCGCCGGCTATCGCAGCGTCGTACACATCCTTGGACGTGATGGCGTCGATGTCGAGGTTACGAAGCAGCGAGGGTTCCTGACGTACCTCGATGAATTCGCGTGCCGTACGCGCCACGCCCGTAGCCGAGCAATAGGCCTCCAGACATCCGGTGCGTCCGCATCCGCATACACGGCCGTTGTTACGTTTCACGATCACATGTCCGAGCTCGCCGGCGAATCCGTCGGAACCGTAAACCAACTGACCGTTAATCACGATACCCGATCCGACACCTGTGCCGAGGGTGATCATGATGAAGTCCTTCATACCGCGGGCTGCGCCGTATGTCATCTCGCCAAGTGCGGCCGCGTTGGCGTCGTTGGTGACGGCCACGGGTATGCCGTTGAATGCCTTGCTAACGTTCTTGGCCAGCGGAATTTCAGGACCCCAGGGCAGATTCGGCGGATTCTGGATCTCTCCGGTGTAATAGTTGCCGTTAGGCGCACCTATGCCGATTCCCTGAATCTGATCCTCCAGTTCGTTTACCTTGATCAGGCGGCTCAGACCTTCGTGCAGCTCCGCTACATAATCGTCGAAATTGGTGTGCTTCTGGGTCTTGATTGAATCACTGGCCACTACCTGGCCACGGGCATCGACAATGCCGAACACCGTGTTGGTGCCGCCTATGTCTATACCTACTACATACGGTTTGCTCATAATATTGCGATTGTTAAAGTTGTCGGTTTATGACTTTGTTATTTGAATAAGTACTGGCTGGAGATCGACTGGTTGTTGTGTATGCGACGGATTGTGTCGGCAAACAGCTTGGCCACAGGCAGAATGGTTGCCTTTGGGTTCTCCTTGATATATGGGATCGAATCGGTCAATACCAGCTCCTCGATACCGCAGTTCAGCACACGCTCGGTAGCTGGGTCGGACATCACGCCGTGGCTGCAGAGGGCGCGTACGGACTTGGCGCCGTAGGCCAGCAACAGATCGGAAGCCTTGGTAATGGTGCCGGCGGTGTCTACGATATCGTCTATCAGAACCACGTTCTTGCCCTCTACATCCCCGATTACTGTCATCTTCTCCACCACATTGGCCTTGGCGCGGGTCTTGTGGCACAGCACCAAGGGCACGTCAAAATACTTGGCGTACGAGTTGGCACGCTTTGCGCCGCCTACGTCAGGCGATGCTATAACCATATCCTTCAGGTGCAGGCTCTCGATATATGGGATGAAGATAGAGCTTGCATAGAGGTGATCGACGGGGACGTTGAAGAATCCCTGGATCTGATCGGCATGGAGGTCCATGGTGATGAGACGGTCAATGCCTGCCACGCTGAGTAGATCGGCCACCAGCTTTGCTGCGATGGACACTCTGGGCTTGTCCTTGCGGTCCTGACGCGCCCAACCAAAGTAGGGCACGACAGCGATAATCGATGCTGCCGACGCACGCTTGGCCGCGTCTATCATCAGCAGAAGCTCCATCAGATTGTCTGCCGTCGGAAACGTGGACTGTACAAGATAGACTTCACTTCCTCGTATCGACTCCTCGAACGACACTTCAAATTCACCGTCGGCAAAACGCTCTCTGTTCATTTTGCCTAATTCAATGCCGAGTTCCTTACAGATGCTCTCGCCAAGATACTTGGACGACGACCCTGCAAATACCTTGATCGGCGGTAGAGAATTGCTCATGGGTATGATGTTATTTTGTTCCTTGCGTCTTCATTGTGTCAGACGCCGGTTTTTGTTCCACAAAGTTAAAGATAATCCCTTATTAATGCAAATGAAATGTTATATTAACATTAATTTTATTTTGCGTTCTTTGTCGGCCTCACCTTTTTTAGCGGCAATATCAGCGCGTCATGGGGTCCGACCTCCAGCACCGCCTGCAGTCCGCGTTGCATGGTGAATACGTGCGACTGCTTCCACAGCAGGTCCTCCACCTTATAGTCTCCCTCGGCTATTCCGGCCATGTCGTAGCACAGGTCGGGCACGTTGAGACGCAGCGTCTTGGGCTGATCTGCGAAGTTAGCCACGAACAGCAGCACCTCGGTGTCGGTGTAACGCACGAACGCGAACAGGCGGTGAGGATCGAAGTCGGGCTGCTGCAGATTGACGTACATCAGATCGAAGAATGCACCCTCGCGCACGGCGTCGCTCTTGTTGCACAGCGTAAGTACACGTTTGTACAGATTGCGCAGCCATTTCTCGTGCGCGGTCAGGTGCGCTGTGTTGCACACGCCGTTGTTGTACCAACGGCGCAACGTGTCAAGGCTCCAGTAGTCGAATATGGTGGTGCGGTCGTTGTCGCCGGCGAAACCCTCGTTGTCGCGGGCCGCCTCGCCGAGTTCCTGACCGTAATATATCATGAACGGACCTTTGTTCATCATGGCGCTCACCACTAAGTGCGGCACAACCTTCATGGGGTCGCCGGCAAAGGCCGGGCTGGCGAAACGCACCTCGTCGTGGTTCTCCAGGAAGTTGAGCATACGGTCGCCGATGCCGTTTACGGTCTGCCAGCACCCGGTGAGCTGGGCCGCCGACACGTTGTTGCGCTCTATACCCACAAGCGTGTCGTACAGGTTCACCTTGTCATATAGATAATCGAATCCGCAATAATCAAGGAAGGTGTGATATAGACTCACATCATATATCTCGCCGATGAAGATCAGTCCCGGATAATCGGCCTTGACCTGAGGTATGGCCCAGTGCCAGAACTCCACCGGCACCATGAACACCATGTCGCAGCGGAACCCGTCTATCCCTTTCGATGCCCAGAATCGCAGTATATGCAACATTCGCAGCCATGTATCGGGGATCGGATCGTAGTAACCCTTGTGCTGCCAGGGATCGACGCCATAGTTCAGTTTCACTGTCTCGTACCAGTCGGTTTTCCCGCAGAATGCCGTAAAGCAATCGTTGCCTGTGGCTTTGGCGGGAAACTCCACGTAAGGGGTATCCCCCTCGGCACCCAAATCGAAGTCGGGGGCGAACTGCTGGTTGGTGATATAATAATAATTATTGCCGGGCGTGAAGAACATGCCGATGTTGTCGTGAGCCCCGAAGTCATCGATACCGTCGGGGGCTACGTCCGAATGATATACACGCGCGGTGTGGTTGGGCACGAAGTCCAGCAGCACCTTCAGTCCTGCGTCGTGCGTGCGGTCCACCAATGCCTGGAATTCATCCATACGCTTGTCCACATCCTCGGCCAGGGCCGGCGACACATCGTAATAATCCTTTATCGCGTAGGGCGACCCGGCCTGTCCCTTCACCACATTGGGGTTGTCGGCGGGAATGCCCGGAAACGCTGTCTTTGTGGCCATTTCGATCACTCCTGTATACCATACATGGGTGACTCCGAGATTCTTGATCGACTTCAATGTCTTATCGGTAAGTCCATTGAATTTGCCACTTCCATTCTGCTCGTAGCTGCCGTCGGCCACGCATTCCGACTCCATGTTGGTCATGATGCGCGGAAACATCTGGTAAACTATTGGCTTCTCTTTCATCGTTCTGTTTCTATGCTCGGTTGTTCGTTGTTGTTTATTGTAGATGGATTTTGTTCTGTTGTTCGCATATTCAGTCTTCCTATTTAACTGACCCGCTTCTGCTTATCTCGCTCAGTATCCGGCAGGTGGCCTCGTATCCTATGTTGATGTTGCGGTTCAGGGCCTTGAGGTCGAACAGCTTTGTTTCCACAATTTCCTGAGGCTTTATGACATAGTCGCATATCTCCATGTCGTGAATCACGTTGGCCTTCATCGACAGCGAGAAAGCCCTTGCCGCGATGTCGAGTATTGAATTCCTGTATCTGTATTTCCGATCCAACGGCGAACAGTTGGACCCGAACAGGACATCGCATTCCTTGCGGATGGCCCATGCCGGAAGATTATGCAGCACACCGCCGTCGACGTAATATTCACCCTCTATCTTTATCGGATTGAATATTACGGGCACGCTGCAGGAGGCCAGCACGCGCGGCACTATCTCCCCTTTGCGCCATCCTACCTGGGTGCCGCGCGACAGATTGGTGGCGCAAACAATCGTGGGGATTTTCAATTCCTCTATGTTCTTGACCGGGAGCCACGAATCCAGCAGCTTGGCAAATTTGTTCAGCTTGAATATTCCGGCTTTCGGGATGGACCATTCTGTGAAATCACCGAAATTGCCGGATTCCATAAAGCATTCCTTTATGTCAAGCGGCGAGAGTCCGGAGGCATAAAGCACTCCGGCAATGGAACCCGCCGATACGCCGGATATTATCTGCGGTTTAAGCCCGAATTCCTCCATTGCCATCAACACGCCGATATGCGAGAATCCTTTGGCGCCTCCGCCGCCTAAGGCTATACCTATCTTCTTCTGTCGCCTGATGCCCAGATAGCTTACAATATTGTCAATATTTATATTGAATGGAATGTCCATATC
>ERZ1026966.984-NODE-984-length-11919-cov-7.564649_pt1 | contig 11919 bp, 13 predicted proteins | sample MGYA00519296_ERZ1026966 | MGnify/ENA primary metagenome ERZ1026966 (study PRJEB26926, sample SAMN06164478) | human gut metagenome | biome: ENVO:00009003; feature: ENVO:2100002; material: ENVO:00002003 | host: Homo sapiens | place: USA | collected 2012 ... | reverse complement strand
CTACACCTCTCTATTCGTCGGCAGCGTCAGATGTGTATAAGAGACAGGACTTATAACGATTTTTGTCATTTTCAAATAATTGTCATAGTATACCTTTAACACGGAGTATGCTTCTTCATACTTTTTCGGTGGTTCTTTCAACTGTTTCATTAAATTGGCAACTTCGTATTGGTTGGTTTCTATTTCAGAAATACTGTTGCTGAAATTTTCATCTGCAAATAGCTCAGAAAGTGCATCATTAAAATCATCGACAAACTTTCCGTTTTTCATAGTATATTTGTCTGTTTCACTATTTCGTTCTTCATAAATAGCATTGTACCACACGCTTTTAATAAGGTTTCCGGAATTTTCCGCTTTGGCGGCTCCATCAAGCATTGTAAAAGATACTGCTTCCATATTTGAATAATATTTCAGTTCCTTTGCTTTTTGCGAAATGCCGATTCCTAATACACTGACAACGATCAGAGCAAACACAATTATGGATATAATTACGCCTTTGTGTTTTTTCTGCTTTTGTTTAACAGCCGAATTAGGACATCCGCAATTGGGACAAGTTGTTAATCCCATTCCAATATCCTCTTTTCTTCTTATTCTTCAAAGTACCCGTTTTGTTGGCAAACCTGATGTATTGCGTCAGCAAAAATTGACCTTGATTTTTTATTTTTGTCGGTATTACAATTTTTCTTTTCTATGTATATCTCTCGGACTTCTGTCCATAAATAATTATCTTTGCAAAATTCTACTTTTTCCGGCAGAAGGTAAAACCCATTCGATTGCTCCACCCAATTATATGAATTTGATTTTTTGTTAAATCGGATATACTCCTGCTGATTGTCACCGTAATTGTTTACGATTGCAAAATCACAACTATGCAATATTCGAGAATTTTTTCTGTCTTTGACTTTAATAGTAAACACCCGTGTACTGTCCTCGCAAAAATCATAATGATATTTGTATGCGTATTTATTAAATGCCTTCATAAGTATCTGTTTGATTTCCTTAGCAGAATAATCTTCATCATCGTCATTGACCATAATATTCACATCAAAATCAAAACCGATATTGCTTTTAGCATCGCAGGTTACCATATTTCGCTTTACACTGCCGATAAATTCATATTGAAATGTAAAATATTTTCTAATTTCGTCTTGTACTAACCCAATTAATTCTATCACTTGATTTTTTAGCGGTGCGATTTCATTTTTCGAGACATATCGAAAATGATACATACTTGTTCCTCCGTTTCTTAGTATCTTTTTTTGAACTTTGGCAGTTGTTTTATTAAAGCTTTTATTTCATCGTCGTTTACTTCGTCGTTTACTTCGTCATTTACTTCCATGTCAACATAAACGGCAATATTATCAACATCACAACTAAACCAATCCGTTCTTTCAGAATCTATTACTCCGCCAAGTTCATTACAAATGCAATATGTATCTGCACCAACCTTATTTATAATTTCTGTATTATGCTTTATTCCGAATTTTAATATATCTATTGCCCTGTGTTTATATTTCCCCAAGTGTTCTAATGCATATCTTAAACAATTATTTATTATCGGGTTAATTGAATAATATGTAATAGAATCAACTTGCTTTTCTCGCTTGACACGACTTGACGCCAACACATACTCATACGGTCTTATTTCAAATATTGAACTGAACAAAGTATCGTTATCTAACATTATTTCTAAAAATTCACTTTGACAAAAAATAGTATCATTTGAAGCATAGTGACCATTCGACAAAAACATATTGTAAGAATCATAAATATCATTGAACAGTTCTGCATCGTTCATACTTGCAACAAGCCGAGCAAACGCAATACAATTATCAAAGTTTATCCAAGTTATGCCGGAATCTTTTTTGAATTCAAAGTTGTTAAAATGCCATTTTAGTTTTATTCCATATTCTTCGTAAAGGTATCTGACACCATTAACCGAACGATATTCAACTACATAATCAAGGAATGTTTTTCCAAATTCGTCTGTTTGAGTAAGGATTGATTTTCCATCCTTTCCAAGTAAAAGATTGAATTCTTCTTTATATAGTTTTGGATCATCAAGGTATGCATAATATCTGAAACCTTTATTAAACGGCACATTAACTTTTTCTGTCGGCAATTTATATGCATCTTCATCTAATAACCTTGCCAGTGAAACACCGAATATTTTTTCAAGAGGAATAATAAACTCATATTTCAGCGGTCGTTCATCTTTTAACATTTTTGAAAAATTCGATTTTTCCTTATTTGCAAATTTATATGCGTCTTGTCCTTTAATTCCTAATTCGTGTGCAATATTAACCAGCAAGTGACTATACATCTTTATCCCTTTTAATTCCATATAATGGTCAATATTGTTCTTCAAATTTCCCATAAGTTTGCCTCCATAACTTTTATCTATTTATATAGTACCACAAACGCAGAGAAAATAGTAGTCATTTAAGACAACTTTTGTTGTCATTTTTGACATTGGTAAAAATCACGGAAAAAAGTATATCGTCAGATTTGACTACTATTTCCAGATTTACAAACAGAAAAACAATAAGGGCAGGAGCAGAGACGATGAACAAGTGAGCACGCTTTCTTCGGCACGCACGCAGGCATCGAAACAGTCCACCGGACTGTTTCGATTCTCCGAATTGCCTTGTTCTCGTCTCTCCTGTTTAAATCAAAAAAAGGAAGTGTCGAAATGCTAACGCCACGTAAGGAAGTAATTTGAAAACAACATTAAAATACAATATTATGGGCGTTGCAAAGGCAAGAAAGACAGTGTAGAAGGCAGAAATGCTTTTTACGCTGTCTTTCTTTATGACTAAAAACAAAATCGCACATTCGTCATCTTGATAATCTTCTGCTAAAATGCAGTTACAAAGGAGGACGAATGTGTGTGAAAGCAAAAATGTTACTTGGCGATTGATGATTATGAGAACAGCGTTATTATCGACAGTCTAAATAATTTGAGAAACAAACTCATTGCAGACGGAAGATATACAGATGCGGTTGATGAACTGATTATCAAATTCGCTCACGCACCGATTAAGAAATTCAAGATAAAGATAACGGAGGTATAAGGCTATGGAAAAGACAATTTTTGAGCAGATGGGCGGTACTTATTCAAGAGTTGGCGATTATATGTTGCCCAACCTGTTGCCGCCGAAAGAAAAAACTAAGCCTATCGGGATATGGGGACAGAGACATTTGCGTTATCTAAAAACGCACCGCAAAATTACATACACTAATCTAATTACAAGCGACAAACTCAACTCTTACCTTGCCGATATAGACGAACAGGCAGAAGATATGTTTTCTCGGTTAGTAAAACATATGGCAGAGCGTGAGGGTGTTACCGAGAAACTCAAAGCAGAAAATCAGATGGAATGGGTACGGTTGATGAACAATATTCGCAACCGTGCTACTGAAATCGTAACTGCAAATCTGATTTATAACTAAAAAACAACAGCGATAGGGAAAAATCCTTGCCGCCGTTACAAATTGGCATATAAAAACTTTTTAAAACCACTTGACAAAGAATAAATAGCACGCTATAATATGTAGCATACTACACATTAGAAAAGAGGGATATTTGTGCCGCAAAAGGATATTGGCTATTTAATAAAGAACATTAACGACAAGCTGAAAGTAAAAGCGGACGCCGACCTAAAACACAACAAACTGACTTTAGCACAAAGCCGTGTGTTAACTTTTTTGGATAGCAAAGGCGGTCGGGCAACGCAAAAAGAAATTGAAGTTTATTTAGAGGTTTCCCATCCTACTGTTGTGGGTATTATTTCACGCATGGAGCAAAACGGACATCTTCGGTGCTGGGTAGATGAAACTGACAAAAGAAACAAAATTGTCGCTCTGACGGAGCAGGCAAAAGCCTTGGGAGAGGAGATGGAACAACGAATTTTAGCTAATGAAAAAATGCTTCTTGCTTCGCTTTCGGAAGCTGACATCAAAAAATTAAAGCAAATGCTTTTGATAATTTATAACAATTTAGAATAGGCAAGCCGATGAATGTCGGCTTTTCTTTAAATAAAATGTGTAGCGTGCTACATTAAGGAGGTCCATTTATGATTAAAACATTATCTCGGAGCTTGCGTGAATACAAAAAAGGCTCCGTACTTACAATTCTGCTTTCTGTCTTGGAAGCAGCCTTTGAAATTACCATTCCCCTTTGTATGGCAAAAGTCATTGATGAAGGAATTGACCTTGGAAATATGAACACCGTTTGGAAATACGGTATGATTTTGCTTGCTTTTGCCCTGTTTCAGCTTATAACAGGTGTTTTGTCGGCACACATTGCCGCTCGCTCTTCTGTAGGATTTTGTGCCAACCTGCGACAGGATATGTACGACAATGTACAGACCTTTGCTTTTTCCAACATTGATAAGTTCTCGACGGCTTCCATCGTAACCCGTCTGACAACGGATGTGACGAACATCCAAAACGCTTATCAAATGCTTATTCGTATGGCAATCAGAGGTCCCGTTATGCTCCTGTTTTCCATGATTGTTTCATTCAAAATCAATAGTACCATTGCGTGGATTTTCCTTGCGGTCATTCCCATTATGGCAGTTTTGCTATATTTGATCATCCGTAAGGTAAACCCGATTTTCAATCATGTTTTTCAAACCTATGATGAACTTAACAATGTGGTGCAGGAAAATGTCCGTGGCATTCGTGTAGTGAAGTCTTTTAACCGTGAGGATTATGAAATCGGCAAGTTCAGATCCATTTCCGAAATGATATACCATTATTTCACCAAAGGCGAAAAACTGATTGCTTTTAACTCGCCGATTATGCAGTTTTTTATGTATGCGTGTATGATTTTATTTCGTGGATTGGTGCAAAAGCGATTGTGGCAAGCGGAAATAATTCAGCACTTGGAATGACAACAGGTGATTTAACAGCTTTACTTTCTTACGCCACACAAATTTTAACGAGTCTTATGATGCTTTCTATGGTATTCGTTATGATAACCATGTCCTTGGCGTCTGCCCATCGTGTTGCAGAGATTTTGAATGAAAAAACGGATATTCAAAATTCTGACTGTCCTGTAATGTCTGTAAAAGATGGTTCTATATCTTTTGAAAATGTGGATTTTGTGTATGCTTCAAAAGCCGATAAAAAGGTGATTGAGAATATCAATTTGACGATTTCGACAGGTGAAACCGTTGGTGTTATCGGTGCGACAGGCTCATCAAAATCAAGTCTTGTTCAGTTAATTCCCCGTCTTTATGATGTGACAGGCGGAAAACTGACACTTGGCGGTATTGATGTAAAAGATTACGACCTTGATACACTACGAAGCTCGGTTGCCATGGTTCTTCAGAAAAACGAATTATTTTCGGGCACAATTAAAGATAATTTGCGTTGGGGCAATGAAAATGCTACTGACGAAGAAATAAAACACGCCTGTCATCTTGCCTGTGCAGATGAATTTATCGAAGCTATGCCAAAACAATACGACACATACATTGAGCAGGGTGGCAATAATGTTTCGGGCGGTCAAAAGCAAAGACTTTGCATAGCTCGTGCGTTACTAAAAAAACCAAAGGTTTTGATTTTGGACGATTCCACAAGTGCTGTGGATACAAAAACAGACGCTGCGATACAAAGAGCTTTTGCCGAGTACATTCCCGATACCACAAAAATCATCATTGCACAGCGTGTAAGCTCGGTACAGAACGCAGATAAAATTGTTGTTCTAAATGACGGAAAAATCGATGCTGTCGGCACTCATAAGGAACTTTTGGGAAATTGCGATATTTATCGGGAAGTATATCAGTCACAGGTGAAAGGAGATGGAACAAATGAATAAAAACCAAAAAGCACTTAAGAATGTAAAGGCACAGTCAAAAACGTCTGCAACGCAGTTTGATAAGACAGCACTCAAAAGGTTGTTCTCCTATATGAAAGAATATAAAAGACAGTTGGTTTTTGTTATCATCTTTATTTTATTAAGTGCTGTGGCTTCCGCAGCTTCATCGGTATTTTTACAGACCTTGATTGACGATTATATCGTGCCTCTGCTCGGAACAGATAATCCCGTTTTCGGCGGTTTAATAAAGGCACTTATAACAATCGGTATCATATATATGATAGGTGTAATTTCCAGTCTTCTTTACAGCCGTGCAATGGTTACGGTTGCACAAGGAACGCTGAAAAAAATCCGAGATGATATGTTTGAAAAAATGCAACGACTTCCTATTCGTATCTTTTACACCCGAACTCACGGAGATATTATGAGCCTTTACACCAACGATACGGACACACTCCGCCAAATGATTGCACAGTCTATGGCACAGCTTATTTCCTCTGTATTTACTATTGTGGCGGTGCTTGTCTGTATGCTATACACCAGCATTTGGCTGACGATTGTCGCCGTTTTGGTTATGCTTTTAATCCTGCAAATTGTCAAAAAAATCGCAGGAAAAACAGGCACATTCTTTATACTCCAACAAAAGACACTTGCCGATGTAAACGGTTATGTGGAGGAAATGATAAACGGTCAAAAAGTTATCAAAGTATTCTGTCACGAGGAAACCGCAAAAGAGGAGCTTAGACAGAAAAACAAGGCTTGGGCACAAAATGCTACTAACGCAAACGGCTATGCAAACTCCATGATGCCAATGATGAATGCACTCGGATATGTTCAGTATGTAATTATAGCAGTCCTTGGCGGATATATGGCTATTGAAGGTATAACCAATCTCGGACTCACAGGAACAGGAACGCTGACGCTCGGTATGATTGCATCTTTCCTTACACTCTCACGAAGCCTTACAAATCCTGTGTCGCAGATTTCAAATCAGTTTAATTCGATTGTTACAGCACTTGCAGGAGCTTCTCGTATCTTTGCTTTTATGGACGAAGAACCAGAAACAGATGATGGATATGTAACGCTTGTAAACGCCAAAGAGGAAAACGGAGTTTTGACTGAAACGGCAGAACGCACAGGACTTTGGGCTTGGAAACACCCGCATCACGATGGAACACTCACCTATACCAAACTTGAAGGCAGGGTTGTTTTCGACAGTGTAGATTTTGGTTATGTTCCGGACAAGCAAGTGCTGTATGATGTTTCGCTTTATGCCGAGCCGGGACAGAAAATCGCTTTTGTCGGTGCCACAGGTGCAGGCAAAACAACGATTACCAATCTGATTAACCGATTTTATGATATTGCAGACGGCAAAATCCGCTATGACGGAATCAATATCAATAAGATTAAAAAGGCGGATTTGCGTCGTTCTCTCGGCGTTGTGTTGCAGGAGGTCAATCTCTTTACGGGTACGGTTATGGAGAACTTGCGTTACGGCAATCCCGATGCTACCGACGAGGATTGTATTGCCGCCGCAAAGCTTGCTAATGCCGACGGATTTATCCGTATGCTCCCTGAGGGCTATAACACTTTCTTAAAGGGCGATGGAAGCGGACTTTCACAGGGACAAAGGCAGCTTATTTCCATTGCCCGTGCAGCTGTGTCTGACCCGCCTGTAATGATTTTGGATGAAGCGACCTCCTCTATTGACACTCGTACCGAAGCTTTGGTACAGGACGGAATGGATAAGCTGATGAAAGGCAGAACGGTATTTGTGATTGCACACCGCCTTTCCACCGTGCAAAACTCCGATGTAATCATGGTACTCAACCACGGACACATTATTGAACGAGGAAATCACGAAAAACTGATTGACGAACGAGGCACTTACTATCAGCTTTACACGGGTGCATTTGAATTGGAGTAATTGTAGTATGAAAACGGAAAAATAATGGATATACTGCCCTATTTGCGGCAGGAAAACGCACAACAAAATTAGAGAAGATGCAGAGCTTAAAACTTTCCTCTCTACTGCCCGAAATGCTGGCAAGAATGTTTTATTGATGTAAAGGATTTACAGACAACCGTATCAAGAAGCCGGTCATATAATTTACAGAGCCGATGAACTTGTGAGTAATACAGTTTGTCGGCTCTATTTTTGCTTGAAATAAATAGTATTTCCCACTCGCTGAAAAAATATTCAAAAAGTATTGACAAACATATGTTCTGCTATGTATAATAAAATAGTCTCTAAGGAGAGATACAACTGAATATAAGAAATCACAATTTTAAGGGACGACTTTAAGTCGGACAACGTAGCGATATACTAAGCGAAAATATCGCCGCTTACCTCATTTGCTTTGGACTGTCGGCAAGGGCTAAGCGTAAAGGACGGTTTCGACTTTGAATTTCAAAGCCGGTTACATGAATATGATACTAAACCACAAAGGGAAAAGTATGCCCTTTTGCTGAGTCGGTAAATATTTGTGTGCCGGCTTTTTTTTGTTGCCCAAAAGTCGGTTGCAACTGAATGACCGGCTGAATGGGATATGATTTTGCCAAGACCTCTTGTGTGAACAGAGCGAGCAAAACAACGCTGCGGTGAGACTCCGGGGCAGGAACTGCATTTAGGTAGAACGGCAAAAGGAACAGAAATAACGGTAGCGACAATGTCGCATACCGTAACGAGCAGGGAAACTGTATTGACAGTTTCCGCTCAAATCGACAACGTGTGTCGATTACTCTTTGGGGAATACCCCAATCCCCTAAAAAATCAAAGAAAGGACTGATGTTATGAATGAAATTAAGAACAAAAATTTGTTTATCCGTGTAAGTCAAAAAGAGAAAAATGTCATCGAACTAAATGCTGAAAAGTGTGGGCTTTCCGTGTCGGAATATCTTAGGCAGCGTGCTTTGGGATATATGCCAAGAGCGGTTTTACCCGATGTGTTTTTCTCTTTTAATGATAAATTAGATGAACTCTGTGTTGTTTGCGAGGGCAAAATCTCACCTAATACGGAAGAAAAAATTATCGCACTCATTGACAGTATTACCGAAGAACTGATACTGCCGAAGCGTGAAAGGCAGGCGGTGTAAATGGCTACCACTGGTTTCTGGCCTGTCAAAAGCAGGCTCAAAGAAGTAATTGATTATGCGGAAAACCCCGACAAGACCATAGATAAAAAGTATGTGGACAGTGACCTATACGCCGCCTTGCAGTATGCGGCAGATGATAACAAAACTGACAAGCGTATGTATGTGTCGGGTATCAACTGCAACGCTAAGCGAGCCTATGAGCGTATGACGGTAACTAAAAAACGCTTTGGCAAAACAGGCGGCAATGTAGCGTATCACGGGTATCAGAGCTTTCAATCGGGTGAGGTTACACCTGAGGAAGCACACAAAATCGGTATGGAAACCGCAAGGCGTATGTGGGGCAAGAGTTACGAAATTGTTGTTACCACTCACCTTAATACAGACAATGTCCATAATCATTTTGTTGTTAATTCCGTATCCTTTAAGACCGGCAGAAAGTTTGAAAACCATATTTCCGACCATTACAGACTTCGTGAAATCTCGGATGCCGTATGTTTGGATTATGGTAAAAGCGTACTTAAAGAAGCAAACTTTTACGGCGGCGATAAAAAAGAATACTGGCTGAAAAAGGAAGGCAATATGACCCACCGAGAACTATTGAAATCAGATATTGATACCGCCATTTCACAGTCAACCAATTTTAAAGCCTTTGAAATTCGCTTAAAGGATATGGGATATATCATACGGCGTGGCGAGGAATATGCCCACTATTCCATAAAAGCACCAAGCTGGCAGAGGGCAATCCGTTTAGACAGACTGGGAAAGGAATATTCACCTGCCGCCATCCGTGAAAGGTTGCTTGATAATCAGCGCCATATCGGTTACGTTCCATTTCAAAAGCCTAAGTATGCGCCGTTTATTATGCTTGAAATCGAATACCGAAAAGTAAAGAAGATGGACGGCATACAGGTAATGTTCCAACTTGTGATTGAGCTCTGCAAATTGATTACAGGTAATAATATTACGCAGCAGACTCCGAGACCGCTGTCTCCCGAAATGAGACAAGAGGTTGTAAAACTCGATAAAACGCTGAAAGAATACAAGTTCCTATGTGAGAATCATATTGATTCCCCACAGGAGCTTGTTTCTTTTATCCGCGAGAAGCGTGAACAGATAGATGTTTTAGAAAAAGAAAGGCAGTCTGTCTATAACCGCAACCGTCACAAGAAAAGCAAAGAGCTAAACGCACAGGCAAGAGAAATCACATCAAAAATCAAACCGTTGCGTGAAGAATTATCCGTAGCAAAAGCGGTTCTTGAAAAAATACCGAAACTAAAAGAACTGCTTGAAATCGAAAGGCAGACAGAAAACGCTGTCATCTACAAAACGAAAGAAAGAGGTTATACACGATGAAAAATACAGAACAATTGGTAAATGAAATCTTATCCCCACCGAAGAAAAAGGCGGCGAACATACCCATTGAAAAGCTCCATACCTTTAACGGACATCCGTTCAAAGTCCTTGATAACGAGGAAATGGAGATTTTAACGGAAAGTATCCGTCAGCAAGGAATACTCTCGCCGCTTATTGTAAGACCGATGGAAAACAAACCCGATGAATATGAGGTCATATCGGGACACCGCAGGTTGTACGCTTCTGTGAAAGCAGGGCTTACGGAAGTACCTGCTTTAATATATCCCCTTGATCGCAATGCGGCAATTATTGCGGTGGTAGACAGTAATATCCACAGAGAACAGATACTGCCCAGCGAAAAAGCCTTCGCATACAAAATGAAAATGGAAGCGATGAAAGAACAAGGTAAAAGAACGGATTTAACTTTATCGCAAGTTGCGACAAAGTCAGATACCGCCGCAGCTATCGGCAAAGCACAGGGCGAAAGCCGTGACCAAGTATTCCGATATATCCGTCTTACTAACCTTATTCCAGAAATCCTTCAAAAAGTTGACGGGGGTGCTATCGCTTTAAATCCTGCCGTTGAGCTGTCCTACTTATCCGAAGAACAGCAAAAAGTATTGCTTGACGCTATGAACATGAACGACTGTACTCCCTCCCACGCCCAAAGTATCCGTATGAAGAAATCGGCACAGCAAGGTACTCTTTCTTCGGACGGTATCTATGAAATCATGTCAGAGGAAAAAGCCAATCAGACCGAGCATATCAGTTTTAAAGTACAGGATTTGTGTAGTTTCTTCCCCAAAAACTACACCCAAAAGCAGATGACCGAAACCATCTTAAAATTGCTGTATGACTATCACAGGAAAAACGAACGAAAGCGTAACAGCCGTGACGAAAGGTAAGGTGACGATATGAAGAAAATGGATATGTTTCCGAACAATGAAGTAGTTTATGTAACTCCGCCGGAACAGATAGATGAAACCGAAGAAATCTGCGTTGTAGATTATCTGATACCGAGAAGTAATGAGTGCATATTTGACTATACCAAGGTACGCCGTTTCGGTGAAGATAATTTCACAATGAAAATCGGTGGAACGACCTATGAAGTATCCACACATTTTAATCCAAAGGGCAGACGGTGTTTATTGGAACAGTTCAAAGAATTGATACTGTCCGAACATTTAATTTGATAATCGCACCATAGAAAAAGACAACAGGGCATACTACAATAATTGTGCCTTTGCTATGCTCTGTTGTCGGAAAGGAGAAATGATTTATGACAACAGCAAACAATATTAAAGGACAGACAGAAGAAAAAATTACAGCGTTGTACTGTAGATTATCGGTTGATGATGAAAAGAAAGACGCCGAGTCAAATTCCATAACCAATCAAAAGCAAATACTGTTAGATTACTGCCAAAAGCAGGGCTTTACAAACACGATGTTTTTTGTAGATGACGGTATTTCCGGCACAAGTTTTGAGCGAGGCGGCTTTCAGCAGATGCAGAAAATGGTGGAGGAAGGCAAGATATGCAGGGTTATCGTTAAAGATTATTGTGCGATAATAGGACTAAATCAGAAAGATCTTGAAAATCAAGGCATTCTGGCTTAGTCCCTTCTTTTTTTGACCGAAAACAAAG
>ERZ1026966.967-NODE-967-length-12019-cov-4.107322_pt1 | contig 12019 bp, 7 predicted proteins | sample MGYA00519296_ERZ1026966 | MGnify/ENA primary metagenome ERZ1026966 (study PRJEB26926, sample SAMN06164478) | human gut metagenome | biome: ENVO:00009003; feature: ENVO:2100002; material: ENVO:00002003 | host: Homo sapiens | place: USA | collected 2012 ... | reverse complement strand
CATCAGTGTGTCGGGGGAGGCGTGCAGCGTGGAGAAGGTTTTTCGGAAAAGTTCATGCTCTGTCATGTCTGCGGCACCTCCGATAAAATGTGTTTCAGCTTCTCTCTGGCGCGGGCCAGCCGTGTGCGCACCGTTTCCTCCGGTATGTCCATGAGGCCGGCGATCTCCTTCTGGCGGTAGCCCTCGTAATAGTACAGCAGCACCGGCACGCGGTAGCGCCGGTCCAGCGCCATCACCGCCTCAAACAGCTCCTGACACTGAGGCTCCTCAAAGGTCAGGCTGTTTTCATAGTCGGCGATGTCCTCCGTTCTGTGCCACGGGGCGCGGAGTATATTTTTGCACCGATTGACCGTAACGCGGATCAGCCAGTTCTTCACATGGGCGTCGTCATCGAACGCCTTGTCCGTTTTGTACAGCGGCAGCAGCACGTCCTGGGTCACATCGTCGGCGTCGGCGCGGGAGCGCAGATAGCTGTACGCCACCCGAAACACCGTATCCATATATCGCTCTGCCAGAGGGGAAAACTGTTGCTCTGTCATAGATCGATCTCCTTGCTGTCTGAAAGGCCCTTCATACATCATACACGCGGGGGCGGCGAAATGTTTCATCGACAAAAAATTTTTTATTCCCGGGAATGAGGATATCATGTGGAAAACGAAAAGCACGGCATGGCGCGAGGCATTCGCGTCATGCCGTGCTTTTTACGCTTCCGATGGCGGCTCCGTCTCAGGGAGTCTGCGCGTGGGGGACGGATGCTTCCTTCTTACGGACACAGGGGGGGGAGACAAATTTTCGTAACGTCTGCGCCAGCAGGGACGCGTCTATCGGCTTGGCGACATGGGCGTTGAAGCCGGCGTCCAGACTCTGCTGGATATCATCGGAGAAGGCATTGGCGGACATGGCGATGATGGGGATCTCCGCAGCGTCGGGACGGTCCAGCGCGCGGATGGCCCGCACGGTGTCCAGACCGTTCATCACCGGCATCATGATGTCCATGAGTATCACGTCAAAGGCGCCCTCCGGCGCGTCGGCGAAGGCGTCCAGCGCCTCCTTGCCGTTCCAGGCGCGGGTGACGGAGGCACCGCGGTCCAGCAGCAGGAACTCGGCGATCTCCATGTTCAGCTCGTTGTCCTCCGCCAGCAGGACGTGGATGCCCTCCAGCCAGGAGGAGCCCTCCGTCTCCTCTTCATCGGGGGCGGGGGCGTAATGGCGGTCGATCTCAAAGGGCAGGGTGACGCAGAAGGTGGTGCCCACGCCCTTCCGGCTGGTGAAGGTGATCTGGCCGCCCATGGCCTCCACCAGACGCTTCACGATGGACAGGCCCAGCCCCGTGCCCTGATAGCGGGTGCGGGCATCGTCGGACTCCTGCATGAAGGGCTCGAAGATGTGCTGCTGGAACTCCTCGCTCATACCGATGCCGTTATCGGCGCAGGTGAACTGGTAGACGGCGCTGTCGCCGTCGGCGGGGAGCGCACGGCCGGTGAGCCGGATGCAGCCGCCGCTGCGGCCGTACTTGATGGCGTTGCTCACCAGATTCATCAGGATCTGGCGGAGGTGGGAGGGACTGCCGATGAGACGGGGCGCGTTATCGGTGTCCCACAGGCACTCCACGGTGTAGGCGATGCCGTGCTCGGCGGCGTAGGGCTCGTTGGTGACGCGGACCTCGTCCAGAATGTCCGCCAGAGCGAAGGACTTATGCTCCAGCTGGAGCTGGCCGCTTTCCAGCTTGCTCATATCCAGAACGTTATTCACCAGATCCAGCAGGGTGTTCAGGGCGGTGCCGGCCCGCTGGCGGCATCTGGTCTGAAGCTCCATGTCATTGGGGGCCTGAGCGGCCATGGCCAGGTAGCCCTGAATGCCGTTGACGGGGGTGCGGATGTCGTGGCTGATGCGGCGGAGGAACTCGCTCTTGGCCATGTTGGCCAGACGGGCGGACTGGGCCTCCTCCATGATCTGGGCCTGATACTCAGCCTCCTTTGTCTTTTCGCGGTTGATGTCCTGGAGCACCACCAGAACGTGGAGGGGGGTACCCTCCTCATCGAAGTCCACCGCCGTCACGGTGACGCGGCACCAGTTGACGGCATCACCGCGGTAGGCCTGATAGTCGATGTAGAAGCTGTGGCGCACATCGGAGAGGTTGTCCCGGCGGAGGGTTTCGCGGATGGCGGCACTGCTCATCTGGCGGTCGAGCTCATCACGGTACTGCTCCAGCACCAGCAGATGGGTGAAGCGGTCCTTCAGCTTGGAGTAGCTGAGATCCTCCGGCAGGAAGCCGTCCAGCCATGGGGCAAGAAACACGGTGTCGAAGCGGTTCAGCTCCAGATCCACATAGAAAATGGTGAAGTAGATGTTCTCCAGAGAATGGAGCATGTTCACCGTCTTTTGCAGCTGGCTGTTGCTGCGGCGCAGCTCCCACTGGCTGTCGGACAGCTCCCGGGTCTTGAGGCCGAACAGCAGTACCCAGAAGCCGCCGTACAGCGCGATGAACACTGCGGCGGAGGTGAGGGTGGAGGAAAAGACGGACAGGGCGGGGAAATAGATGTACAGGCCGTAATCCTCGCAGGCGGAGCGGGCGCCGTAATACAGATGTCCGCCGCAGCGGAACGGTTGCAGGGCGCCGTCGCACTCCAGCCGGTTCAGGCAGTCCAGCACGGCGCTGTCATCGCCGATGCCGGCGTTGCCGGAGGCCAGCACCGCGCCGTCACGGGTGATGAGGTAGGCGCCCTTGCGGTCCAGATGCAGGCCGGTGAGCAGGGTGGCCATGTCGACCTCCGTGTCGGCGAGAAGGCCGTTGGGCTGCTGGTAGAAGCCGATGACCACGCCGGGGGCGTCCCGCCGCGCCACGGCGCAGATATCATAGGAGACGCCGTCCTTCTCCACACGCTGGGTGTAGATCTTGGCGGAGCCAATGAGACTCTCCAGCCGGGCGGAGGACGCGCCGTCCAGCCAGGACATGCCCGCGTACTGACGGGTGTAGCCGGAGGCCTCCAGCTGCAGGTCCGCGTTGAGGAGGGCAACGCCGCTGAGCCGTATCTCGTCCACGAAGTCCTCCAGATAGGCGTTGGAGGCCAGGGTGGGGTCCAGCTCCAGATGGCGGCTGAGCGCCTGTACGCTGTCGGCCAGACGGAACAGGCTCTTGGTGCCGTCCGCCGATTCCAGCTTATGGAAGCTGATGCACTGCAGGCGCAGAGTGTCCAGCGTGTTGTCCGTCAGGGCCTGAGTGCGGCTGAGGCCGTTCCGGCCGGACAGGTCCAGGGTCAGGAGGAACAGCAGGATGCCGGCGAAGATGATAGGAACAACCCGCCAATGGCGGCGGGTTCGTTCGGTGTTGTTCACGGCGTCGTCCTCCCCAATGCGGTGTCGGCGTTCAGTCCGAAGGACGCAGCGATGTGCTCCGTGGTGCCGTCGGCTTCCATGTCCGCCAGCGTCTGGGCCAGCAGGTCCCGCAGGGCGGTTGCCACCTGATCCATGTCCACCAGACAGTACAGGGCGCGGAGCTGGGGGATGCGGGCATCGGTGGGGTCGGAGAGGATGCTCTCAGCCTTGGAGCTGACCTGCACCGCCACGCGGCGGTCCGCCAGATCGGCCAGAGTGTAGATATCGCTGTCGGCGCGGACGGCCACCACCTGATCGCTGTACAGGTAGGGGCCGGCCCAGAGATAGGCGTTCTCCCGTCCGTTCATGGAGAAGCAGCCCCACAGGCAATCCACCTGGCCGCTTTCCAGAAGGAGATCCTTCTCATCCCAGCTGATCTGCCGGAACACCGGCTCGTAGCCCATGCGGCGGCAGGCCTCCGTGGCCAGAGCCACATCCACGCCGGCGGCCTGACCGTTTTCGTCCAGATAGTTATAGGGGCGGTAATCGTCGCTGCCGATCACCAGCTCGGGGAGATCCCCGGACGGCTCCTCCTGAGCGCCGCAGGCGGCGGGCAGCAGGGCCAGCATCAGCACGGTCAGCGCGATGAGATATTTCCTGATGTTCACTGCTCCGGCGCCTCCTTGCTGTCGGGATCTGTGTCGGTATCGCCGCTGCGGCGGGACAGCAGGCGGGCGATGGCCAGCTCCAGTGCCTGTACGCTGACGGGCTTGGCGATGTGGCCGTCCATGCCGGCCTCCAGCGCCGCCTGACGGTCCTCCGCAAAGGCGTTGGCCGTCACGGCCAGAATGGGGATATGGGACAGCTGTGGGTCCGGCAGGGCGCGGATGCGCCGCGTGGCCTCGTAGCCGTCCATTCTGGGCATCTGCACGTCCATGAGGATCAGGTCATAGTGACCCGGGGCGGACCGGCGGACCTTTTCCACGGCTGCGTCGCCATCGTCCGCCTCCTCCACCAGGAAACCGGCGCCGCTGAGGATCTCGCGGGAGATCTCACGGTTCAGGGCGTTGTCCTCCACCAGCAGGACGCGGCGGCCCACAGCGTGGAGCCGCTCCCCGCTCTCCGGCAGCTCCGGCGCCGCATCGGCGGCAGTGCCGGTGCGGAGGGTGTAGGTGCAGACGAACTCGGAGCCTTTTCCCGGCTCGCTGCGGCAGGTGATGGCACCGCCCAGCTCCTCCACCAGACGCTTGGTGATGGCGAGACCCAGACCGGACCCCTCGATGCCGGAGACGACGCTGTTGTTCTCCCGCTCAAAGGCGTCGAAGACGCGGCGGCGGAACTCCTCGCTCATGCCGATGCCGTTGTCCTTTACGGTAAAGCGGTAGTCCGCGGTGCCGCTGCCGCGGCCGGTCTGGCTGACAGTGTAGGTGATGTGGCCGCCGGCGGGAGTGTACTTGATGGCGTTGCCGATGAGATTCAGCTCGATCTGGTCCATCTTCAGGGCGTCAAAGTACGCCACGGGGTCCTGTACGTCACAGGCGACGTCCAGCGTCAGCTGCTTTTTTTGCAGGTCCGCCTGAAACACGTACTTCACATTTTTCAGCATGGCGGGGATGTCGTGGGCCCTGATGTCCAGCGTCATCTTGCCGCTTTCGATGTAGGCCAGATCCAGCACGTTGTTGATAAGGCGCAGCAGATACTGGCCGGAGAGGTTGATCTTTTGCAGGCAGTCCGCCACGCGGGCGGGGTCGTTGACGTATTTTTCCGCCAGAGAGGAGAAGCCCATGATGGCGTTCATGGGGGTGCGGATATCGTGGGACATATTAAAGAGAAAGGTGCTCTTGGCGCGGTTGGCGCTTTCGGCGGCCTCCTTGGCCTGCCGGAGCTCCGCGGTGCGGCGCATATCATCATCGATGCAGCGGGTCATGGAGATGGAGTACACGTCGCCGGTGACGTTTTCCATCAGGATATTCCGGGTCTCCATCCAATGAACCTGCCCGTCATCGCCGGTCTGGCGCACCTGCACATGGAGCAGGCGCTGGCCCCGCCGGTAGGCGTCCAGCTGGGCATCGCGGTTCATGAGGGCATGCAGCTTTTCGAAATCCTCGGGATAGGGCATGGTGGGCTTCAGGGAGTCCATCATCTCCTCCATGGTGAAGCTCTGGAACAGGCCCTCGTTGACGACGCTGTGGTTATAGACGGTGAAAGCCTCGTTTTTCGTCAGGTTCTCCTCCAGAATGAAGGGGTACACGGTGCTGGCGGCGGAGACGACCAGGTCCATGCTGGTACGGGTGCGGATGCGCTCGTGAGTCAGCTCCGTGATGTTGCGGACGCCGGACAGCAGGCGGGGCTTCCCGGGATCGCTGCGGTCCAGAATGAACTTGCTTTGCAGATGCTGGAGCTCGCCGCCGATGATGGCGTCATATTCGATATAAAGCTCCCGCTGGCGCTCCAGCAGGGGCAGCAGCGTGTCCAGCCGGGCGGTGCGGAGGAACCGGTCACGGTCCTGAGGGCAGACGAACTGCCGGGCGAACTTCTGCATGCCGTGGGTATAGTCGGCGTCGCCGCCGGTCCAGTCCTCCAGACCGCAGCTCTCCCGCAGGCGGAACAGTTCCTCCTGCTGGGTGTTCAGATCCACGCTGATCAGGCAGAGGTAGTCGTCGGCCACGCTTTGCAGCAGGGAGGTCATGCGGTCGCGGGAGCGCTGGGCCTGAGCGGCGGATACCTGCCGGCGGGTGAAATAGAGCAGCTGGGCTCCGATCAGCATCAGGATCACGACCAGCACCAGCATAGTGAGGCGCTGGTCCCTGTTGATCTCCGCCAGCATCTGGGCCGCCACCTGGGAGGGGAACAGCTGCAAGAGGGACCAGCCGGTGCCGGACACGGGCTGGATGCCGCCCTCGGACGCGCCGCCGCTGCCCACGAAGGAGAAGGTCATGGCCGTCTGATCGACGGCAGCCTCCAGCACGTCACGGGCCTGAGATACCTGAAAATGGGAGAGAGCGGCGTCCAGATCCTCCATGTAGGCAAGGTTCGCGCGGTACTGGCCCAGAGAGCGGCCATTGGCGTCCACCAGCATGGTGAAGGCGGGGCAGCCGTAAAGCTCCGTCTCCAGCACGGCGGAGACAGTCTCCTCATCCAGGAGGCCGAGCAGCACGCCGATGACCTCATCGCCCAGCTGCACCGGCGCGTAAAAGCCGATGAACCTGGCGCTGTTGAAGCGGGACGCGGAGACGGAGATGATGCCGCTGCCGCCGCGGATACCGTCCATATAATAGACGCGGTCCGCCACCAGCGCCGTTTCTCCGTCGCTGGTATAGCTGACGCCATCGGCATCGATAAAGCGGATGCGGTCAAAGCCGGAGACCTGTTCCAGCTGGGCCAGATGGGTCATGTCCGCGCCGTCCTCCCCCAGCGCCTCACCGTACAGGCAGGCGGCGGAGGTGATGGCGGACAGCTTGTCCTGAAACACATCGCCCGCGTGCTGGGCCGTCCGGCCGCTGAGCACGCCGATGTAGACATCCAGCCGTTCCATCTGGCGCGTGTAGGTCCGGTGTGCCGCAGCGAGCAGCAGCACCATCACGGCAGCGAGCAGCAGGACGATATTAACCGCCATGTGCCTGACAAGGCGGAGGTGATTTTCCTTCATGGAACGGCCTCCCTTATACCGGCGCGTCACGTCTCCAGCTGTGCCAGGGTCTCTGTGACCAGCGCGTACTCCCGCGCCACGGCATCGTGCAGCGCACGGACGTTGGCCGGCATCACCGCACTGCCCCGCAGGGCCTCGGTCATGGCGGCGCAGGCTTCGGCCAGACGGACAAGGCTCAGGTTCAGGGCGATGCCCTTCAGGGTATGGACGGCGCGGAAGGCTTCCTCGGCGCTGCCGCTGTCCACAGCCGCCGTCAGGCGGGCCATGCTGTCGTCGCGGGGCAGCATCCGCAGGAACCGGCCGATAAAGGCATCGTTCTGCAGGCGGGCGGAGGCATCCTCGTAGCTTCCGCCTACGGCGGCGTAGAATTCAGTCAGTGTCATGGGTATTCTCTCCTTATTCCGTACAATATGGTTTATTCCTCATACACGACGGCGCAGTTTTTGGTGCGCTTGGCGCGGTACAGAGCCAGATCGGCCTTGCCCACCAGCTCGGAAACGCGGCCGGAGCCGTATGCGCCGCCGATGCTCAGGGACAGGTGCAGATCCGGATACTCCGGTATCGTCAGGGCGGCCACGGCACGGCAGATGTCCTCCAGCTTCCGCGCCAGCACATGGGCGGGCAGGCCGTGGAACAGCAGGAAGAACTCGTCGCCGCCGTAGCGCACCAGTTCGTCCCCGCTGCGCAGCATGGAGCGCATGGTCTGAGCCGCGTGGAACAGCGCGGCGTCGCCGGCGGGGTGGCCGAAGCGGTCGTTGATCTCCTTGAAGTTGTCCAGATCGATCATGGCCAAGGCGTACTCGCCGGTGAGGCTGCGCAGGCGCTCGTCGTAATAGCGGCGGTTGAAGACCTGGGTGGCGGAGTCGGTATACACCTGACGGTTGCGGACCAGCAGCTGGTTCAAAATATTCTCCTCGCCGCTGCCGACCATATCGTCAGAGTGGATGGGGTTGATGCATTCCAGTGAGTAGGGGATGCCGTCCACCTCTACGCAGACGGCGATGACATAGAAAACGTCGTTGCCGATGGTCTCCACCTTGCTCTGGGTGGTGCGGGTACGCACCGCGTCCTGTGAGATACAGTGCTCACAGCGCCGGTTCTTGCCCCAGATGGCATAGCAGTGATCGGTCTTATCCACAGAGTGGCCGTGGGCGTCGGAAGTCACCTGCATACAGATACCAGGGTCTACCAGCCGCACGGTCTGGAACATGGCGCGGTAGCTCTGCAGCACAGGGCCCAGCTGCTCCGCCGTGACGCGAAGCACGTCGTCCCGCCCCATGGTGACGGGCAGCAGGAGCTGGCGGTCCGCCAAATGGCCGACGGCGCGGTCATAGCGCTCCAGCCGCTCACAGTTGTCATCCATGTCGATGACTCTGCCGAACAGGGCGGAACAGCGGCCGTGCTCTGCGGCGGACCGCAGCACCAAAATGGCCAGCTGGCAGCGCCGGGGCTGTCCGTTCAGCACCAGCTGGGCCGCCATCTCCAGATACGCCTCCTCCATGGAGAGGTCCGCCAGGCGGCGGCGGACGGCATCCACCGTCTCCGCCCCTACCCGCGCCAGAAAATCCGGATCGTCCAGGGGCTCCACGATCATGGACGGCAGGCCCGTCTGCTCTGTGGCGCCGCGGGACAGGCGCAGGGAGGAGGGGTGGGGCGTGTATTCAAACCAGATCTCCCCGCTGAGAGCGAAGAGAAAATCCTGCTTGGCGTAGGCGTCCTCCAGATGCCGGGTCATGCGGGCGGCGGCCAGATCCTGCCCGCGGTACAGCTTCTCCACCGTGCGGCGGGGGGAGCGGCGGCCGGCGGCCTTGCGGTCCACGCCGCGTCTGGCGGCCTCGCCGACCTCATCCAGACAGGACAGCAGCAGGGGGTTGAAGGAGCCGCAGTCCCCGTTATGGAGCATGGCCATTGCCTGCTCGTGGGTGTAGGGCGTCTTGCAGCTGCGCTGGTGTACCAGCACATCGTAGGCATCGGCCAGGGAGACGATCTGGGCGGCCAGAGGGATCCTGTCGCCCTTCAGGCCGTCGGGGTAGCCCTCACCGTTCCAGCGCTCGTGGTGCCAGCGGCAGATCTCCATGGCGTATTTGGTCAGCTTCTCCCCCTGATAGACGGGGAGCTCCGCAATGAGCTGGGCACCGATGACGGTGTGGCGCTTGACGATCTCGTATTCCTCCGGCGTCAGACGGTCCGGCTTTTCCAGCAGCTCACGGGGGATCATGAGCTTGCCGATGTCGTGGAGGCTGGCGGCCATGCAGACCGCTTCCACATCGGCGGGGTCCAGCGGGTGTACATCCTCCCGCGCCAGCAGGCAGCGCAGCAGCAGACCCGTCAGGTAGCCGACGCCGGCCATGTGGCGTCCGCCGCCGCAGCAGCGGTGCTCCACGGCGGAGCTGAGGATGGACACCATCTCCTCCGTGTTCTTCTCGTGGCGGTAAGAGTAATTGGACACGATGTCTATGAGCTGCTGCTTCTTGGTGTGCAGCAGGATGGCATTGATGATGCGGCGGCGGATGATGCCTGTGGTGAAGGGGCGGTTGATGTAGTCCGACGCGCCCAGCTCAAAGGCGCGGTCGATATACGCGCTGCCCGTCTCCGCCGAGATCATGATGGTGGGGACCGACTCGGTCCAGCCGCGGCGCTGCATCTCCTCCAGCACCTGAAAGCCGTCCATCTCCGGCATGACGATGTCCAGCAGCAGGGCCGCGATCTCGCCCTCGTACATCTCCAGCGCGGAGATGGTCTCATGGCCGTCCACAGCCTCGATGATCTGGAAATCGTGATCCAGCATATTGGCCAGCATGGCACGGTTCATCTCAGAATCATCTGCGATCAGCAGTTTCCTGCGATTCATGCGATAACGCCCTCCCTTTCACCGGATGCCGTACCCTCCATGGCGCATCCGGCGCCTTTTTTGCGGCCGCACCCGCGGCGCGGCTCCCGAGGCATATAAAAAGCCACCTTTCATTATACCGCACGGCGAAACGAATGGCTACCGTTTATCCATGAAATATTAAGCGAATATTCGCCTGCGCGCAGGCTTCTGCCTGAAATAATTGGAAGAAACAGGAAAAAAGCCGACGCACCGGCGGGGAAAGGCGCTGCGGCGCCGTCGCCGGGCAGACGTCAAATTCAGGAGAGTTTGGCTGAAAGTTTGGTTATTCATAAAGTAAAGTTTGCTGGGCAAACGGAAGAAAATGGATTATAATAAACCGGTACAATGGAGCAGATAGGATGAGGGAAATGGAACAAAAAGGAAATGTCACATATCCGCGGCCCCAAATGGAGCTGGTATGCGTTCTGGACGAGGCGGAGCAGGCGGGGCATCTGATGGAGACCATCGTGGCGGAATTCACGGAGCACCCGTTTTCCATGCCCGCGCTGTGGGCCTGCCGGGACCACTTTTACCGGCTGGACGCGGCGGCGCGCAGGAGCCATCCGGCGCTGCCGGCCGTCTTTGCCCTGTTGGCGGCCATGGCGGGAGATCTGGATCTGGCCAGGGAGTATGTGAGCCTGCTGGGCACGACGCCCAGGCACTGGCGGGTGCAGGAGCTTCGGGAGAAGGATTATTACCGCATCTGCACGGAGCTGGTCATGCCGTACATCAGCGACGGCATGTTCCTGCGCATCGTGCTTTTCCTGGTGAAAACGGGCATGGTGCCGGTGAGGTCGCTGACGCTGTCCGCCTGCCGCCCCAGCATCATCAACGGGTTTCGGGATTTTACGCGGTTCGGCCCGTATCTGGAGCGGCATAAGGACGCCATTACCCAGATGATCCACCAGCTGTACGGCAGCGTGGGGAAGAACGTCTATGAGATCATGCTGGCGGAGTGGTACTACCAGAACAACGACTGCTTCAACGCGCTGATCCTGGCGACGGGGACCATCCCGCTTATCGAGAGGGAGAGCGATATGCGCTGCCTGTTCGTGGCGCTGGCGCTGCAGATGCGCATCCTGCTGATGAACGGGCAGGCGCGGACGGCCAAGCCTCTGGGGGAGAAGATCAGAGACCGCATCCAGGAGACGGGGCGGGAGGAGCTGACGGCCAGCCTGAACGCGCTGGAATGTCTGGCGGCCTGCTACGATGGGCAGCAGGAGGCGGTGACCCAGTGGCTGGAAAACACTGCCCCCGATGAGAATCGGGACATCTATATGATGGACATGTTTGCCTGGCTCACCAAGGTGCGCTGCTATTTGCAGGTGGGGAAAAACATGGCCGCCTACGTGCTGGTCAGGCAGCTTATCACCCTGCTGGAGCCGGGGAAGCGGCACATGGACCTGTGCGAGTGTCACATGCTGCTGGCCGCCGTGTACTACAAATCGGGGGACAAGGACCGCATGTGCCGGGAGCTGGAGACAGCGCTGGCGCTGGCGAAAAAATACCGGTACATACGGCTGCTGGCGGACGAGGGCGCCTGCATGGTGCAGATGCTGTTCATCTACCAGCGGGAGCGGGGCGCGGACGACTTTACCGACCGGATCATGGAGCTGGCGGGCGGCGTGAGCCGGTACTTTCCCAATTATCTGAAGTCTCCGGCGGAGTACTACGAGACGCTGACCGAGACGGAGAAAAAGGTGCTGCGCCTGATGGCGCTGGGCATGAGCAATGACGAGATCGCGGAGCGGATGGACCGGAAGGCGGGTACCATCAAGTTCCACAGCAACAGTATTTTCAGAAAGCTTCGGGTGTCAAACCGGCAGCAGGCGGTGAACCGCGGAAGAGGCATCGGCCTGCTGTGATATACGGCAGCCGTGAAAAAACAGAACGGAGGTTATGCACATGATCAAAAAAGGAGTATCCCTGCTGATGGCGCTGGCTCTGTGCCTGACGCTGCTGCCCGCATCGACGCTGGCGGCGGAGGCGCAGGGGCAGGCCGGTCAGGAGCAGACGGCCCTGACGCAGGGAAACGACGGACAGACGCAGGCACCCGGTCAGGATGGTGCGGGCGAGGGCGATAAAACGTCCGACGAAGCGCCTGACAAAGCACCTGACAAAGCACCTGACAAAGCCTGTCTCTTATACACATCTCCGAGCCCACGAGACGCTCATGAATCTCG
>ERZ1026966.962-NODE-962-length-12027-cov-5.180755_pt1 | contig 12027 bp, 8 predicted proteins | sample MGYA00519296_ERZ1026966 | MGnify/ENA primary metagenome ERZ1026966 (study PRJEB26926, sample SAMN06164478) | human gut metagenome | biome: ENVO:00009003; feature: ENVO:2100002; material: ENVO:00002003 | host: Homo sapiens | place: USA | collected 2012 ... | reverse complement strand
TCTGCCGCACCTCGCTCGCCGTATCGGCACTTAGAATTATGCGGTATTGCCCTTGATATAAGGAGACAACCCAATGAAATTTGATAAAAAAGAGGCTGTAGGCCAGCCCCTTCCATTTTCTGCACCCAAAAATCCGCAGTGGGTCATGCTGGCCGCCCTGCTGCTGAGCTATGCGGCGGGCTATGAATATGTTGACCGCTGCCTGGGTTTTGGGGTGGCGAGCGAGTACTCCGCCTGGCGCGCTGGAGTGCTGGTGTTTGTGGCGCTGTATACCGTAGTGGTGGAGCTCGCCGCCTGGGCGGGGGACCGCAAACCCAGCCGGACCGCCGCGGCCTGGTGGTGCTGCTGGCTGGTGCAAAGCCTGGCCATGGCGGGGTGGAGCCTGCACACGGACGACCTTGGCTTCTGGCAGGTCGTGGCGTGGCACTGCACGGCTATTTATTATGTGCTGGCCCGCAATGATTTACTGGCGGCTGGCCGCACCAGCTGCCTTGTGCTGCTGGATGGCGTGGCGGGCATGTTTGCCATCCCATTCGGCAACTTTTTGCTGCGTACCCAGCTGCTGTGGCAGGCACTGCACCGCTGGTGGGCCAATCATACGGGACGCAAAGGCCGCACGCTGGAAACCGCCGTCAGTATAACTGCTGCCCTGCTGCTGGGCGGTGCGGCCTGCGCCACACTGGCGGGGGCGGATGATAACTTTGCCCGGCTGTGGGGGCATCTTGGCAGCTGGCTGGGGCAGCTGTTCGGGCAGGATGCCCTGCTGGCAAATCTGCTGATCTTTGCGCTCTCCCTGCCTGTTGGTGCCTGGTTGTTTGGTCTGGCGGGCGGCAGCGCCCGGCGCAAGGCGCCGCCTGTTGCGGCGGAACAGTTTTACGGCAAACTGGCAGCCCTGCCGCGCCTGCCCCAGCTGATGGGAGTGTTAGTCATGGCGGTGCTGTGTGGTGTGTATACGTTGTTTTTTGCCGTGCAGGCGGCGGAATTCGCCGCTGCCCTTGGGGCACCGCTGCCCCTGACCGCGCCGGATGCCGCCGCGTTTGCGGTGAACGGTTTTTGGGAGTTTTGCCGCATTCTGGCGCTGGACCTTACTGTGCTGGCGGCACTGCACTTTTTGGGGGCGCAGCCGGTTACCCAAAAGGGCTTATCCCGCGTGTTGGCCGTGGCGCTGTGCGGGTTCGGTGCCGGGTTTGCGATGCTGGCCGCGGCCAAGCTGGCGGTGTATATCAATCTGTACGGCCCAACGGTGCGGCGCATTTGGGCTGCGTGGGTGCTGGGAGCATTGTTACTGGCCAGTGTTCTGGCTGCGGTGCGGTTGTTCTGCGGCATCCCGGCGGCGTGCATGGCCTTTGTGGCGGCGGCGTTCAGCTTCAGCCTGCTGTGCTGCCTGCCTCTGGAGCGCTTCTGTGTGGATGCTCAGCTGGCCCGCCCCGATTGCGATTGGCAGCTTTTGCAGCGCTATACCTGGCAGAGCAGCGAGCTGGACGAGTATATCACCCAACAAGCAGGGGAAAACGCGAACTTGTCGGAGTGAAACTCCGCCATCTTGCGCTGTGCGCAAGACCGTTCTGTCGCTTGCACACCCCACTGGGGTGTGCATTATTGAACTTCATTCAACAAACGCGAATTTTGCTTTCAATGACCAGAATGAAAATCGTTACCGTTGCGCCTGTTTTCACAAGCGTTGCGTGACATAAAAAGAATTCTATTTTAATATCAAAGTATCAAAAACAAAGGAGGTTCTTTTTATGTTGAAGGAATTAAAGAAAAACAAAATGAGTGTTGTTGCAACTGGAATTTTATTTGGTGTTATGGGGGTATTAATTATTCCTATGATAGCAGTAATTGTAAAAATATCGAATGCATTATCCCAAAAACATCCTAGGATATACAAGTATAGTATGATTGCTTTTATCGGTATGTTATTGGCAATTAGCCTATTTTGCGTTGTTATTAAACATCAGATGAGTTTTCTTGTAATAGTTGCTTGTTTAGCAATAACATTATGCGACACTATTAAAAACAGATAATAAATGGAGTACAACTATGGAAATATCAGATTTGATTAAATCAGCCAGAATTGAAAAGGGCTTAACCCAACAACAACTGGCTGATGTTGTCTTTGTTACGCGACAGACAATTTCGAAATGGGAATTGGGAAAAAGTGTTCCTGACCAAGCCTCTCTTATATTGCTATACCAGTATTTGGACATCAAGGATAATGAGAAAAAACAGTTATCAAAGCTTATTTTTAATAAGCAAAATATTATATTAATTTTGATTGCAATCTTATTTTCTCCTATGGTTATTGGAGTACGTTTTATCTGTTGTAAAATTGATAAGATTGAAAATCGAAAATTAAAGCGGTAATCAAGGTTATTGGCTTTGTTGTATTCTCATCGTATCTAGTATCTTTAAAAGAAAATGTGGCGTATTTGTTAATTGGTATATTTTCTCTGGTGCATTTGTTATATCAATTCTATTTGAGTGGATTGGAAACTAAATGATTTGTGTCAGCAAGTTTAAGGCAAGCGATAATTCATGAAATTCCAGTTTTTGAAACTGAGAAATATGAACTTGTCGGGGCCTTGTTGTATATCTCATTATGGCATATACAGCGAAGCCCCGGAACGGTCAAGACCGTTCCCTACAGCTTATTTTTATATTGCGGTGCAAACATACAAATGATCTGTAGGGCGGGATGCCCTCATCCCGCCGCGGAGAAGCCTTGCTGATTGCGTCAAACCTTGCGAATTTGTTCAAATTTTGTTTACAATTTGTCCAAGAATAGCCGGTCGAAACTGCGTGAAATTTATCCGCATCACCAAAAATGAGTTAAGCACTTTGTACAGTGTTGACAAATGTGTGCCAAAAGGTTTATTGTAATAGCAATTCATCAGCCAAATGCAATGAACAGGAAATGACCTATCCGTATCACCGCTTACAGAAAGCCGTTGGTTGTGCAAGACGGCAGCAAGGCGCGGTCTGGCCCTCACCTGCGAGCAGCTTGGGGGAAAGCGGGCAGAACCGCCCGCCGTGTAGTTCAAGCCGGGAACCCTCCGTTAATGGGGTGCGCAGTCCGGCACAGTGCGGTGTGGGGCTGCGGGTGAGCGGTCGGCATTGAGCCGGCAAAGCAAAGTGGTAACGCGGAAGTAAAAGTTGCAATGGTGCAGCGCATGATTGCAGTGTATGCCTTCGTCTTTGCGTTGGTCCAAATGGGCCAACAAAGAAAGACGAAGGCTTTTTTGTTTACCGCATTTGGCTGGATGGAGTGGAAAATTTTTATTATTAACGGAGAGAAGGATTATCATGAACACACTCGTCATCGTGTTGATCGCTGCTGTGGTTCTTGTCTGTGCTTATGCGTTTTATGGGCGCTGGGTGGCAAAAACCTGGGGCGTTAACCCGAACGCACAGACCCCCGCTGTTAAGTATAACGACGGTAAGGATTACGTTCCCACCAACGGCTGGACCGTTTTCAGCCATCAGTTTTCTTCCATTGCCGGTGCAGGCCCTGTTACCGGTGCAATCCAGGCTGCAGCCTTCGGCTGGCTGCCGGTTCTGCTGTGGGTGCTCATCGGCGGCGTTTTCTTTGGCGCTATTACCGACTTCGGCGCTTTGTATGCTTCCGTTAAGAACGACGGCAAGTCCATGGGCATGCTGATCGAAAAGTACATCGGCAAGCTGGGCCGCAAGCTGTTCCTGCTGTTCTGCTGGCTGTTCTGCGGCATCGTTATTGCAGCTTTTGCTGATATGGTTGCCGGTACTTTTAACGCTTACACCACGGTTGACGGCGTTACCAGCCTGGCTGATGCAGCTACCACCAACGGCGCAGCCGGCATGGTTTCCATCATGTTCATGCTGTTCGCTGTTGTGTTTGGCCTGATCCAGAAGAAGTTCAACTTCTCCGGCTGGAAAGAGGCGGTTCTGGGCATCGTGTTCATCGTGCTGTCCTTTGCTGTCGGCATGAAATTCCCCTTGATTTTTGACAAGGCTACCTGGAGCTACATCACCTTTATTTACATTTTCTTTGCTGCAGTTCTGCCCATGTGGCTGCTGAAGCAGCCCCGCGACTACATGACCACCTTCATGTTCATCTGCATGATTGCCGGTGCTGTTGTTGGCCTGCTGGTTGCACATCCCACCATGAACCTGCCCGTCTTTACCGGTTTCAATAACGAAAAGCTGGGCACTATGTTCCCCATTCTGTTCGTTACCGTGGCTTGCGGTGCTGTTTCCGGCTTCCACAGTCTGGTTTCCTCCGGTACTTCTTCCAAGACGGTTGAAAGCGAAAAGGATATGCTGAAGGTTGGTTACGGTGCTATGGTGCTGGAAAGCCTGCTGGCTGTTCTGGCCCTCTGCGTTGCCGGTGCAGCCGCTGCTGCTGACGGTACCCCCGCTGCTGGTACCCCGTTCCAGATCTTCAGCCGCGGCGTTGCCGGTTTCTTTGAGATGTTCGGCGTGCCCGTTTATGTTGCTACCGTCTTTATGACCATGTGCGTTTCCGCTCTGGCTCTGACCAGCCTGGATGCTGTTGCCCGTATCGGCCGTATGAGCTTCCAGGAACTGTTCAGCGTGGACGATATGGAGCATGCAGAAGGCTGGCGTAAGCTGTTCTGCAACACCTACTTCTCCACCATCATCACCTTGGCATTTGGCTTCCTGCTGACCCAGGTCGGCTATGCCAACATCTGGCCTCTGTTCGGTTCCGCCAACCAGCTGCTGAGCGCTCTGGTTCTGGTTACCCTGTGCGTCTTCCTGAAGGTCACCGGCCGCAGCAACAAGATGCTGTTCCCGCCGCTGATCATCATGCTGTGCGTCACCTTCACTGCTCTGGTTCAGCGCCTGATTGCTATGGTCAAGGCCATCCAGACCGCAGCTTCCACCACCATCCCCGCTGGCGAAACCACCTGGGGTGCTGTGTTCATCGCAAACGGCCTGCAGTTGATCATCGCTATCCTGCTGATCGTTCTGGGCATCACCATCGTGGTCAACTCTTTCAAGAGCTATGCCAAGAGCGAAAAGAACAGCGAAAAGGCTTCTGCCTGATTTATCCCTGACAGTTACTACCTTCCATAAATAACAGCCACCCCCGCAGTGTCATGCCATGCTGCGGGGGTGGCTGCTTTTATATTTGTATGTATCTTATAAAGAGTAAAATGGGCAAAGATCGGGTTTTTAACTGGCGGAGGATTTAGGCAACACCGCACAATTCCCGCCTTGCGGCTTAAGCACCGCTCCGGCATCTGCCGCACCTCGCTCGCCGTATCGGTACTTAGAATTATGCGGTATTGCCCTAATTATAAAGTGCTCTGTAGGGAACGGTCTTGACCGTTCCGAAACCTTGAGGTGGATGGTGTAACAAATTTATGAGAAATTTTGACTTTCCCTGAGGATAACTCCCCGCGCAGGGGCCGATGCTTGCATCGGCCCACAGGCAGAACATCTCGTAAAAATGGCAAGCGGGCGCACAATGTGCGCCCCTACGGGGTTGGTGGCGGTACCCCGTTTTTATTTTTTCTTCCCCAGCAACTGCGTGCGGATATACCGGAAACATTCGTCCTCGCCTTCATCCCGCAAAATCAACAGGCAGGTTTCCAGCTGTTTGCGGGTTTCGGGGTGCAGGATGTAGTGGTCACGGCTGTGTTCGTAATACTCCCACGCGGCGGCGTCTGTGTAGCTGGTGCCCTTGTAATTCTTGCTGGCAGCAATGCGGTCACACACCATTTCCGCCACATAGCGGTTGGGCATGCGCATCCCGGCCATGGCGTGGTCGCCGTTGGGGGCATAGTCAATCCAGTATTCCAGGTGGTGCTTGTTGCGCCCCTTGTGGTGCAGCCATGCGGCAGAGTAGCCTTCCGCCTTGCGCTGGGCGTTGTTGGGGCTGCAGGTGCCCTGCCAATATTTGGCACCGGCCCAGAATTCCACGGGGGACAGTTTGCTCAAATCATGGGTCAACCCCTGCCAGTACAGCCCGCAGCGGAAACACCCCTGCATGACCAGCATTTTGTGGTGATGGATGGTTTTATAATGTTTGATGGGATGCCACATGGCAGATTCCCCCTTTGCTACTCAATCAAAAACGCATTGCTGCCTTTGATTGTAATACAAACGCCGCCGGTGCGCAAGCCCGGCGGCGGGATTCCAATTATTCTTTTACCGCAGTGATGGCGGTTTTAACCAGCCACACCAGCAGCGCACAGCTGACCGGCACCAGTGCAAAATGCCACAGCATGGGCACCAGATGGACATGCACATAGGCGTGTGCTTTGGAAAGCACCATCCAGGATACCGGTGCCGCCAAGCTGAGCACCCACACCAGCGCAGGCCCGGCCAACACGGCCAGCGGCTTTCTGCGCAGGGCCAGCACCGCAAGGCACAGGGCAAAGCCCAGCAGGATAACGGCGATCAGCGGCTTTAAGGTGATGGTCAAGGGGCCGAATTGCAGCAGGGGTTCATCCACCTCCACAAAATAGCGGGTCAGAACCTGTGCAACGCTGACATCGCTCACCATATCATCCGTCAGGCTGACACGGCTGGTAACAGCCCCGGTCAGGTTCTGCCAGCTGCCTGCGGCACTGCCAAAATAGATGACCCCCTGAATAAACCAGGCCCCCAGCGCCGCTGCCACGCCGCCCACAGCAGCAAAGCCGGTGCATATCATGCGGCGCAGCCAGGCGCGGCGGTCCCCACCGGCCCAACAGTAGACAAGCGGGGCTTCGCACAGGATCAAAAAGGTGGAAATAAACTCAAACCCGCACATGCAGCGCACCATGCAGGCAGCGAACACCAGCAGGTAACACCACCAGGGCGTTTTGCCGCGCCGCCGGGTAACGGCACAGAGCAGCAGCCCCGCCAAAGCGGGCAGCAACCAGGTCCACAGGCACCAGTACAGGTCTTTCATGCCGCGCTGCGGCCAGGGGGCAAACACCACGGCGCACAGCCACGCCAGCGCGGAAAGCGGCCCCCACGCCCGCCATACGGCCAGGCAGACCAGCAGAGTAGCCGCATAGAACAACATACTGTTGATGTTGTACAGTATGATTTCCCGCGCTTCGCCGCGGTCCTCAAAAACAGAGAGCACTTTGTTCAGCACGCCGAACGCCCAGCCCTGCAGCCCGGTCTGGTGGGTGTAAGCCTGAAAATCCTGCGGGGAAACGGGGGTGTTGTCCCGGTACCAGTAGCGGTTTTGTTCATCACTCCAGTCCTGGGTATATACCCCCATAAAGCCGCCGGGGCTGGTCTGGTTCTGCTGCATCTGCAGCATGCGGCCGAACACGAGAGTCTGGGAGCCATTGTCCCAAAAGCCGGTCAGATAGGTGCTGCCGTTGTACCGCCAAACGGTCAAAACAACCGCCAGCACCACAACCACCACCGCCGTTACAGCCACCTGCACCGCCGCAGGCAAGGATCGAAATTTTTGCTTCAAAATAATAAGTTCCTAACGTATAGAATCAATATCGTCTAAAAAGTTGAAAAAGCAGGAACAAAGAAAGGAAACCAGCGAGTTCTATGAGCCACACGCCCCCAACTCCTAACTCCTACCTGCCTACCTGTCCCACTTATCGCACAAGCTGGCGATCTGGCTGGCAAAGCGGGCAAGATCCTTGTTGGCACCGCCGCGGTTGTGCTCGATCACAACCAGCAGCCGTTTGCCCATGTTCAGCAGGCGTTCAAACGCCGGGCTGGTGCGCGGCTTGTCGGCAGGCTGGCTGGCCTTGGCCAGCGGCACCATGGTGCCCTGCCGCAGTAGGGCAACGGCCCCGCCGGTCAGCTCATACACGGCACCGTTGTACGGCGCTTCTGCCGGGATGCCCTCCGTCGTCAGGGTGCGGGCAAAGTGATCGGCAACCAAGTCCTCGCCGTGGTTCACAAACACATGTTTGGGTTTGGGATCAAAGTGGCGGATCCAGGTCAACAGGCCGTCCCGGTCCGCATGGCCGGACAAGCCGCTCATCTGGCGGATCTGCGCATTGACCTGCACCGTTTCGCCAAACAGCCGTACTTCATCGGCACCCTCGATCAGTGCGCGCCCCAGCGTGCCGGGGGACTGGAACCCCACAAACAGGATGGTGCATTCCCCGCGCCACAGGTTGTGCTTGAGGTGGTGGCGGATGCGCCCGGCATCACACATGCCGGAAGCGGAGATGATGACCTTGGGGGTGGAGTCCAGGTTGATGGCAACAGAATCCTCTTTGGTTTCACTGATCTGCAAACCGGGGAACGCCAGCGGGTTTTCGCCCTTCGTCACCAGGGCTAGGGCTTCGGCGTCATAACATTCACTGAAGTTTTCCCGGAAAATGGTGGTGGATTTGCTGGCCAGCGGGCTGTCCACAAACACGGGGAAGTTATCGTGCCCGTGGATGCGGTGCTCCTCTTTGATCTGGCGGATAAAATAGAGCATTTCCTGCGTGCGACCCACGGCGAAACTGGGAATGACCACATTGCCGCCGCGGTCGAACGTTTCCTGCAAAATCTGGGTCAGCTCGGCCACATAGTCCGGCTTGGGGCCGTGGGTGCGGTCACCATAGGTGGATTCCATCACCACAAAATCCGCGTTGGTCAGGTACTGCGGGTTACGGATCAGCGGCTGGTCCAGGTTGCCGATATCGCCGGAGAACACAATGGTCTGGCTTTCGCCGTTCTCCGTTACCTGCAAGGTGATGGAAGCGCTGCCCAGCAGGTGGCCTACATCGGTAAAGGTGGCCGTAATGCCGGGGAACACTTCCAGCGGCTTGCCGTAGCTTTGCGGTACAAACTGCTTCATCACGGCCATGGCGTCTTCTACTGTGTAGTCCGGCTCTACCAGCTCATTGCCGCTGCGCTGGGCTTTGCGGTTTTTCCACTCGGCTTCCTGCTCCTGAATGTGGGCGGAATCTTCCAGCATGATTTCGCACAGGTCCATGGTGGCATCTGTGCTGTAAATGGGGCCGCGGAATCCGTTCTTGTACAGATAGGGGATGCGTCCCGAATGGTCAATGTGGGCGTGGGTCAAAAGGATGGCTTCAATCTCACCGGGGGCGCAGGGCAGGTCCGCATTGGGGTAAACGTCTTTGCCCTGCTCCATGCCGCAGTCCACCAAAAAGCGGTGGCCGCCTGCTTCAATCAGGGTGCAGCTGCCGGTCACTTCACGGGCAGCGCCCAAAAAGGTCAGCTTCATAACAGCCTCACTTTCTCCCGGCACCGCGCTGCGGTGCTTCGGGCAACGTAAACGGGTTTGCAAAGTTATTGGTTACATCATTGATATTCATGCGGATATCCCAAAAGACATCCCCATAATCACGCAGAATCGTATAACTGCCGCCTGCCTGCTCCAGAGCTTCCAGCGTGGCGGTATCGGTCACCACAAGGGCGTCGCCGTCCGTCGGCTCAAAGGCAGTCAGGCTTTCCTCATAGGTGCGGGTCACGGTACCGGTGTCGATCAGGGCACCGATGGCGGCGGAGGTCGTCCGCGCCAGCACCAGCCGCTGCCCGGCAGGAACGGCATCACACAGCGCCCCGCGGGTAACATCGCCAAAGTCAAGCTCGGTAATGCCGCCTGCCAGCGCGGTTACGGTCAGGTCGGCGGCATCCTGCGGGCAGTTGGCGCGGTCACCGTCGGCACAGGCCAGGTAAAGTGCGGCGGCATAGTTGGCAAAGCTGATGGTTTTATCCGCACTTTCGTTGGCTTCAAAGGTGAACAGCGTCTGGTTGCGCACATCCTCGTCGCCGTCTGCCAGGCTCTGCAGGCTGGTAAAGGCGGAATCATAGGCAGTCTGCTGGGCGGTGGTGTAGCTGCCGCGGGCGGATTTCAGGTCGGCGGCGCTCATGCTGGCGGGTTCGCCTGTCATGCTGCCGTCCGCCGCAAAAGTCAGGTTCAGGCAGCCCACGCTGTCCCAGCCGGACCCGGCGGCAACAACGGCAATGCCGTTTGTCTTTGCGGTGCTGTTGGCTGTGGCGCCGGCATCCAAGACAGCGGTCACGCCAAGGTCTGCCAGGTCGGCATAAATGCCGCTGATGTCGGTATCCGGCCCGGCAATGCAAAGGATGGCGTCAGCCCCCTGGGCCTGCAAAGCAGCAACCTGTTCGGAAGCCGCCAGCGCCAGGTCCGCAGCGGTCAGTTCTTTCGTCTGGGCGAAATTGCCGATCGAGGCCAGCGAGAAGAAGCCAATCTTTTTGCCTGCTTCCTCCACAATGGTGTTCATGCCGTTGGAAATGCGGTTGCGGCTCCAGCTGGTGGAACGGGCCAGCAACGCTTCGTTTTCTGTCGTGTACAGGTTGGAAGCAATCGAAGGCCCAGTGGCGGTCATTACATCGCTGAGAAGGCGGTCAGTGCCATACGCCATATCGGAAGCATCAAAGGCCTGCAAATCATACCCGGCTGCGGCAAAGGCGCTGGTCATATCCATGCCGCCGGTCAGGCTGGCGCGGGCGGTGCCCTGCAAACTGCCGCCTGCATCCACCAGAATGGAGTCCTCGCTGCCCGCTTTCAGGGCAGCAATGTCCGCAAGGCTGACCTCTTCGCCCTCGGTCAAGCCCTGCAGATTACCGGTAACGTAAACGGGAATGGTGAATGCCCCCACCCGCACCGTCACATCGGCGCTCATGCGGCCATCCGCCAGGGTGGCGGTGATGGTGCAGGTGCCGTCCGCCTTGGCTTTTACCTCGCCGTGCTTATTCACGGTGGCAACGTCTTCATTATCGCTGGACCAGAAGATTTTCTGCCCGCCCTCGCTTTCGCTGGGCTCATCGGTCAGCAGGGTGGCGGTGGCTTCCGCCTTGGGCAGCCACAGCTCGTTTTTGTAGGTGTCGTTGGTCAGCGAGGGCAGGATGTCCTTGCTGGTTGCTTTGATGCCGGTAAAGGTCAGCTCTTCCATCACAAAGTCAACATCCACCGTGTCGCTCTGCACGCCGTACTTTTCGCCCGGCTCCGTATAGGTGGCCTGCCAGATGGAATACGGCCCGGTGTAGCCCAACGCGGAATTGAACCGCGCGATCCAGAAATTATCGCGCCAGCGGTCAAACGCGGGGTCCGTCAGGCGGCCGCGGGTCCAGTTGATGGAGGCGTAAATGCCTTCCTCGCCCTTGTAGCCCAGTTCTTTCAGGCGGTCGAAAAATACTTCGGTCAGGTGGGCCATCTCGTCCGGGTACAGGCCGGTGATGGATTTATCCTCCAGGTCATAATAGACCGGGTAACTGAGCTGGTAGGGGGTGGCGGTGTAATCGTCCAGCCCCTCGTGCGGGGGTGCCACAAGGCCCAGCAGGCGGGCAACGTGTTCGGCTTCCGATTTGGCCTGTTCCTCGGTGGTGGCGTAAGAGTACAGATAGGTGCCGAAGGGGATGCCAAGGCGGGTGCATTCGTCCGCGTTGCGGCGCCACTGTTCATCGTCCTGGGCGTAATCGCCGGTGCCGTTCCACTCACTGCCAAAGCCGCAGCGGATCATGGCAAAATCGATCCCGGCAGCCTGGGCTTTCTCCCAGTCCACTTCACCCTGATACTTGCTCACGTCAATGCCTTTTTTGGTGGCGGCCAGAATCGGCTCTCCGTCACTGTTAAAGTAGTACCCGGCATCGTTCTTGGCCCACGCTCCGGCACTGGTGCCGGGGTCAATGGTCAGGGGGGCTTTCTGCCCGCTGTTGCAGGCGACCAGCCCGATCACTACCAGCGCCACAACGGCAACCAGCACGCACGCGGCCAGTGCAAGACGCAGGTTGGGCTGCTGCTTCTTTTTGGGCTGTGGGCGGCGGCCCTGCGGGGACTTGGGCTGGGACTGTTTGCGGTAGGTCTGGCGGGGCTGTTGTTCCGGCTTGCGGGGCTGCCCCGACGGCTGTTTGTTTTGTTCCATCGGCGGTTTCCTCTATGATCGCAGCTGCCCGGTGGGCAGCGGAATGTTGGCGTTAAAACTTTTATATTTATAAGAATATGGTAACATTTTGTCAAACAAAATACAATCCGGTAAAGCAGGCAGATTGTGTAATTTTGGACAGGAAATTTTGGGCAATACCGCATAATTCTAAGTGCCGATACGGCGAGCGAGGTGCGGCAGATGC
>ERZ1026966.955-NODE-955-length-12060-cov-5.154436_pt1 | contig 12060 bp, 9 predicted proteins | sample MGYA00519296_ERZ1026966 | MGnify/ENA primary metagenome ERZ1026966 (study PRJEB26926, sample SAMN06164478) | human gut metagenome | biome: ENVO:00009003; feature: ENVO:2100002; material: ENVO:00002003 | host: Homo sapiens | place: USA | collected 2012 ... | reverse complement strand
CCTCTCTATTCGTCGGCAGCGTCAGATGTGTATAAGAGACAGACATTTTATCTCGGCCCCGTGCCGCCTCAGTTCATCGAGCAGCGGCGCCAACGGACGCCGTTTCAGTCCGGGAGCGCAGTCCACGTATGCCGTCAAACCAGGCAACGATGCCGCCAACGCGGTAAAGAATCGCAAGGACGTGCCGCCGTTACCGAGGTTGAATTCCATGACGCAGGGCGGCAGCTCGCCGAATTCTTCCAAACGCAGCAACGGCTTGTCAATTTTTTCCGACAGTCTGTTCAGCGCCTCCGACAGTTCCACGGTGTCGTCGCAGTCCGGCAGATTGATTAGCTCCGTATCAAGACCATACACGTAACGGCACACCAACGCGCGGGCCGCTATGCTTTTCGACCCGGGAAGCCGGACACTCTCCCACTCCCGCCCACTATCGTAATGCACCTTTACTATCGCCATACTCCCTTAATTTACAATAGGCATTTTGTCCGTTTCTGTGCGCGGCTGGGGACAGCCCGCGCTACTAATCCCCATCACTCTGACTTCTGACCTCTGACTTAAAGTAGCAGGCGTCGCCGTAGCTGAGGAAGCGGTAGCCGTTCTCCAACGCCTGGTCATAATAGCCGCGCCACAACGGCGTGCCGTTTTCATCGTTGCCGAGAAACGAGCTGACCAACAGCAACAGCGTCGACTGAGGCTGATGGAAATTGGTGACCATCGCCGACACGATGCGCCACTGAAATCCCGGCGCAATCATGATGGATGTCTCCATCGACGCGGGCACGTCGCTGTCGGGGTCTGTAAGCCTGTCATATAGCGCCTTTAACGCCGGCAACGTGTCGAACGGTTCCGATTCATACGCCTCCCATTGCGATACGCTGTACGGATTGTCGGCTCCCGTAAGAAGATGCCGGCCGATATAGGGCAATGATTCGAGGGTACGCACCGATGTCGTGCCGATAGCCGTAACGGGATGGCCTTCTTCTAATTGTCGGATTATGGCGCCGAGTGTCTCGGGCGTGACGGTAAATTTCTCAGTGTGCATGGGATGCTCACCGATCTCCTCCGACTTTACGGGCTGGAACGTGCCGGCACCCACATGCAGAGTGACGGGATGGAATTCGATGCCTCGGCCGCGGATCTGATCCATCAGTTCGTCGGTAAAGTGGAGTCCGGCCGTAGGAGCGGCCACAGATCCTTGCATACGGGCGTAGACGGTCTGATAATCATCCGTATCGCTCGCCTCCGATTCGCGGTGCAGGTACGGCGGGATAGGAATGCGACCCGCGGCCTCGACTATGTCGGCCCAGTTGTGGCCACCGTCCCATTCAAATGCGATGTCGAAGCTGTTGCCGGGAGCCTCGCCCAGAATGCGGGCGCGCAGATGGCATGCGGTGCCGTTCACGTCTATCTCCTTGACCAGCTCACCCTCTTTCCAGCGTTTGCGGTTGCCGACGAGGCAACGCCACACGCACCGTTGCTGTTCCTGGAACATCAGCACATAATCGTGCGGCTCTACCGGCTCCAGCAGAAAAATCTCGATGCGGCTACCAGTGGGCTTGTGCATCTCGATGCGCGCGTTTATAACACGCGTATCGTTGCAGCATATTATAGTGTGTGGATCCAGCAGACCGGGCAACTCACTGAAAACAGTATGATTTACGTTTCCCCGGTTGTCGGCGGCCAGCAGCTTGCACGCCGCCCGGTCCACTAACGGATGCTTTGCGATCCGCTCGTCCGGCAGCGGATAATCGAAATCCGCTATATGTATCGCCTTTATCTCTGTCTCGTTCATGTTCTGCAAATCTAAGCAGTTGCAAAGTTACAGATTTTTTACCGGATAGGCATTCTTTATTTTCAAAATTCAAGATTTATTATTAATTTTGCAGTCTCTATTGGATGGAACCTTAAAGAGGGTTTCGGATGGAGGCAGAAATGGTGGAATGGTAGACACGAGGGACTTAAAATCCCTTGGCCGTTGAGGCTGTGTGGGTTCGAGTCCCACTTTCTGTACTGAAAGCGGCGCCCGGTGTGCCGTTGCAAAACAATCGGCGCCCGGTGTGCCGTAAATAATATGTCGGTCAGAACGTTAGCAAGCACAAGGTCAAAACATTTGCATTTGCACTGTCACTGGTTCGAACAGCACCAGATGCGACAGAAACGACGTGTGCGGGCATATAACGCGAAATCCGACATGCTGAGGAATCACGATGCGCAGGCGTATGGTCACGGCCGTACGCCTGCGCGCGTTTTTGTCATTGCAGTTAAGGTTAAAAATCAGATATACAGATGAAGGTTGGAATAGTAATGGGCTCGGCCTCCGACTTGGGAGTGATGAAGGGAGCGTTCGAGATTCTGGACAGTTTTGGAGTGGAATACGACAAGCGCGTATACAGTGCTCACCGCACTCCGGAGGCATTGGCCGAATGGCTTAAGGACGGCCGCGAGCGCGGTTTCTGCGCTTACATCGCCGGTGCCGGCGGCGCGGCACACTTAGCCGGTGTGGTCGCTTCGAAGACCACCCTCCCCGTGATCGGCGTCCCCGTGATGTCGCAGGCTCTCCGGGGCATGGACTCGCTCCTTTCCACAGTGCAGATGCCCACCGGCATCCCCGTGGCCACCGTGGCTATCGACGGCGCCAAGAACGCTGCCATCCTCGCCGTGGAGATAATGGCGGTGTCCAATCCCGAACTGGCCGAGAAACTCGCCGAGTACCGCCGCAAACAGGCGCAGAAAGTGCTGGACACAGTAATCTGATCCAAGTCCCGAGACCTGAGAACCTGCGGTGAGACCAATACTCTCATCGAGACTAAAACATCCGCTATAAAGCTTATCCGTATTATATATATGGCAAACAGAATATTTGTAGAGAAACGTCCTGAATTCCGCAGCGAGGCCGAAAGCCTTCGCCGCGAACTCAACAATACGTTGGGCCTGGGACTCAAATCGCTGCGTATCGTGGCCGTGTACGACCTGTTCGGTTTTTCGCCCGAACTTCTCGAAAGCACCCGTTATTCGGTGTTCGGCGAGCGCGCCACCGACACGGTGACCGACACCCTCGACCTTGAAGGCGTTCCCAGCCTGGCCGTAGAGCCGCTGCCCGGCCAGTTCGACCAGCGGGCCGACGCCGCCCGCGCCTGCGTGCGCCTCATCCAGCCCGGCGCCGACATCGAGATCACATCCGCACGCCTTTACATCTTCGACGACACACTCACGCCCGAACAGCGCGAGCGCGTGGCCCGTTACCTGATCAACGCCGTGGAGAACCGCGAGAAGGACATGTCGCGCCTCGCTCTGCCGGAACGCGGCGCCGAGACACCCGTAGGCGCCATCGAGGGCTTCTCCGCCATGACACGCGAGGACGCCGACGCACTCCGCGTCAGCATGGGTCTGGCCATGAGCACCAACGACCTGATGGAGGCCGTGAAATACTTCGCTTCCGAGGGGCGCGACCCTCAGGAGGCCGAAATACGAATACTCGACACATACTGGAGCGACCATTGCCGCCACACCACCTTCACAACCCGGCTTGAGAACATCGAGGTGGAGGATTCGCCCGTGGCCGACGACATACGCGAGGCCCTGAACCTGTGGCACGACATGCGCCATGAACTTGGCCGCGACGAGAGGCCCCTGCATCTGATGGACCTCGCCACCATCGGCGCCCGCTGGCTCAAGGCCAACGGCAAGCTGCAGGACCTGGAACAGAGCGAGGAGAACAACGCCTGCTCCATATATGTGGACCTTGACGTGGACGGCGAGACCGAACGCTGGCTGCTGCAGTTCAAGAACGAGACCCACAACCATCCCACCGAGATAGAGCCTTTCGGCGGCGCGTCCACCTGTCTTGGCGGCGCCATCCGCGACCCGCTGTCGGGCCGTGCCTACGTTTACCAGGCAATGCGCGTCACCGGTGCCGGCGACATCTACGCCCCCGTGGCCGACACGCTGCCCGGCAAGCTGCCGCAGCGCGTCATCACCAAGGGTGCCGCAGCCGGCTATTCCAGCTACGGCAACCAGATAGGTCTGGCCACAGGTCATGTCCGCGAGATATACCATCCCGGATACACCGCCAAGCGTCTTGAGGTAGGTGCCGTGGTCGGCGCCGTACCCGCTTCGGCAGTGCGTCGCGAGTCGCCCGCGCCGGGCGACGTGGTGCTGATGTTCGGCGGCCGCACGGGCCGTGACGGCATCGGCGGCGCCACAGGTTCGTCCAAGGAGCACAACGAGGCCAGCCTCGAGGTGTGCGGTTCGGAAGTGCAGAAAGGCAACGCGCCCGAGGAGCGCAAGCTGTCGCGCCTGTTCCGCCGTCCCGAGGTGACACGCCTGGTCAAGAAGTCGAACGACTTCGGTGCCGGCGGCGTCAGCGTGGCCATCGGCGAGCTGGCCGACGGTCTCGACATCTTCCTGGACAACGTGACCGTGAAGTACGACGGCCTCAACCCCATAGAATTGGCTATCAGCGAGAGTCAGGAACGCATGTCGGCCGTTGTCGACCCGAAGGACCGCGAGGAATTCGAGCGTTACTGCCACGAGGAGAACATCGAGGTGCGCCACATAGCCAACGTGACCGACACGGGCCGCATGCGCCTGTTCCGCCGCGGCGAGACCGTGGCCGACATCGCGCGCAGCTTCATCGACTCTGCGGGGGCTCCCCGCTACACGGTGGCCAAGATACAGGCCGTGGACGACCGCGACCCGTTCGCACGCACAGTGCCAGGAGACACGCTCCGCGACAAGATACTTAACAACCTGGACGACATGAATGTTACCGACCAGCGCGGCTTGGAGGAGATGTTCGACTCGTCCATCGGCGCCACCACGGTGCTGATGCCTTACGGCGGCAAATACGCCGGTACACCCACGCAGGTATCATTGCAGAAGCTCCCCGTAGGCAAGCACCACACCGACACCGCCTCGATAATGAGCTATGGTTTCGATCCCTACCTGACGGAATGGAGCCCCTACCACGGCGCCGCATGGGCCGTAGTGGACGCCGCCACCAAGGCCGTGGCAACAGGAGCCGACTTCCACAAGCTCCGCTATTCATATCAGGAATACTTCGAGCGCATGCACACGCCCGAATCGTGGGGCAAACCGCTGAGCGCACTGCTCGGTGCACTCCGTATGCAGAAGGAGCTCGGCCTCCCCTCCATCGGCGGCAAGGACTCCATGAGCGGCACCTTCGGACACCTGAACGTACCCCCGACGCTGATAGCGTTCGCCGTCACCACGCTGAACGCCACCAAGGCCGTCAGCCCGGAATTCAAGCAGCCTCTCGACTCGCTGCACCTGGTCAGCCCGCGCGTACGCGCCAACGGCATGCCCGATTCCGAAAGCGTGACCCGTGTGTTCGAAGCCGTGCACAAGGCCATTGACGAAGGTAAGGTACGCGCCGCATGGGCCATAGGCCGCGGAGGTGTGGCCGAGGCCGTGGCCAAGATGAGCTTCGGCAACAATCTCGGTGCGGAAATCAACCTTCCGAACGACCATCTGCTGTTCGACACCCTGTACGGTTCCATACTGATCGAGGCCGACGACTCGTCGATACTCGGCATAGAGGACGCCATGTACATCGGCAAGACCATCATAGAGCCTACCGTATCGTTCAACGGCGAGAAGTTCACCATCGCCGAGCTTCGCGAGCAGAACCGCAAGCGCTTCGCCACGGTGTTCGCCGACCGCACGGAGGTGCGCGGCACGGCACCCTGCGCCGACAGCGCGGGCAAGACAGCCGCAGAATATCCCGGCGAGGCCGTGGAGCATCCAGTGGTGTTCCTGCCCGTGTTCCCCGGCACCAACTGCGACTACGACATGGCCGCTGCCTTCGAGCGCGAGGGCGCCGTGACACGTTCCATGGTGTTCCGCAACCTGACGGCCGAGGACGTGGAGTCGAGCTGCCGCGAGATGGCCGACAACATCGACGCCTGCAACATCCTGGCGCTGTCCGGCGGTTTCTCGGCTGCCGACGAACCGGACGGATCGGGCAAATTCATCTCGGCCGTGCTGCTTAATCCTGCGGTCAAGAGCGCCATCGAGCGTCTGATGGAGCGCAAGGGCCTTATAATAGGTATCTGCAACGGTTTCCAGGCTCTGGTCAAGTCGGGTCTGCTGCCCGACGGCAAGATCGGCGAGCTCACCGAGCAGTCGCCCACACTGGCCCGCAACGACATAAACCGTCACATCTCGCAGATTGCCGCGACGCGCGTGGGCACCACCGCGTCGCCCTGGCTCAAAGGATTCAACACCGGCGACATACACCAGATAGCCATGAGCCACGGCGAAGGCCGCTTCACGGTCAACGCCGAACTGGCCGAGCGCCTGTTCCAGAACGGCCAGGTAGCGTTCCAGTATGCCGACCATGAGGGCAACCCGACAATGGATTCGCCCCTGAACCCCAACGGTTCGGTCTGCGCCATCGAGGGTATCGTAAGCCCCGACGGCCTGATCCTCGGCAAGATGGGACACTCCGAGCGTTACACCCCGGGCCTGATGATAAACGTGCCGGGCAACAAGAGCCAGAACCTGTTCGCAAACGCCGTCGCGTACTTCCGGAAGAAGTAAGGGATAGTGAATAGTGAGTAGTGAGTATATAATACGGAATATAAAAAAACGATTAAAACACAATACAAAAATGGAACAGAAAGAAATGCTTTATGAAGGCAAGGCCAAGCAGGTCTATGCCACCGACAACGACGACCTGGTAATCATCCACTACAAGGACGACGCCACGGCATTCAACAATCTGAAGCACGACATCGTTCGCAGCAAGGGCGTGTACAACAACGAGATCACGACCATCATCTTCAACAAGCTGAAAGAGGCCGGCATCCCCACTCACTACGTGGAGACACTGAACGACCGCGACCAGGTTTGCCGCAAGGTGAAGATCTTCCCCCTGGAGGTGATAGTACGCAACATCATCGCCGGCTCCATGGCCAAGCGTCTGGGCATCGAGGAGGGCACACCCGCTCCCAACACCATTTTTGAGATCTGCTACAAGGATGACGCTCTGGGCGATCCGCTGATCAACGACCACCACGCTGTGGCCGTGGGCGCCGCCACCTACGACGAGCTCAAGACCATCTACGACCTGACAGGCCGCATCAACGAGCTCCTGAAGGACCTGTTCGACAAGATCAACGTGAAATTGGTTGACTTCAAGATCGAGTTCGGCAAGACATCCGACGGTCAGATTGTGCTGGCCGACGAGATCAGCCCCGACACCTGCCGTCTGTGGGACAAAGACACCAACAAGAAGCTGGACAAGGACCGTTTCCGCCGCGACCTGGGCGATGTGATCGGCGCGTACAAAGAGATTGAAAGTCGTCTGCAAACTCTCAAATAACAGTCTGTATGGCTCAGCATTATGAGGCTTCCGGAGTGAATCTGGAGGCCGGATACGAGGTAGTAAGCCGCATCAAGAAGCATGTGGCGAGCACCAACCGCTTCGGCTGCATGGGCGGCATCGGCTCGTTCGGCGGCATGTTCGACCTTGGCGCGCTCGGCATGAAGCACCCCGTACTGGTCAGCGGCACCGACGGCGTGGGCACCAAGCTGAAGCTTGCGTTCGCCATGCACAAGAACGACACGGTAGGCATCGACGCCGTGGCCATGTGCGTCAACGACGTGCTGGCACAGGGCGCCGAGCCCCTCATATTCCTTGATTACGTGGCCGTGGGCAAGAACGAGCCGGCCGTGGTGGAGGACATCGTGGCCGGTGTGGCCGAAGGATGCCGTCAGGCAGGCTGCGCCCTCGTGGGCGGCGAGACCGCCGAAATGCCCGGCATGTACGACCCCGAGGAATATGACATCGCAGGTTTCACCGTGGGCGCCGTGGAGAAAGACGACCTGATCGACGGTTCGCTTGTGGCAGAAAACGACGTGCTGATCGGCATCCCCTCGTCGGGCGTGCATTCCAACGGTTTCTCGCTGGTGCGCAAGATTATAGCAGACGCCAACCTGGACCTGCATACGGTTTACCCCGAATTAGGCGACCTGCCATTGGGCAACGTGCTGCTTACCCCCACCGTGATATATGTGAAGCCTGTCCTTAACCTGATGAAGAAGGTGAGCGTACACGGCGTGGCACACATCACGGGCGGCGGCTTCGACGAGAACATTCCCCGCATCCTCCCCGAAGGCCTCGGCGCCGAGATTGTGCCCGGAAGCTGGAACATCCTGCCGATATTCCGTTTTCTGGAGAAGCACGGCCAGATACCCCACCGCGAGATGTTCAACATCTTCAACATGGGCATCGGCATGGTGCTGGCCGTAAGTCCGGCCGACGCCGACGCAGCCCTTGCCTCGCTGCGCGAGTCGGGCCTGGAGCCTTCCGTAATCGGTAAGGTGGTGAAAGGCCAGGGAGTTTCATTCAAGTAATAACCAATTTAGATTAAGGATTAAAAAATGCGCGCATTATTCAGCGTAAGCGATAAGACAGGCCTGGTGGAATTCGCCAAGGGTCTGGTGGAATCAGGATGGGAAATCATCGCCACGGGCGGCACACAGAAGCTGCTTGAGGACAGCGGCGTGAAGACCACCGGCATCAGCGACGTCACGGGCTTCCCGGAGATATGCGGAGGCCGCGTCAAGACTCTGCATCCCCGTGTGCACGGCGGCCTCCTGGGCCGTCGAGACAACCCCGGCGACATGGCCCAGCTCAAGGAGAACGGCATCGAGACCATCGACATGGTATGCGTAAACCTCTATCCCTTCGAGGCCACGGTGGCCAAGCCCGGCTGCACACTCGAGGACGCCGTGGAGCACATCGACATAGGCGGCCCCTCCATGCTCCGCAGCGCCGCCAAGAACTTCGCCGCAGTCACCGTTGTATGCGATCCCGGCGACTATGACGTGGTGCTGGACGAGATACGCCGCTTCGGCAACACCGACATCGACACCCGCATCAAGCTGTCGGCCAAGGCATACACCCACACCGCACAGTATGACGCACATATCGCCACATACATGCGCATGAAGGCCGGCCTGAACGAGAAGCTGTTCCTGGACTTCGACCTGGTTCAGTCGCTGCGTTACGGCGAGAATCCCCATCAGGAGGCCAAGTTCTACGCCGAGGCCGTTCCCGGCACATATTCCGTTGCCGGCGCCCGTCAGATCCAGGGCAAGGAACTGAGTTACAACAATATCCAGGATGCCAACGCCGCGCTGGAAATCACATCCGAATTCTCGGAGCCTTTCTGCTGCGCGCTGAAGCACATGAATCCCTGCGGCGCTGCTGTAGGCAAGGACGCCCTCGAGGCATGGACCCGCGCTTACGAGGCCGACAAGGTCAGCATCTACGGCGGCATCGTGGCGTTCAACCGCGAGGTCACCAAGGAGATAGCCCTGGGGCTGAAACCTATATTCCTGGAGATCGTGATGGCCCCGTCGTTCAGCGAGGAGGCTCTTGAGGTGCTGGCCACCAAGAAGAACCTGCGCGTGCTGGTGATCGACATGTCGGCACCCCGCTGCAAGCGTCCCAAGTACACGGGCGTTACAGGCGGTCTGTTGGTTCAGGACGCCGACACCGAATGCGTGACCCTTACCGACGAGATGTGCGTGACCGAGCGCAAGCCCACCGCACAGGAATTGGCTGACCTCAACTTCGGCTGGAAGATTGTTAAGCACGTGAAGTCCAACGCCATCGTGGTCGTTAAGAACGGCGCCACACTCGGCGTGGGTGCAGGCCAGATGAACCGTGTCGGTTCGGCCACCATCGCACTTGAGGAGGCCCGCGCTGCCGGCGCCACCGAAGGCCTGGTATTAGCTTCCGACGGCTTCCTTCCCTTCGACGACACCGTGGAGCAGGCTTCGCATTACGGCGTTACGGCCATCGTACAGCCCGGCGGCTCCATCCGCGACAAGGATTCCATAGTCAAGGCCGACGAGAAGGGCATCACCATGCTTTTCACCGGCATGCGTCATTTCAAACACTAATCATCAGCCTTATACCATGACTTACAACGTATTGGTAATAGGAAGCGGCGGACGCGAGCACGCCATAGTCGATGCACTGAAGCGTTCGGAGAGCGTGGGCCGTATATACTGCGCTCCCGGCAACGCCGGCATCGACACCATAGCGACTCCGGTGTCCATTCCCGTCACCGACATCAACGACCTGGCGCGCTTCGCCACCGATGCCTCCGTATCACTGACCGTGGTCGGACCTGAGGTGCCTTTGGCAGCCGGTATCGTCGACGAGTTCCGCAAGCGCGGTCTGCGCATATTCGGCCCCACCAAGGCCGCCGCGCAGATAGAGTCGTCCAAGGCATTCGCCAAGGAACTGATGGCGCGTCACAACATACCGACGGCCGCATCGCGCACTTTCGAAGATTTCGACGAGGCGCTGAAGTATGTGCTGGCCGGTCCCGAACGCTCGGTCATCAAGTACGACGGTCTGGCCGCCGGCAAGGGCGTAGTCGTGGCCCAGAACCACGAGGAGGCAGAGGCCGCGCTGCGCAACATGCTCCTTGACGACGAGTTCGGCAAGGGGCGCGTGGTGGTAGAGGAATTCCTGGACGGTCCGGAGTTCTCGTTCATGTGTCTGGTCAACGGCCCGAAGGTATATCCCTTGGCCATTGCCCGCGACCATAAGCGTGCCTTCGACAACGACCGCGGTCCCAACACGGGCGGTATGGGTGCTTATTCACCCGTGCCTTTCGTCACCGACGAGATTCGTCAGACCGCACTCGACACAATCATGCTCCCCGTGGCCAAAGCCATGGCCGACGAGGGGAATCCCTTCACCGGAGTGCTGTACGGAGGTCTTATCCTCAACAACGGCGTGCCTAAGGTGATAGAGTTCAACGCCCGTTTCGGCGACCCCGAGACCGAGGTGGTGCTGCCCCGTATGCAGTCGGATATATATAAGGTGTTCGAGGCCGTGCTCGATGGCAAGGACTTCGACATAGAATGGAGTTCCGAGACGCGCCTCGGCATCGTTCTCGCCGCCGACGGCTATCCCGGCTCCTACCCCAAGGGACTGCCCTTGGGCGGTCTGGATCAGATAGAAGGCAACGTGTTTCACATGGGCACCAAGATGGACGGCGACCGGCTCGTATCGGCCGGAGGCCGCGTGCTGATGGTCACCGATGCCGGCGCAACACTGTCCGAGGCCCGCGCCAAGGCGCTGAAAGACGCCAGGACAGTGGCCGAAAACTCTCAGGGATTATTCTACCGCAGCGACATCGGTGCCGCCGAATCACGTAACGAATTATAAGCAATGAATATAGACGGAAAAGCATTGGCCAAGGCCACCAAGGAGGAAGTAGCCGCCAAGGTTCAGGAATGTGTCGCCAAGTATGGCCGCGCGCCGCATCTGGCCGTGATACTGGTGGGCGAGGATCCCGCCTCGCAATCGTATGTCAAGTCCAAGGGGAAGGACGCCGAGCAGTGCGGCTTCAGGAGCACCACGCTTCGCCTGCCCGAAAGCACCACCGAGGAGCAGTTGTTGGCCGAAATCCAGCGTCTGAACGACGACCCGGAGGTTGACGGCATCTTAGTGCAGCTCCCCGTGCCGAAGCACATCAACGAGGACCGCGTCATCGAGGCCATCAGCGCCGAGAAGGACGTGGACGGTTTCCATCCCCACAACGTGGCCGCCCTGTGGCAGAAGCGCCCCTGCGTGGCTCCCTGCACCCCGAAGGGCATCATGAAGATGCTGGACGAGCACCACGTGGAGATCGAGGGCAAGAACGCCGTGGTGATAGGCCGCAGCAATATCGTGGGCCTCCCTATGGCCAAGATGCTGCTGGACCGCAACGCCACCGTGACCATGGCTCACAGCCGCACGCGCAACCTGCCGGAGGTGACACGCCGGGCCGATATTCTGGTCGTGGCGATCGGCCGGCCGCGTTTCGTGACGGCCGACATGGTGCGTCCGGGCGCCGTGGTGATCGACGTGGGGGTCAACCGCGATCCCGGGACGGGCAAGCTGTGTGGCGACGTGGACTACGCCGCCGTCGAACCGCTGGCCTCGGTCATCACTCCCGTGCCGGGCGGCGTGGGGCCGATGACGATCTGTCTCTTATACACATCTGACGCTGCCGACGAATAGAGAGG